>Ga0190363_1000607_pt1 | contig 21393 bp, 28 predicted proteins | sample 48721867_MG_FD_161272 | JGI IMG/M metagenome (GOLD analysis project Ga0190363, IMG submission 161272) | Hydrothermal vent microbial mat bacterial communities from Southern Trench, Guaymas Basin, Mexico - 4872-18-6-7_MG | ecosystem: Environmental > Aquatic > Marine > Hydrothermal vents >... | reverse complement strand
GCAATCTTCAAGAACGAACAGGAAGCAATGAAATTTGCAGATGCAACTGGAGGAAAGATATACAGAGTAACGCAAGTAATAAGAGATATAGATAATAAAATTTCCTCAACCCAAATAGACTATAAAAGTATGAGGAGATATTAATAGTCAATAAAAAGGAATTAAATGGTAAAGGTGATATATATGGTTGAGTTAACAATTGAACAGATGAAAACTATATGGAGAAGGGCAGAAAAGGCATGTAGAGAGATGAATCCAACAAATGAATTTGTGCTGGTCTGCACACCAGCACTCGTAAATCTCCAAGCACAGGTTATGTTAAAGTAAAGGTGTAACTATGACCTTAAGACAAAGAGTGGCAAATGCATTGTTAGGTATGATTATTAAAGAGCTTGGAGGCGAAAACATAGAAAAGATGTGTATAAAAGGAGAGTTCATGGTAGATAAAGGAGATGTGAACATTAAAGTATCGTTCTGCAAACCAGAGCTTCATATAAAGTGATAAAATGACAAGACCAATAATAGATAAGTTAGAAGTTTTTTGTTCGGGTATAGACGAAGCAGGAACTTGCACAATAGATATAACATTATTAACACCAGCAAGAACAATAAGAATTGATATACCAAAGAAAAACCTTGAATGTCTTTCAGAAAAAGACCCAGACAATGTATTAGAACAAAAACTATATAATATGTTGCGTGGAATAGGAACAAGAAATTATTCTCCATATGGATGATAAAATGATAACCGAAAAAGATAAAATTGACATAATAAAAGGACTAAAAGGTTGTATCATACAAGATGCTAATTTTACAACTTCTGAAAGCAGAAGAGGTACTTGGGAAGAATTGAAATTAGACCTTTTATGTAATGGAAAACCAAAGAAAGTTAACATTTATGCTTATGGATATGAAGGCATTTGGGGAACATCAGCAGAATTGGTAATAGAGACTGACAATCAAAAATAAAAAGGTGATACAAAGTGGAAAAAAATTCAATACTAAAATGTGAAGAAAAGGATGGAACTATTGTATGTTCCATAAAAGACAAAAATTTACTTATTGTAACTGTTAGTGAGGGAGACCATCCAGAAGATTATTGGAGTTGCGATTATGTATGTCCAAAAAACAAAATACAAGAAATTATTAGTAAATTGAAAAAAGAAGAATTTTGGTCAATATTTAAAGACAGACCACCACACACCATTCTTAAAAATTTTGGTTGTAAAGAAATTTTATTAAAGTCAAACAAACATATACATAAACCAGATTTTGGTGAATTAAAGATAGATTAGTGAATAAAAAATAAAAAATAAAAGAAAAAATTAAAGCCTGTTTCTCTCGATGTGTTTCAGTAGTTTTTCAAGTACGAAGTCTGGTGCACCACCGTCGTCCTCTATCAGTGCGTTTTTGCCTCTCTCAAGTATGATTTTCACTGGTCTCTGTGATGTAAATACCTGACCTTTCCTTTCGCATATCGGTTCGCAGATTAGTCTTACCCTTCCATTTGTGCTTCCATCTGGGTCTGGGGCACAATTTGGCATAAACGTATCAGCCATACTTCAACCTCCTTAATTTTAAACATATACTCATGATTTATATTATTTTAATATATTCAGCAACAATTTATAATAATGTTCCCATCCACTTACAGAGTGAAATAACATTCTATGTTCCTTTGCAGGAATGAATGAATCGAATACCTGCCTGATACCATCTCTTTCTATCACAAGCACAGGAACTCTCCATTCGTACATATCATCTCCAAATAATTCTGCCATTATAGCGTTTCTTGGGTCTCCATCGAAAATATCAACTATGTCTATCTGTTGCCCTGGAGGTAGTTTCTGATTTAAGAATATCACAGCTATCTTTGCCATGTCACAGAATGGACAGTGAGATATTATATACAGAATGTTCATATCAATCACCTTTTGTTATATTTCCATAACATCCTATCCATGCGTAGTGTAATACTCCTCTGTTAACAAATCCGCAGTATCCTTTCCAGCATATTATTCTATCTGTAACAACCGAGTGTATGTTTTTAAGCCAAAATTCAGTATCATACTCTATTTTAGTAGCAACATCCACATTTTTAACAACAAGTATGTTTGACATATTCAAAGCTTCTTGGCAGGTTCTATTAAGGTTATTTTTTCCATATTGCATTGCTACAAATGCTATAAAACACAGTATACACATAATAATTATAACCATTGCAGTATCAAGTGATATTCCTTTTTTCATCTAAATCACCTCAAATATACCCTCTCGCATGTTTATATGCCAAGCATCCCTTTACTCTTTTATAACGATATCTCCAGTTATGAGCATCTCTCTCTATTATATGGAAGTCATCTTTAAGTAAGTTTCCTATCACAACATCTGTTAGATAAAGACACGGAGTTACATCTCCATTAACGAGTATGTTTATACGGGTGATTCCAGCTGTACACTGCGTATACGATACAGGAGATAAAAATGCGATTTTAGCACCATGACTCTTTGCCTTAATCGAAAATTCGTTCCATTCTTCATCATCGAGAGATAACACAAGAGATATATTTGAATAAGGTATGAATCTTATTACATAAAGAGTTGCTTTGTATTCATTTGCAAGGTTTACCATTTCTTCGAGATATTGCATATTCTGGTTATCAACGACCCAGTTTATACCGAGTCCTATTCCTCTATAGTTAGCCTCTTTAAGAAGTTTGTACACATTTTCCTTGCATACTTCATTGTTCTTCCAAGTAGCATCCTGTTCTGGTACAGGAGATTTTATAGAGACTATAATATTCGATATATAATCTTCTATATCATCCAGTTGCCTTAAAACGCATCCAGAAGTAAGTATCTGCGGTTTCACAATATTTTCAGAACAATATTTGCATATTTCTGCAAGGTCTTTGTGAGTAAACGGTTCTCCTCCAGTAAGAGTTACTGTAGATACTTTTGGAAGCTTATCTATTATTGTTTTAAATTTCTCCAGAGTCATGTATCTCTTACTCTTATAGCTAAAACATCCTGGACATCTATTAGGACACTGTTCAGTTATGTTTATCGTTACTACTTGCATATATACACCTATTCGTCAGATGCTCCACAACAAATATCCTTGATTTTTTTCAGTGCATTGATGAAAGAATTCTTCGTAGAATATTCTGAATAACCATATTCATACCTTCTTCTTCCTATATACCTTGTAATGGATATTATTACTACAAACACTATCAACCCTATGACAATCCATTCCAACATTTTTACCACCTCCCTTTAGTAGACAATTTTGGTTACCTGAAGTCTACCCAGGGCATGGCTTATGTCTGGTATAAACCTCGATTCTTTCGGTATCAACTGTCCTCTTGTTCTATCTATTACTGGTATTCCGTTTTTAATAATATCTTGGAGTTTTATATCTGAATAATTTTCAATATGAGTAATATAACCATTATACATCCATATTATTTTTTTATTGAAGTTAAATCCAACAGCTCTGTTTTTAGCTTCTTCTGAAAAGTCAACTATTACCCATGTTCCGAGCTTATTCAGTTTCCTTCTTACAGATTTCGGTAGCATTATTTCGCACCCTCTCCTTCTTCAATAAGTGCCGAAAGTTCTTGTTTCTTTGCGGCTGTTATTGCAAGGGCTTTTAAAGTAGATTCTCTTACAAAGTTGCTTACAAAACTCTTTTCAAGTTTATCAATAACGGATTTTAAAGAATCATATATAACTGAATGTATGAATGTCATTACTGGTTCTATTATTGTTGCAATGTAATCTTCTATATTTCCTTTTTCATAATGCATCATCACATCTGGTATTATGTTCTTCCTGAAGATGTTTCCGTGTCTGTCTATTTCAAGTATAGTGCTTAATGAAAGCCTTATGTCTTCCCTTATCTTTTTTATTTGTTCATCATCAGTTCCTCTTTCAAGCTGTACTATGTAAATGTATTCTCTTATTATCCTGAAAGCAAGACCGAAAAACATATTCAATTGCGGAATTCTCTGCATATTTCCATCGCTTATGAGCCAGTGAAACATTTTTTCAAGATTGTAACATGCTTCTACGAGGTTGTGAAACTGTTTAGGAACATGCTTTCTCAATTCAAGCCAGTCACTCGGAGAGATTAGCTTCATGTTAACACCTTATTCCTTCTTCGGTTTAGAACCCTTTTCAGTAACCTCTCCTTTTTCTATCTGTTTTGGTGTTATCTGTGGTATAAGTTCTTTAGCCATCTTTATGCTTTCCATAACCTTCTCTTTCTCTACTTCTGATAGTTCTTTTGGTAGGTATCTTTCCATTATCTCTCTTGATTCATTCAGTATATACATTAACCTTCTGTTCAAATCTTCTGTAAGTATCGATGAAATCCTCAAATCTTGAACTCCAGATAGAACACTTGCAAGTTGCTGTGTCATTGCTATCATATGTTTTGAAAGACTTGCCGCACTTGTTGCCCATATATCCCTTTCCTTTTCTGCCTGTGAAACACGAATTTCCATATCTGCAAGTTTTGTTTCATATCTTATTTCCCTATCTCTTAATTCTTTTATACTGGAAGCAAGTTTTCTGTATTCATTAAGAAGGCTTTCAATCTTCTTTTCATATTCCTGTCTCTCGCTATCGGACAAATCTATTATTTTTACTTTGTTTCCCTTGTCATCTTCCTTGTAGTTAGGAAGTATTAATGCAAGTTCCTCTTCACCAGTCTTGTTATCAACAACTATATCATAATTGCTATCAACCTTACCAGCCTTTATCTGTGAAACAATTCCAACATCTGTTCTGAAAATCTCGTTAGGAGATTCGGCATGAGCATTTATTCCGTTTGGTATTGTCAATCTCTTTCCATCAGTAAGCACTGGATACCATACATAACTTCCATCTTCATTCTCTTTCATCATCAATCCTCTGAATTTTTTATAAGGTAGGTTGCTTCTTAAAAAGAATGTAGGATAGTTTTTCATTTTCGGTAAAAGAAATAATAACTTCTTTTTCTTCTGCTGTTCTTCTATCATTTTTTTGTATCTGAATATTGCCTCTATCTCTTCCCTTTCTTGTTTTTCACGGACTTTTTCATAGTTTATCTTTGCAAGGTCTGATTTTAATCGCAATAATTCTGCTTTAAGCTGTGCATTTTCTTCGGCAAGTCTTTTGTTAAGAGTAGCCAAATCTGGTGCAGGAGTTAATTGCGTAACTGGTTGTGGTGGACTCCCAAAAAATACCCTTTTGATAATTTCTCCTATACCCATGTTATCACACCTTTAACCAACAACTATATCTGGTTTTGAAGGAATTCCGTATCCACTCCTTCTAACCCTTCCTGAAGACATTCTTTTTACTATAAAGATAATTACTATAGCAAAAACTACTCCAGCTATCACCATTAACCATTCCTGCGGTATTTTCAATCCTTCAATCTTATAAACTCTTATCTGTTCTTCGTTAACATAAATCCTGTATATACCAGCATTTTGAGGAAGGAAAGTTACTCTATCATTATTTCCTTCTGCTATAATTGTTGTTGCATGAGTTTCTGTATCTTCAAATGCAACTTTCCATGTCGCATTTCCAGACAAAACTATAGTTTGATTAACATTTAACTGTATCTCTTTAGGTGCTGACATGATGTAAATACCTTTTTTAACTACTATTACCTTCTTTGTTGGAGTATATCCTTGTGCATTTGCCTCTATTGTATGGTTTCCTTCTGTTTGAACAAGAACAGAACCCTCAAACACCTTTCCATCAAAAATAATTGTTGATTGAACTGGATTATTTGTTGTTGGGTCTCTTGTCTCTATTGTTATTATATCTCCAACAACAGGTTCTTCTGGAGTAACTATTATTTTAAGTTCTTTAGGTGTTATATTGAAACAATAATCAAGAGTTGAATATCCTGGTGATGTTGCAGAAAGGCAATATTCATTACCAGCATTTACAACTATACTGTGATTCTGTATCAATGCTCCGTTCAAATATATTTCACAGTTTACTATATCGTTTGTTTTGTTATCCCTACAGAGAATGTTTACTGTATCACCATCACCAAGTTCTTCTACTTTTGGGAAGAAATCGAATTTAAGATATCCACTTGAACCACTATACGAAACACCAACAACCTTTATGTCTTTCTTGTATACACCGCCAATCATTCCTCCTTTGTAGAACGATGTTATCCTTATTGTGTAATCACCTGTTTCATTTATGTATCCTTTCCATATCCATCTGTCTGCTGTTTCCTCTACGCTAACACCAGTAAGGAACTCCTCTGGGAATAGATAAACATCTATATTAGGGTCTACATCAATGGCTTTTATTTCAAATTCTTCACCAGCCTTAACTTGTGAAGGTATTTCATATGTTGGTGGTTTGATTTCTCCTGTTATAGGAGAAGCAGAACCTACAACCGTTATCTCGAAGTCTATTGTTGTTGATATTGTATTTCCATTGTAATCAGCAATAATCTTTGCGTATGGAGAATAAGTTCCAGTTGGAAGACCAGAAACATCGATTTCTACAGTAAATGTTGCTGTCTCTCCTGGCATTTTAAAGCCTAAAGACTGCGAACCAGAAAGCCTTATTGGTTTCTGACCTTCTGATGTTTGAGTTGTATCGAGTAAAAACACATCTGTTATATCAACTCCTCCTACACAACCGCTTGATACTTTTATATTGAACTTTTCTGTATAAGGAGAAGCATCTTGTTCTATTCTTTGTATGTAGCTTGTTATGGTAGGTATAAGTCTGCATTCGCTTGTTGTCTGTTGCTGAACTGTTATAAATACTGGTATTTCTCCATACTCATAATTTATTGTTGCTTTGTACAGACCAGGTTGTGTTGTATTTGGTATGTTAAACATTATAGTCAAGGTATCAGAAGAAAGGTTCTGGATAACGAAATCTGTAGGTTCAAATGTGAAAAAGTCAGAAGCAGTACCGCTTTTTGTTACAGAAAACTCAACTGTTTCATTCTTATCATTGCTTAATGTTATAACAACATCCTGCGGTTGAGAACCTCCTATATAATATGTGACATCAACATAGTTTTTGTCTGGAATTATATCAGCATAAACACCACTAATCAAAAACATGAATGCAAATACCAAACCAAACATGATATTTAGTCTATTCATAAATTATCTTACCTTTTCTTATTATAATTTCACCATCTTTTTCAATAAAGATTATATATGAACCTTCTTCTACATCAAGAATTTCCCTTACCCTTTTAGGAACAGTTATCTGACCTTTATTGTTTATCTGGCTGTGTCCAAGTTCATTCTCCATGTAAGAATTTCAAACTTTCAGATTTAAATACTTTTCTGAAATTCTGAATTTCTGAAATTCTGGTAAAGTATTTATTCTTTTTATTCTATTATTTACTATGGGCTGGGTAAACTTCATTGTAGTTCCGAAGCTTAAACTTGCAGTAGAAACCTCTCGGCATCTCGATGAATTACATGATTTCAGAATAGAAGCAATGGAAAAACTTTTCAAAGATGAAGAAGAAAGCCTTTTGGATATGTTGGAGAAAAAATATTCCGATTTAACCCTTGAAGATTTAAATAACCTAATTAACATGGCAAAAATAACAGATAAGCTTATGGATATCGAATTGGATGAATTGCTGTTACTGTGGCTACATTTTAAAGATATTAAGTATGAAATAGTATCTGAATATAACTTTGATAAAGAAAAAGCAAAGAAGGAAGGATATGTGATTATAGAAAGGAATTTATAAGCAAATATTTAAATACATTTTTCTAATTTTTAAATGGTAATTATGTCATCAACATTACAAATAATGAATCAAATTAGCATACTTTTTCAAGATGTAATGAAAATTGTATCTGATATAGGAAAATTCATGGGTTTAATACTTGTGCTTTTTGGAATACCAGAAAAAATTACTTGGTATGGAGTTAAAATAGATATATACGGTTTATCATCACTTGCCATAACCCTTATAGCAATGTATCTCGGATTTAAATTTATGTCAGAAAATGCAAAGTGGATAATTATTATAGGAGGAATATTGGTATTTTTAACAACATTTTCGATGTTCACGGGATGATAAAATGAAATGGACATATGAGGACTACGGTGCAGTAGTAGGAATTTTGTTATTATTCCTTATGATTATGTGGAAAGGTATTGAAGAAACCTTAAGCTTGTTAATGACTTTCGCAATATCTGTTACATTGTTCTTGTGGATAAGAGAAAAAGTTAAAAAGGAAGTTTACGATAAAGATTAAATAAGAGTCATGCTCCACACCACAAAACTGAAATCCCCAACTCAATGTTGGGATGGCGGAGGAGGATGGTGGTATGTCATCCCAGCATTGAGCCTCCGAATCAATCACGAGGAGGAGAGCGGTACAGTGGTTGATTCGGGGGTTTCGGTTTAAGTGGTGGCAGGAGGCTTTAAACCGACATAACCAGTAGACCGTGCCGAGTCGGGGTTATTAGCCCTATGACTTGGACATGGTCTCTGGTTTTGAAATTGGGGAGGTAAAATACTATGAAAGGAGGCATTGAACCAACCAAAGTAATACTTGCCCTATTGGTTCTTGCAATAGGTGCAGGTATTGCTTTGAATCAGGGTTGGATTCAGATGCCTGAAGTAGAGACGGGAGAAACAGGAACAACAACTCAAACAGTAGCACAGACACCAACAATTGTTCAGCAAGTACCATCACAGACACAACAGGTGACACCAAAGATATCACAGCCTAAACCAGTAGAAACTCTGAAGGCTGTGGCAAAGAACAAATACACAAGTGCAGATGTTAACGACAACACACTCGAAATAAGATTCTATGCACCAGGAGCTAATGTCAAAGACCCCAATGTCCAGCCTCTGGACACCCTGGTGTTCGTAAACGGTGAGGCAAGTTCCTCATCCTATGTCGTTAACACAGAGACACCATACGATGTCTGGGTAAACGGTAGCGACACCTACTACGATGAAAAAGTAGAGGGCTGGAGACTGTCCTACAACCCAGACACTGGTAAGGGATTCTTGCTGTTCGACAGTGGAACATACTATGCGGCAAGTCCAGTTGGTGCATTTGCTGACATTTCAAATGTTGCAGAAGCGTCTTCCTGTGTCAACACTTCCACAGGTGTGACAGACACTATATACTACGACCTGTCTGCTTGTGGAGGTTCGTTCTACATACAGATTGACATAGGAAACGCTAATGCAAACAGCGAACTCCGAGATGTCGTCCTCTGTTTCACAGACAGCGATGGTGACATGGACGGTGATGAGATAACCGCACTCACTGCTACCTATGTGTCAGGTTCTACAAAGGTTGTTCTGCCAGGAACACTTCTCGGTTACTGGCAGGATGGCATGGGTAGCGGTGGAAAGTCCTGTGTCAGCGTAGCATCAGTACTTGGTTCTTCAGAAAAAGCAAGATGGGAACTTACCTTCACAGTGAATGAAGATAAGTTCTCAACAAGCGAAGAATTCGAAATCAGAGTCGACGACATGGGAGACTACAACGGCAAGGACTACCCGTCTCGTTCAACGAAGGCATCGGCAAACACTCTCATCATTGGTGTTCAGGCTTAAGCCTGAAAACTGGTGATGGGAGTTGAATAGAGGGAATTCATTTCCCTCTTTATTTCCCTTTTTAATTTACTGTACAGAAAACAAGAAAACGAGGAAAATCATGATACCAGAAAGGTTTAAAGGACTTGTATTTTTGCTGATAATTATAGTTGCACTTATAGGTCTCGGTCTTCCTCACACAACACAAACACTTGGTCAAATTCTGTTTCAATTAGGAGAAGGTTTTGTTACATTAAGTCTTGGACAAGTCGATTTTGTTTCAAATGACCCAGAATTAGCTGGACAGGTTTGGGTTTTAACAGTAGTTCAGAACGGTCAGGGTCAATATGCTGTTGGAACATTTTCACCAGACCAAATAAGAGACCCAGTAACAGGAGAAAAAGCTTTATATCCTTTAAAAATAGAAATGACGGTTGATGAACAAAAATGTACATATCCAATAATAAATCAATACGAACCGTTATATTCTTCTGTGCAAAGTGAATACAGACCACTACCATTTGGAATAGGTCTTACTGAATGGAAATCAGAATGTATGTCAAGACCTGGATATTTAGGATTTGGTCTTCAAGAAGGAACTTGGAACTATTACTGTTTCTGGACTGGACAACCAGATGCATATTATGGAACAATAGGAACACCAAGACTCGATTTCCAATCAACTATAAAGCTTACATCAAATGGAAGAGTTATAGATGGAACAATAAGCAATTTAGGTGCAACATCTGTTGACCTTGATGGGGTAGCAAAGGCTTACTGGGCTGGAAACCTCGTTAGCGGAGACCAGTGTCCGATACCATCATCGCAGGATGTTGCAGTAGTTTACATAGATGGAAGTTGGAAAATAATAGATGATTCAGCATATGAAGATTATAGAACTTATCATGAAGTAGGAATACATGATTGTCTTGATAGATTTCTACATAGAACAACAGAACTTGATGAATGTCAAAACATATACTCTTCATACTACTATTCAGCGATAGCACAAAAACAATTCATATCTACAGCAGGAAGCCAAGCTATTGCTACTGGAACACAAAACAATGGAGTTGTTACAATACAGTTAAACAAAATGATACAGTATCCAGTAATAACAATGAGAATAAAGGCTTACTGGCTTGGTATATATACTCCTTCATGTCAACCAGAAATTGTAAGCATAACATCAGAACCATTCAGAACTGGTGATATAGAAGGTGGATTTATAGTAACAACCGTTAGAAACATTGGAGATGCTTCTTGTAGTTTTGCTGTAGATGTAGATTGTCCACCACCATTTACAGCAGGTGCTACAGAATTTATAAACCTAAATCCAGGAGAAGAAGGAAGTGTTAATACCAAAATCTATGTATCAACAAAACAAGAAGTAACAGGAACTTGTACAGTTAAGGTTTACGATAGAAACAATCCATCGAAATATGATACTGGAACTGTTACAGTAAAGGGTCTTCCTATTGTTGTATGTACTCCTGGAGCAAAGAAGTGTGTGGGAGATGCAATACAAATGTGTGATGAAACAGGAACAGGCTGGATAACAATAAAAACATGCGAATACGGATGTGTTATAAAAGATGGAGTTCCTGTATGTCGAGAACAACAAGAATGTCTTGCTGATTCCGATGGAGATGGAATAAGAGACTGCTATGATAGATGTCCATATCAATATGGTGTTCCAGAATATTCTGGATGTCCAGCACCTACTCCAACTCATGGAATATGTGATACCTCTAAATGTGGCTGGAATCCAGTTTGTTGGTTCATTCAAGGAGTACTATGTCCTATAGGAGTGTTCATAACAAACATGATTTTCTATGTAGGAGTATTTGTGATAATAGTAATTGTAATATTTATAATCCTTAAGTTGATATTCAAATTAAGCATTACGGGTCTTGCTGAAAAGGTGATTAGAAGATGAACATAATAGAAGAAATAAAACAGAATCCGATATACATTCTGATAATTTTGGTAGCGTTAGCTGGGTTGTATTATTACGGATATGGTTATGGTCAGGTAAAGCAAACATTACCCTGGGGAGGAACAGCAGAATATACACAAGACTATGAAACAATAAAAATAATAGCACAACCAGAAGGATATGCATTTAATGGATGGTCTGGAATAGCAGATAGTGGCATAATAACCTTAATTCAAACAGATATAACAACACCAATAGATACAACACAATATAATTTAATAGAAAACACATTAAGAGCAAATATTGCTGGTGGATGTGGATACGGAATACCAACGAGTGTAAAACTTGAATATGGTTATGTTGGGTTTCAAAAACGACTTTATGCAAGAGTTTCTTGGCAATCTCCAAACGCATTTTTTAGAGGAGATACAAGATTCTGGCATATAACATGTAGTGGAGATTATCTTGCTTCAACAAACCCAACAGTATCACTATCTGGTTATGTTGTTTTTAGTAAAACAAAGCCAGAATGTCCTCCATGCCCAGAACCTTCAGAATGGAGTGAATGTATAGGAGGTTATCAATATCGAACAGTATACAAGTGCGATGAAACCACTGGTTATGAATGTGTAGCGGTGCAAGAAAAACGGTCATGTGTTGTAGCTCCTGTGTGTGGTAACGGAATATGTGAAGAAGGGGAAGATTACATAAATTGTCCAGAAGATTGTCCAGCACCTCCTGTGTGTGGAAATGGTATCTGTGAGGAAGGCGAAACAGAAGAAAACTGCCCAGAAGATTGTGCTGTACAACCATCAACAACTGGATATATAATTGTCGGAGGAGCTATATTCATGGGATTAGTAGTCTTAATAATATTTATACTATATTACTTTATAAGGAGGATGAAGCGTGGCTAATGTAGAAACATCATTCGTGGATAAATTCGACATAGGAGATGTCGGTCAGATGATGATTAGCCTTTTCTCTATACTCGGAGTTTACACATCTCCAACACTAACACCACCAAATCCTATTGTTGGTTACCTTCTTCTTACAGTAGGTCTGTTTGCTATATATGTTGCAAACTTCGGAATATCATACAAACAATTAGAAAGAGCATTCGTTACAAACCTTTCAGATAGGGCTGGAAGACTTGCATTAAAACACTTCATAGCAGGAGTTTTAATATCTGTTATGTGGGTTGTTGTAATAGGTTTAATACTTGAACCACAGGCATTCACATCAGTTAGTGCATTTTTAACATCAGTATCTGTAGTTGCACTTGTAGTAGGTCTATCCACAGCCGCATTCATAGATACCATAAGGGATTGATATGCCACAAAAGACCAACACAAAAAAAGGGTAATGGGTGTATGTACACCCAAAAAAGGAAACCCCCTGTGTTGGTCTGTGGAATCGTAAGGAGGAGATAATATGATAAGATATACTGAAAAAGATGCAAGAGAATGTGCAAAAAGACTTGCAGACTTTTTAGGAAAACAGTTTGAAAACTGCTGGGAAGATAGAAAGGCGAAAATAGGTTGCTGGAAACTTGATTGCAACCCTATATACGGAGGTTGTGAAATAGAAGAAATTATCAATGAAGCAGGAGCTGTAACACTACCGTTTGGTGAAAACAGGCTTCCTCCAAGAGAATTTTGTCAAACAATAAACTTCGCAATAAAAGCAATTGAAATTGATAGGAGGAGTAGATAACATGGGAATAGAAATAGGAAAACTTAAACCAGCACCGTGTGAGTGCTTTAAATTAGACGGAGAACTGCTTTGTCACAGAGAAGGAGTAATAGGTTTCTTGAGCGATGAACAAGAACAAAGATTGTGTTCAGTAAAACACATAGAAAAAGCACCAGAAGGTATTAAAAGAAGACACAAAGAGTTTGCTGAAATTGCTCATCGCTGTTCAGAAAAGGTAAGAAGGGAATATCCTAAAGGGAAAAGACTGATACCATATCTTACATGCATTAGCGAAGAATCAAAGAAAGTTGGGCTGGAAATATGACAGAACCTTGGGAAGTTCAAATAAGACAAGAATTAAATCAATGTAAAGCACTTAAAGACGACATAGACAGAGCAAACTGTATATTCAACTTGCTTTATGATATTCGAGGCAAACAGAGACAGAGTTGCATCTATGAACATCTGCATCAGGGCGAGTCAAATACTCCCCAGCATAACGACTCTGTGTCCTGATGCAGGGGCTACCGTAAACCAGCCCGTCTGGTCTGATGATGGTTGATGGCATCATAACCACTTGAAGACAACCAAAGCCCTATCCTTCAGTGTAGGGTGGTTTACAATGGGAGAAGAAAACGAGGTAATAAAATGGGAATAACGATAGGCTATAGCGGAATAACAACAGAACAACAAAGGTAAAAACATGAACAAAACAATAGCATTAATATCGCTATTGGCTATTATAATACTCGTAAGTGGATGTATACAAATCAAACCAAAACCTAAAATAGTAACAGAAGTTGTATACAAAAATATAAGTGTTGAAATAGACAAAGGAAATAACTGGTCTGTTCAATGTTGGTATAAAAACTGTGAAGAAGGAAATGACGGTCTCTTTGATACATATGCTGAAATAGTTAGAAATAGTTATGTATATGAAAATTATACAGTTCCAGAAGAATGTGATAACATAACCTCAATAAATATAACAATAAAAGCAGGTTCTCTTGCTGTTCCTGCTGGTACAGGTTATATATATTATCTCGAACAGTGGTATATAGCTTTGTTCAATTACAACACAAGCAAATGGGAAACAATAGGAAAGTTTACTGTACAAGGAAGACCGATAACATTCAAGAAAGAACTTACCGATATCGATAATTATATAAGAAATGGTGTTTTGCAAATAAGGTCAAACCCAAACCATGTACCATATCTACGAATAAGTAGCTTGTATTGGGAAGGAAAGGTAGTATTTAACTGTATACATAAAGAAGTAATAAAAAAGGTGATTAGATAATGGATATAATCCAATGGGTTAAAAACGAAATAAACAAAATATCAGTAGTTATAATAGTAATATTGGTTGCTTCATTTTTAGGATATCTGTCACTACAATTCGGAGTTACAACACACGAACTTGGTTTTCATTATCTTGTAGCAAAGCTTCTTGGATGTGAAGCATCAGCCTCTACAAACCTTATAACAGGTTCAACATCATTTGAAAACTGTGCTATTTCAGAACCTATAGCAAGTATACTTATAGCATTAGCCGCACCTATAGGTGCTTTCTTTGTAGGTATGTTTCTATGGCAAATGCATAAAGATTCTGTATTAAGGCTTATAGGTCTTTTTGTTATGATATATTCCGCAATACCGTCTCTATATCCATCTTTAATAGGTTCTGATATGTACTTCGCAATACAACAAGGATTCAATCCAATAGTTGGATGGATTATATTTTCAATACTGCTCGGAATACTTACATGGCAATTATTCAACGAGATAACAGAAAAACAACTATTAAAAATTATAAAACAAAGATTAAAATAATCATGCTCACCGATGACTCGTGCCGTCTTGCTCATGGCGGTAGGTAGGTTGGATTGGGCAGGACGAGGTGTTGAAAAAAGGAGGAGGTAGAATAGTATGGTAACATTGGCACAGGCAGTACAACCAGCAGGATTTGCAGACCCGATTAGCACAGGTCTTTCCATTGCAGGAATAGCAGTGTTTCTGATGCTTTTATATGCGGCGTATAAGGACAGAGAATTCGTAAAGGTATTTACAGGAATGCCAATGGCTGTCATAACTTTAGCACTAATATTCATAGCACTTGGTGGAGCAGTAGTCGATATATCAATGATGTTCGGTGCGGCATCGTCAATAGTAACCTTTGCTTTGAAAGCGGTAAGCACAATATTTTTGCTACCGTTTTTCATTGCAGGAATACTGGTAATATCAACAGTACACATCCTTAATGTGCTGAACAGAGCTTACGAATCCTTAAAATAAACAGTAAAACAGTAACAATCGGGTCTGTAAAACCCATCGCATATGCGATGGGTTTTCATTTCCCTTTTTGTTAGGCGAAAGAATATTAAATCAATATCACAAAAAATTAATAGTGATTACATGAAAACTAAAGCATGTTTGATGATATTATTAGCATTATTGTTAATTTTTACTACTTTTACTATAGTAAAATCTCAAAATAACAACAAATTCATAGAAATAGACCATATATCAAACAAAATAAAAACAGGAAACATAGTATGGCAGATAAACAAATCGTATATAACAAAGTACATAGATATAAAAATCACAGAAATAAATGAAACATGCTTCTTAATACAGACAAAACCTACAGATTATCTTCTTCAAATGTATAGTGATTCTTTAACATTAAATCCTAATGAATTCAGGCAAAAATATCCAAGAGAAACAGAAGAAGCAAATGAAAGAGGAAGAAACATAATAGCTGATATGAGAACAATAGATAAAATACCATTCGGTTCTATGAATGGTTTTACTTTAGGAAAAATAGCTAAATCAAATCAAGGAGGAACATTTTCTGGTCTTGAAGAAAACTCATTCGAAATATGCGGAGAAAGAAAACAAGGTAATTACATAAAATTCGGTTTCGGTTCAACAATCATAACAATAGTAAATGCAACATTCGAAATAACAATAGACCCAGCTACTGAAACTTGTTTAACAGATTGTAGACACGAAATAATAATCTATAATAACGATACTATACCACATACTATATCGATTGATAACATAACAGTAGAAAATACAGATGAAATGACAAACATAACGTTCTATTATATAGCATATGAGAATGCTACAATTGAAATACCTATATATGAAAATGTTACAGAATACTATCTGAATGTAACAGGTAGTATTTGTCAAGATGATAATGCCACAAACTGTTTTTATTACAATGATACGCATTGTGGTTGTAATACAACAGTAGTATCTGGCTTTTACACAGAAAATGTAACTATTGAAGTTACTAAAAATTTCACATCCTATACGATAGAACCAAAGGAAACATTTAGACTTATAATAAAATATACAGTTCCTATGGGTTCGAGTGGAAAGTATAACATAACATTCTTATTTAACAATGAATATTACAATGTTGACCCCTGGTACTACACTTATTTACCGCATAGAATATACATAAATTATACAGAACTTTACGGATTGAATTACACAGGTGCAATGGTATTTGAATTTAACACATCAACATGGGAACATAAACCAAGCATAATAAACTGGTCTGAAAACTGCACAGTTATGGGAGATGTTAATAACCTTCCTTGTTGGACTGATATAAAAATTGTTGACAGATATGGTAACGAACTTGCTGTTAGCTTATTGTATGCAGAAGTAAATGATACTTGTAATACAGGTGATTCTTGTTACCTTGAATATTTCCAAATAGCATTTAATATAAGCATAGAATCATACTCCAAAAACTATAGCGTAATGTATTTTGGTAATCAAAGTGTATCAAAACCATTATATTCTTTAGGAGAATATCCTATGTTTGAATATGTATTCCCAGCATCACATGCTGGAATAAAATACAGTTCTTATAGTTCTGGTGACCATAGTGATAGATTTTATGTAGCTTCTTATGGTAATTTTTCTGGAAGAGTTTATAGATTCGGAATAGGATATACAGTAATGACTCCTACAGATATTGGAAATTATATAGTTATTGAAAATATAGATAACTATCCAAACGGAACAATAGCGTATTTAACAAGACCTGCTGTAACATGGCATCACAGACAATGGAATAATTATTATGAAAAGGGTGATGGATGTTTTCAGACTGAAGGTATTCCAAAATCATGGGCAGGATACGATTTCGTTTTGCCATATGCAACTGGAACAGTTGATATAGATTTGTTATACATAACATCTTGGGAAGATGGAAACACTGTATATTTATATAACCAGAGCTGGGATTTAAATGCAACATACAATTTGGATAAAGGAGAAACAATAAGATATAATGGAGTATCACCACTTTTCAGAATAAATTCAACAAAGCCAATATCTGTTTCATATGTAAGAGACGATATAACAACAGCACAACCAGCTAATTCTCTTGGATATTCACTTTTACCAGTATCTATGTGGCAACAAGGTAGATACTTTATATACAAACAGGGTAGGTATGACAAAGAAAGCGTATATGTAGTTACTATGGCTGATGCTGTAAATGTATCATTATTTTCTGGTAATGGAGTATATAAAAAGTCATATATTCTATCAAAACAACAACAACTTGAAATACCTAAAACAGATTTCGATAGTGGAGATTATATATTAGCAAACGATACAATATTTGCTGTTTTGATATTTACAGATATATCTGGAGATTACACACAAGAAGGTGCTACTGGTGCTATGTTATTGCCAGAAAACTATACAGGAAAAATGTTTCATTTACATAATGGATTAAGCACTGGATTACTTGTTAAGATAGGTGAATTCGATGATACAATGGTTAATGCAACAGATAGGTATTATAACAATTATCAATACTATCTTAATACTGGAAGTGTAGATACAAACAAGATTTCAAATTGGTTCAGAATGTTTGCAAACAATTCGTTTTGCTTGGGTGTTCAGACATGGTGTGAAGATGAAGGTCTTCATACAAGAGCATTATCAAAGATACCGACAATAAAATATAATGTTCTTGATTATGAAGTATATGGATTAGAAACTATAGTTACTGATACAACTCCACCAACCCTAACTTTTGTATCTCCAACACCAGAAAATAACTCATTCCTAAATCAATCATGGATTTACATAAATGTTTCTGCAAATGAAAATCTCGATACCTGTATCCTCGATATGAACAATGTTAACTATACAATGACTGTAGTAGGAACATACTGTTACATAAATAAAACTGGTTTATCAGATGGTTCATATTACTTCAGAGTATACGGTAATGATACTGCTGGAAACATGAATGTCACAGAAGATAGAGAAGTAACCATAGATACAACCTCACCAATAGTAACAATCTATTCACCACAAAACACAACATATACAACAACATCCATAGATTTGAATTACACTGCCAAAGATACAAATCTCGATTCATGCTGGTATTCTCTTAATGGTGGAAGTAATGTAATATTAGTCTCATGTTCAAACACAACTATCACAGCAATAGAAGGATTGAATAATGTTATAGTGTATGCTAACGATACTGCTGGAAACATAGGCTCTGCACAAGTATACTTTACAGTTGATACTGCTCCTCCACAACTAAATTTTGTAACTCCAACTTTAGATAATCAATCATACACAAATAACAATTGGATTTATATAAATGTTTCATCAAACGAACAGCTTGATACCTGTCTGCTTGATATGAATGGTGTAAATTATACAATGACTGTAGTAGGTACTTATTGTTATATCAACAAGACAGGATTATCTGATGGTACATACTACTTCAGGGTATATGGTAACGATACCGCAGGAAACATGAATGTCACAGAAGATAGACAGATAACAGTAGATACAATTTCTCCAACAGTAACAATCTATTCACCACAAAACATAACATACACTACAACAACAATAAACCTTGATGTTTCAGCAGATGAAAGCGTAGACACATGGTGGTATTCACTAAATGGTGGAAGCAATGTAATATTTACACCTAATACAACCATTACAGCATCACAAGGTCTAAATAACATAATAGTCTATGCAAACGATTCGGCTGGTAACATAGGTTCTGCGCAGGTATACTTCACAGTAGATTCGATAGTACCTCCACTTGACTTCGTATCTCCAACACCTGCAAACCAATCGACTGTTACAGATGATTGGATATTTGTTAATGTATCTTCAAATGAAGCACTTGATACCTGTATACTTGATTGGAACGGAGTTAACGAAACGATGACAGTAGTAGGAACATACTGTTACATAAACAAGACCAATCTTGCAGATGGTACATACTACTTCAGAGTATATGGTAACGATACCGCAGGAAACATGAATGTTACCGAAGACAGACAGGTAACAGTAGAAAAATACCCAGAAATTTCTGGTGAATCATTCAATACATCATTCTTTAACGGAACACAAGCTGTGAACTTTTCATTTACAATAACTCCTACGACATATATAGATAAGTGCTGGGCTGAATATGAAAAAGAAGATGGTTCAAAACAAAACATAACAGGAACTCTTACTGGAAGTTTATGTAATGTTATATTAACAGTAGACCAGATAGGAGATTTCTATGCAACAGCATGGACAAATACAACAACAGGAGTTTATGTTAATGGAACAACACTACATGGTGTTAGAGTATATACAGCATTAGGAGACTGGATAAGCGACCCATCACGAATAAGCGAACATAATTCCACAGCATATATAACAAAAATAATGATTGCAAACAATTCATTAGGAAGTATAGATGCAATAAATATACCTACATATGCAGATACAAGAACTGGATGGACTTGTGTTAAAGATTATTATGTAAACATACCAGCAGGTGTAGATACGACATATCAAGTTGTAAACTGCTCGAAAGACGGTGTGATATTCGGATACTTCAATGATAGTGTTCTTGAATCAGAATACAATGAAATAGTTGTAAAGACCCCGTATCACGGAACAAATGCAACTGGATATATAACGCTTATTTCAAACAACACAGATGACCTTGTAACAATAGATGTATTCTTCAACACAACAAAGATTAGTGGATGGTATAACCTAACACCATATGAACAGTTCGTATCAACACCACCAAATAGCATAGTTGTATCATATGTAAACTATACAAAGGAAACCGTTTACGAAGATTCATTTACTCCAATATACCAATCAGGAGGAATAGAACCAGAGTTAACTGAAAACGCATACTTTGCATTCATAGTTGTGGAAGATGATGGATTTAACATAACAAAGAACTGTCCTATACGATATAAGATTCCTATATCAAGACTTTATGAATTTGGATTGAGAGTAGGTGATATTGAAGCATATGTAAACGGTTCATCACAAGATGTTACTGCAACTGTAAACGGAGACTATGTAGATATACTTGTAGGAACATCGCATAGCAGTTCATCACTTGAACCTGGACTCTACGAATTTAAGCTTGTCTATTACACAGCAGGTTTAACTGGTTCATCACTTCCTGGTACTGGTGGTGCTGGAGGAGCCGCACCAGAGGTTATAGGAGTTCCAGCAATACCAGAAGCTGTAGAAAAGATAGCATTTGACATAGTACCGAGAGAAATAATACTTCAGTCAATACCACTTGACGACGAAACAGTTCAAATGACTGTAGTGAATAATGAAGATGTAGAAATATCCGTAATATTCGAACTTCTTGGAGAAAGCCCAGAACTCGGTTCAATTTCAAATCAAACAATACAAGTACCTCCACACAGCTCTGTATATGTATATGTAACATCAACAATGCCAGAGCAGATAGGTGTACAGAAATCTTATGTGATACGAGCAAAGGTAATGAAAGGAAGTATCATAAACCTAAAGGAAATAGGAGTTAATGTAACAGCAATAGAAGGTAAACCATTAGGATGGTTCTGTGATAGAGATGAAGAATGCCTATCTCTTAACTGTGTTGATAGAAGATGTGTGCCTGAAGGAGTTACAGCACCAACACCAAGCATAACAGGAGGAATAATAGCGTTTATTATGAAGAACATATACATTATAATAGCAATTCTTGCTATAGCATTACTGATACTATGGCTTGTAAAATAAATAAAAAGATATTTGCATCAATCACAGGTATAGTTCTTGTGATTTTTTTAGTCGAATTTGCATATGCCGAACAAACTGTTAAAACAATAGAAGCACC
>Ga0190363_1000606_pt1 | contig 21433 bp, 26 predicted proteins | sample 48721867_MG_FD_161272 | JGI IMG/M metagenome (GOLD analysis project Ga0190363, IMG submission 161272) | Hydrothermal vent microbial mat bacterial communities from Southern Trench, Guaymas Basin, Mexico - 4872-18-6-7_MG | ecosystem: Environmental > Aquatic > Marine > Hydrothermal vents >... | reverse complement strand
CTACTTAGAAAAATTATTCCGTTTTCCTTCACCAACTGTGAAGCTAAAGTATAAAGTTTCATGTAAGCTTCATAGCCCTTTCTAAAACCCTCTACACTTTGAATGAATGCTGGAGGATCAACAATTACTGCATCATATTTTTCCCTTGAAGCCAATAGTTTCCTAAGAACATTCCATACGTTTTCACCATATACACTATAGCTTCTCACCCGGTTTAGCTTAAGGTTTTCATAAAGAATTTCTAAAGCTACAGGGTCTTCCTCAACAAATGTAACATGTTCTGCTCCAGCATTGGCTGCATGTATGCCGAATCCCCCAGTATATGAGAATAAATCTAAAACCCTTTCACCACCGCAAACGTATTTTTCAAACTTAACCCTATTGTCTCTTTGGTCAAGGAAGAAACCTGTTTTCTGACCTTTCACAACATCAACTATGAATTTAGAATTGCCTTCAACAATTATTGTGCGATGCTTCCTTCCACGATGAAACTTCTCAGCAAACTCTAAGCCGATATCTCTCCTAGATCTTTGAACACTCTTCTCATAAACGGTAATGTCTTCACCTAAAATTTCAATTAAAACTTCAACAATAATGGGCATTACTTTATCTACTGCTTGACTAGATGACTGAATAACAACTATGTCATTATACACATCAATTATCAATCCTGAAAACAAATCACCATCACTATTAATCAGCCTATAAGATCCATCCCCAACATAACCCAGCCTCTTCCTTAACTCATAAGCTCTCATTATCTTCTCATAAACAGCTTCATATAGTGATGTAAAACATTTAGTAAAAGATAAAACGCGAACACCGACAGGCCCTACTTTTTCGAAAATACCGCATCCCAAAAACTCCCCTTTAGGATCAATTAGCTCAACTAGTTCCCCAACTTCGGGAACGCCTTCAACAAATTTCAGCCACTTATTATAAACAAACGCAGAACAATCCCTTAAAGCACTAACACCACCACCTTTAACCGCAACCTTCCTCAAAACAGCTCAGCCCCTTAACCACAATGTTTTATTTTAACCTAAAAGCTAAAGTACTTTACAGACAAATCTAGTCTCCAGGTTTAAGGAAATGAGCAGCAAAGTAACAATAGATCTAATAGGAGCACAATGCCCCGAACCAGCAGTTAAAGCAATAAAACAAACACTAAACATGCCCCCAGGAACAATAGTTGAAATACTAATGGACTCACTAGAATGCCTAATGCTAATATCATCATGGACAAAACTACTACAGGACCAACTAGAACTAGTCGAAAAAGAAGAACTCAACGAAAACACATTTAAAATAATTCTAAAAAGAAAATAAAGTTTTAAAAGATTATTTTATTACCTTAAACCTTTAATGCTATGGTAGCTGCACGGATTTCGGATACTCATTACCAGCAGCAGTATGTAGTTTTACCTCAACAATAACGCCGTGACTGAAATCTTGTACATCATCAGATAATGTAATTACGAAGACTGCTCTCTGGCCTGGTGTTATAGTAGACTCGCTCAATGTAGATGAGCCGTTAATAAGTACGTCATTACCATATACAGTAAAGGGTTTACCATTAATAAAGATATTATCTACCGTAGCGTCAGAAGAGCCTGTATTCTTAACTATTACTGTAATATTCCATCCTCCATCGATATTATCATTACCTGGTGCTATATTAGTATCGTCATAAACAGCATAAGCACTTATTACTTCTAGTTTTTCATATCTTGTGAATAGTCCTGTTATGCCTGTCATCCAGAACGCTACTGCTACTGCTATGGCTATTGCTACGCTAACTATTATTACTGTCGCTATTACTGGCGAAATTGCCTTGGTGTTCACGACTTTTATCACCTAAATTTGAATTTTATTTTTCAGGATTGTGTTTTAAGTTTTCCGTGTAAATAACACGGAAAAATTTGATATTAAAGTTTTTCATAGTGTTTTCTTCGAATTGTTGAAGCCTACACTATATATTTCTCCGAATCGCCGATACTTATAGAGGTGTTTTCTCCGATGGTTTCTTTCGGCGTAATTGTTCCTCAAGGGTGGAGGCTTGACCTTAAAGGCAATAGTAGAGATGTTGACAGAATTATTAAGGTTGCTAGGGAAGCTGAAAGACTAGGCTACACTAGTATTTGGCTATATGATCACTTCATAACATATCCTGAAGTACGTCACCACCCAGTTTACGAGGCTTGGACCACTTTATCCTATCTTGCGGGAGTGACTTCTAGGATTAGGCTTGGAACAATAGTTACATGTAATCTTTATCGTTTTCCTACTGTTTTGGCTAAGATGGCTTCTACGTTAGATGTACTATCAAGGGGTAGACTGGAATTCGGAATAGGAGCATGCTGGTATTGGGAGGATTTCCAAAGGTTTGGAATACCGTTTCCCCCTCTTAAGCAAAGGCTTGAAATGCTTGATGAAGCACTTCAAATAATTAAAAGTATGTGGACTGATAAGGAAACATGGTTTAAGGGGAAATACTATAAGGTTTATGGTGCAATAAACTACCCTAAGCCTCTGCAGAAACCTCACCCACCAATAATGGTTGGTGGTTTTGGAGAGAAAATAATGGCTAGAATCATAGCTAAACATGCTGATAAATCTAATTTCTTCGGAACACCTGAGGAGTTTAAGTGGAAAGTTTCTATTTTAGAAAAACACTGCAAAGAAATTGGAAGAGACTGTAGTGAAATAAAGAAGACAATAGCGATAACGGCAGCTATTTTTGAAAGTGAAGATGAACTTAGAAAATTCGTTAATGAAATGTATGCGTTAGGGTTTTCGGCAGAGGAGTTTTTGAGGAATTCTCTAACAGGAACACCGGATAAAATCGTTAGTAAAATAAGGGAATATATTAGGGTAGGTGTTGAAGAATTCATAATATACTTTAAAGATGCTGAGTCAATTAAGCCCTTAGAAGTTTTTGCTGAAAAAGTTATACCTTCAGTAGATTAGTCCTAAATGCATCCTAACTTTTTCCTTAATAAGTTATCGTAACTACCATGTTTAGAATACTTAACTTATAATGTAGTTTTAATGAAGACTTATTAGGGAAAATCTAAATATAGATTCGCAAGACGGTAACCGAGGATAAACATTATTGGATAGAGAAGTTTTGGATGGAAGATACTTGGTTGTTTCTCTTACAGTAGCTGGCTTCCTTATTGTCCAATACTTCATTACTAAAAACGTTTTCTCAATAACATCAGCAGGTTACACTTTAGAATTCACTATTGGAGAACTTGTTTTAGCAACAATACTTATCATAGCCTTTATTTCATGGCTTAGGACAAGTGTTTTCTACGGGCTTTCAAGTTCTTTTGGAAGATTCTTTTCAGGAGTAATGGTTTTCTTAGGTTTAAAAGCTATAGCAACATTAGCTTATATTTTAGGCTACGTTGTTGGTGAGGTTTACGGTATTTTCTGGATAATACATCACTTCTTCAATGTTGCTTCCTACTTACCGCTTTATGCTTCATTAATTATAGCTGTTTTTGAAAGTCATAATCTTTTAAAGTCTCTTGCATCCCAGGATAGAGTGTATAGTTGGGTTATAACATATGGGTTACCTGCTATAGTTTGGCTTTACTTCATATTTTTCGTTTTCAAAACTCAAGCACCCTATTTGAAGCCTGAAGCTATAGTTTCTTTTGTTACTTCAACTGTTTACTTTACGCTTGACATTATAACCTTGGTTCTTCTGGCTCCTCTTCTATCATCAAGGTTTAGAGAAGGCCTCCTACAACGCTCTATTGAAGGAGCAATATTAGCTATTGTAGTTTTCTCCTTAGCTGACATTTTTGGGAACGCAATATTCATTCTTGGAGAACATAGTCTACTTCATATAATTTCATGTTCAGCATACGCTTTAGCATACATTCTAATAATACCTCCGTCACGCGCCCTTCTAGGTGTTGTTGAGAAAACAGGTAAAGCAGTTGCTAAAATACGTAAGGAACCTAGGGTTTACGACATATCGGGGCTTACGAGTGCTTTAAAAGCTGTTATTGGTAAGAGAGCTGAAGATGTTTTTAAAGCGTTAGGTATTGATTCTGGAGGAACAACTATTGGAGAAACAGAGTTGCTTAAGCTGAAGAGAATGCTTGTAACAATACTTAGCAAACCAGTTGCTGAAAGAATTCTTGAAAAACATGTTAAACCATTAGGTGTAGAAACTATTGGTGTTGAAGAGAAAACGTCTACTAGGAAGAGTAGTGAATCTTTAACAGTGGATACTTTAGAATTAAATAGGATGAGTGTTAAACTATCAGATCCCATGTTCTTATCAGACATTATTTTAAATTCTAAAACGGAGAGTGTTAGGAAATTTAAAGTTGTTGGAATAGATGTTAGAGAGATGTTTTCAAAAATGCTTTTAAGGGAAGGTGGAAACTCATTTTTACTTATAATTTCTTCTCCAAACGACTTCGAGTCAAAAATACTTATTGATCAAGGTAAAATTAGAGCTGCGATGGTTAAGAAAGCCGATGGACATGTTATACCAGGATTTAGGGCTTTACAGTTTCTTGGAAAATATGTTGGGGAAGTGGAAGCAATTTTGCTTAGAATACGCAAGAAAAAGTAGGAGAAGTAAGAAACCATTTGTAACACATAAAACTCAATTCCTCATTTATTAATAAACTATGAAACAGCATTATCATATAAACTAATGTTAAATGTTAAAGTAAGTATGGAACAAGTGTAGAGTTTATTTTCGAAAAATTATTGTTTAAAGTTAGGGTTTACACATTTGGCTTTTTCTAGCCGAGTGTTAGTTCCTCAATTACTAATTGATCTCATGAACAGTCTTCTCTTACTCCTCTAGCTTTAACTATGAACCATTTACTGCTAAGAAGTTCCGCTATTGTTATTTCTCCTGAAACTAAATCTCCATCCTCTGGCGGGCTAGCATAATGCCATGAAATAGTGTATGCTGGAAACTCTTTGTTGCCCATGACATAAACTGTAGGTGTTGCCGTAAAAACTACTCCCTCCTTTCCAGCTTCAACGGTTCCTCCAATTATTTCAATTTGTAATTGAGCAGCTGTACCCATGAATGCTATAGGCCATGAAAGCAAAGCTAGTAACGATTGCCCGACTTGCTGAGCCATGGGCCCTTCAAAAGTTACTGATGTTCCATCTGAAGTCATAGTTACTTTAACTGGGTTGTTTGTTTCTTCCGAAATCCATATTGTAGCTGTTCCGCTTCCACCAGTATTCGAATTTATTTCGAACGCAACTTTAGCTGTTAAGTCGCCATTAACGCTTTCCCCCAAGCAAAGTATACTCTATGGTTGCCCAGCCCTTTTCGCTATTTTCAAACCTGTACTTCATGTGTGTAATTCCAGTTACCAATTCAACGAGTGTTTCATAAGTTACAAGTTTTCCAGCTTCGATTTGCGTTTCAGAAGGAATTTCCGAAGCAGAGGTAGTAATAGTAGTTGTTAGTGTAGTTGTCGTAGAAATAGTAACTGATTCGGTAGTTGTTCCCGTCGGTGTTTCAGCTGTTGTAGACCGAGTTGCCGTAGTCGTTTCTGTAGTGGTTTGCATTGTAGTAGTTGGCGATGTAGTTTGTTGAAGTGTCGTTGTATGTTGGGATTCCGGTTGCTGAAGTATTAGTGCTCCCCTATTGCAGCCATGGCTATTAAGGCTATTGCTATGAGAAGAAGTTTTGTGGAACCATTTTTAAGCGTTCTCCGAAGAATTTTCGTAGAACTAAATGTTTAGGGTATTTAAGTAACACGTAGTAGGGTTACAGCTTCATTCAGTAAAGCTTTAATACAGTCGCCCGCATCTTATATGAGGCACTCTAGGGGAAAACAGTATTGATTTTCGCTAGTTGGAAAGATATTTACAAAGTAGTTAGAAAATCTGACATTGTACTTGAAGTTGTCGATGCTAGAGTACCTGACATTACAAGGTCTCATGCTTTGGAGAGAACAGTTGGTAAGGAAGGTAAAAAGCTACTCATAGTTATTAATAAAGCAGACCTTATTCCCAGAAGCATTGCTGAAAAGTGGAAAAAGCTTTTCGAAGACCAAGGGTACCCTGCAGTTTACATTAGTGCAAGAGACCGTTTAGGTACGAGAGTTCTTAGAGTTAAAATAAAGAGTTTAGTGGATAAGCGTGGAATAGTTGCTTCAGTAATAGGGTATCCTAAAGTGGGTAAGTCAAGCATTATTAATGCTTTGAAGGGTAAGCATTCAGCGCAAACAAGCCCTATACCTGGTTCGCCAGGCTACACTAAACATATTCAACTTTACAAGGTTGATCCGAGAATTTACATTATAGATACTCCAGGCGTAATTCCCCCTAGGGGTGAAGATGTTTTCGCAATAATTAGAGGTAAAGAACCTGACTCTTTCAGAGACCCTGTTAAACCCGCAGTATCTTTCATAAAGTTTCTAATGGAAAACTATCCTCAACTACTCAGTAGAACATATAAGGTTGAATGTGAAGACCCCTATAGTTTTCTCGAAAAACTAGCTTTAAAGAGAGGATGGGTTTACAGGAAAACTAAGGAACCAAATATTGAGGAATCAGCTAAACTAATTATAAGAGATTGGCATAGGGAAAAAATCGTAGCATTCAGTAAGCCTGAATTGCCTCTTTCAGAAATTCTTAAAAAATACGTTATTAAGCGCAGACGGGAACTTAGCGTTTAATGGCTAAAACAACTTCTACGGGTAGATTGTAAAGAGGTTCCTCATGTTCCTCTTTAACTTCGAAGCCTGCTTTTTCAGCAAGTTCTTTCGAATTTATTGGTTTACAATTCACTATGGTTGGAAACATTTTATTTAACCATTTATAAATGGTAAGTGTTTTGCAAGGCTTATTTAGAAGCGAAACAACTAGGAATTTACCATTTCTCCTAAGAACCCTTAAAATCTCCTTAAGAGCTACTTTAGCTTCATCCTGACTAAGTATTTCAAGAGTAAAAATCACTGTAACTAAGTTGAAGCATTCATTTCTAAACGGTAAGTGTGCTGCGTCAGCTAAGCATAGCTCCACATTGTGGAATAGGTTTTTCTTAAATATTTTGCGCTTAGCTACTTTAACCATGCCTTTTGAAGTATCTACTCCGTAAACCATTTTGCATCGCTTAGCAAACCACTCAACAACTCTACTAGTGCCGCAGCCAACATCTAAGATAACGTCTTTCTCGCCTGGATTTAGAGGTTTAATTTTATTCTCAATAAGTCCCCATTCGAAAGAACTTAGTAAATCATAAATTTTGCTAATGAAACTATAGAATTTAGCGATCCTCACTTTAACTTGCTGTTCTTTCAATTTAAACGCCTTCTCAACTACTGTAGCTTTAGTTTCACTATAGCTATTGAGGTTCACTTTACAAAAGCTTTTCAAAGCTTATTTATTCGCTTTGTTATGAAATAATTGAAGGTGAATGTTATGGCCGAACTTTTCAAGGTTGTAGAAGAACATGTTGATTGGGGGTTAAGTGTTTTAAAGAAGTTTATTGAAGTTCCAACGGTTAATCCCCCTGGTGAAAACTATAGAGAGTTTGTAGATTTAGCGTCAAAAACGCTTGAGAACATGGGTTTTGAAGTTGATGTTTACGAGGTTCCTGAGGATGTTGTTGCTAAGTACTATTCTGAATATGCTAAACACCCCAGATACATAGTTATTGGGCGCTTAGGTAGTGGTAAACCTGTTGTTCACTTTAACGGACACTACGATGTTGTTCCTCCAGGTTCAGGTTGGAGTAGGGATCCGTTTAAGCCTGTTGTGGAAAACGGTAAGCTCTATGGGCGCGGATCAGCTGATATGAAGGGTGGGATAGTTGCTTCTTTAGTTGCTATTAAAGCGTTTAAGGAAGTTTATAGGGAATTTGGCGGCTCAGTGGAAGTGGCTTTAGTGCCTGATGAGGAAATTGGTGGGAAAACAGGTACAGGATACTTGGTTAGGGAGGGACTGTCTAAACCAGACTATGTTGTTATTGCCGAACCTAGTGGTTCAGGAAACGTTTGGATAGGTCATAGAGGTGCTTTCTGGTTTTACGTTGAAATTTACGGGAGACAAGCTCACGGATCCACGCCTTGGCTTGGCATTAACGCTTTCGAATACATGGTTAAAGTAGCTCAAAAGCTCATGACAGAATATAAGGGTTTAATAGAAAAGAAAACAAGCTCATACATTTACGATGATCCAAAAGGAGCTAAGCCCACAATAACTATAGGAGGCGAAGTTAAGGGAGGAGCTAAAGTAAACATTGTTCCAGGGTATTTTGCTTTCTCAGTAGATAGGAGGCTTATTGTTGAGGAAAAACTTGAGGAAGTTGAAAGGGAAGTCATGGAGTTCATCGGCAAAATTAGGGAGGAGTATCCGAATGTGAAAGTAAATGTTAAGGTTGTGAACAGGCTTCCACCGGCAATAACTAATCCTGAAAGCACCTTAGTAAAAGCAGTTTCCGAAAGCATAAATGAAGTTCTAGGGAAAAAGCCTAAGTTAACGGTGTGCCTCGGAGGCTTAGACATGAGATTCTATAGTGAAAAAGGAATTGAAACAGTCACTTACGGTCCAGGGCCATTAGCAGTAGCTCACCAAGCTAACGAGTACTTGGAAGTAAGTGAATTCGTTAAAGTAGCTAAAGTATATGCTTCACTGCTTCGAAAACTACTCGTTGAAAGCTAAAGATTTTTGCAAACACTCTTCAACAATAAATCTTTTTCCGGGAAATACAGAAGTTTCAATGGGGGTAGTTTCATGCGCATTGCTGTAGGGTCAGATGACACGTATGGTGTTGCTAAGTTTGTTTACAAGTACTTAGAGAAGAAGGGTTTCGAAATAATCCCTGTAGGTGCTTTGAAAACAGGTAAGCCTGAGCCATGGCCTAAAGTGGGTTTCGAAGTTGGAAAGCTTGTTGCTAAAGGAAAAGTAGACATGGGAATAGTAATATGCTACACTGGAACAGGTGTTTCAATCGCAGCAAACAAAGTTAAGGGGGTAAGAGCTGCTCTTGTAACCGATGCAAAAAACGCTGAAGGAGCAAGACTATGGAATGACGCAAATGTTCTGGCTTTAAGTGCTAGGTTAGCGACTGAGGAATTAGCTAAGGAAATAATTGAAGCATGGTTTAAAGTGGAAAAGCCTGATCCAAGTGAAAAGGAAAACATAGAGTTACTTAAGAAAATAGATGAAGAAAGATAGCAACTACTAATACTATCCTTTTATGGAAGAATAACGTTTTACTATTACCTTAGTCGATAACTAATGTTCATAATGAAGTATGTTATTATCTTTTAACACGCTTTATTTCAATAGGGCTTATAATGTATTGGTTCTAACATCTGCTACAGCAGTTATCCTTATAACTATGTGGAATAAGATATTCCACATGGTGAATTCTGTGGAGTATGAGGTAAGCATTGACAGGCAAGGTAGAATAGTTATTCCTGCCCCTATACGGAAAGCTCTTGGAATAATTGGTGGCGGAAAATTACTCTTAAGATTAAGGAATGGTAAAGTAGAGCTTATACCTGTAGATAAGAGTCTTGAAGAAAGAGTTAGTAGGTGGATGGAAGAGGTGTTAAAAACCAAGGTGGAGCCGTTTTCCGAAGAAGTGAAGGAGGAATGGAAGTGGGTGAGTAAGGATTATGCTGAACGTAAACTTGGAATACTCTGAAGGAGTAGTTGACGTTAGCATTATTGTTCCAATGTGTTTCGAAAACCCCCTCAAGAAGCTTGCTACAGAGTTTTTAGGGGATGTTTTAGCGTTAAAAAGAAAAGCCACTATACCTTTAACAGCAGTTCTCGGAGCATACCACATAGTTACTAAGTATCTTAAAGCGCCTAGACGAGCTGTTAAGAAAATTCTTGTTGAAATGCTTGAGACAAGGTCTCCAGCCTTCTACCCTAAAGTATCCTCGGCATTGGCCATGGAAGCTTTAGATGTAGCTACCACATATAGTATTGAGTCATGGGATGGCTATCTTGTTGCATTAGCACAACATCTTAAAACAAAAATAATTTACACTCTCGATAGGGAATTAGGGAAGGTAAGTGAAATAGTTACGGTAAATCCGTTTCCAGAACAAGAAGTTAAAAAATACCATCAATATATGCGGTTACTGCTGAAAAAGCATAGTGCGTATATGTAGGGGCCAAAGTCTTCGTGTCAAGATATTCTCTTAAGAGCTTTTTGTCAAACTCTTCATTGCCGGATGTTGTTTTTAATGCTCTCATTTTAAGAGTTAATACTGGATGTAATGAGTCTTCTTTCTGTTTTAGTGATGTTCTGTAGGTTCATGTGCTTCCTCAAGTTTTCCCTGAGTAAGCAGCGTTAATGCTTTTTCAATTGTGACTCTACCTTTCATTTTAGGTAGTTTAAATATTTTAACTCCTGAACCTCTTAGAGCGTAGAATGCTCCGTGACCTATTTCTGAAACGATAACAGCATCCACATTGTGCGATAGTAGCATACTCACAATACCGCGTCCTTTACCTCGCTCGTGAAGAACATATGGATTCCTAATAACATCTAACACCTTAAAGCCTTCACCGAAAACCTCTGCTAAAACGAAATACGGTGCCCTACCGAAATGTGGAAACACATACAATACATCACCAACCCTATATGCGGGCAAAGCCACTTTCACAAAACACACCTCGCACATTTTAAGTAAGCTCTTGCCGCACTTTAAATAAACCCCTAAACACTTCCAAGAATAAACAATATGGATAGCTTCTAGAGGCTTGGCTTCTCCTTGCCAAGCCCCTCGGCTAAGTCCTTTAGAAGATAGCTTGAATTGAAATAGCCTACTAATTCATTAATGCTCAGAATTTTTTAATAATGATTCTACAATCTTTATCAATATATGCTTTAACATAGTCTCCGAGGAGGATTCCTTGTTTATCACATACTAGCTTGCCGCTCTCTTATAGTAAACATATTATTTATATGTCCGGGTATACCATATAGTATACTTGATGATGTTATGGCAGTTGTTAGTGTTAAGGTTAAAAGAGAGATCAAGGAGAAAATGGTTAAGTATAAAAACAAGGTCAATTGGGCTGAGGAAATTAGAAGGTTCATTGAAGAGAAGATCAGGGAATTAGAAGCTGAAGAGAACATTAAGAACATTGTTGAAACATTATCTAAAATGCCTCATAGTTCGCCGCAGGGTTCTTCAGCTAGATATGTGAGGGAAGACCGTGATAGTTATTGACGCTTCAGCGCTTGCTGCTTTCCTCCGTAAGGAACAGGGATGGAAAAACCTGGCCAAGCACATTAGGAATAGTGTAACTGTTTATTTAGCTCTAAAGGAGGTAGCTAATGCTCTCTGGAAAGACTACTATGTTAAGAAGCGTTTGGATAAAGATGTTGTCGAATCACTTTATAAGCTGATGAAGAAACTTGCCAATGTAAATGTAATATTGGAGTCTGAAACTAAATATTTAGATGAAGCATTTAGAATAGCATTAGAAAACGGAATCACGGTTTATGATGCCTTATACATATCATTAGCTAAGGCAAGAAACCTCCAACTATTAACTCTCGATAGAAAACAGAGGGAAATAGCCGAAAAACTAGGGATTAAAACAATTAAAACCCTATAAACTATGCTTTAGCAACAATGTAAAACAATTGCTTCTCCACTGAACCCTCTCTTTCCTAATTTCTTTAAAAGCAACACATGTGGCTAAGAAACTTTACCTTTGCTCTCACTATACACAGTAAGTATTCTAAGTATTTTCTCGCGCTAGCTCTAATGGATGTTGTAGTTACCGATCTTCCACTTAGGAAAATTTATGAAGTAAATAGTTTCTTCCTCACTTAACACCTTACCCGCCTACTCTATGGCCATCCTAGTAGCAACTCGGGAGAAGCCCGGATACCTTGATAGTCAGAAGGCCTTTTAGAATTAGTAATTAAATTGTAAAATAAATATAAAACTATCACTAATAAATTCGCAATAGCATTGCCGAAACAAACCTACCAACTAATATATCACTTGTTCCTTGTTTCTTACAGTTAAACTTATTATGTTTTATGTTAAAATTATTAGCAATGGGTAAATATGTTGAGAACAATAGTTAAACTTGGTAAGAAAGGGATTATAGTTTTGCCTAAGGGTATTAGAGAGGCCATAGGTGTTAATGAGGGCGATAAGCTCGTTGTTAAAGTTGAGGGCGATAAGCTTGTTTTGAAGCCTCTAAAACCCTTAGTGGTTGATGTAGATCCGGATATTGTTAGAGAAATTTTAAGGAAAGAGAGGAAGTTAGAGGAGGAGAGAATTGATAAATTCTTATCCGACAAGTGAAAGGTTAGTTATTGATACAGGTGTGTTTGTAGAATATATTCAGGCTAGGGCTTCTCTGAGAAGTAGCGTTGCCAAGCTATTCAGCGAAGCCGTGGAGGGAAGAATTGAGCTTATAGCTAACTGGTTAACGCTTAGTGAAGTATTCTATGTTGCCTCTAGAATTTACGAGTTCGCAAAAGTTGAAAAACCCAACGAAGAAGCTTTAAACTACATTGAATGGCTTAGAACCTTCATTAAAGTCGTTGATACAAATATGGGAGTGACTTTGAAAGCAGCTGAATTGAAGAAGCAATTAAAACTATCAATTTTAGACTGCATAGTAATAGCTACAGCAAAAGAATACAAAGCAAAACCACTCTTCAAACACTTAGAAAAAGAAATGAAACCTGTAGAAGGGGAGTTAAGAAAGCTAGGCGTAATATTTCTAAGCGAACTAAAGCATTCTAATATACGGTGATTAAAGGGCTAAGCTACTTTGTTTACGTATTTACCTGCTTTTCTCAGATATAGTTCTGCTTCTTCGGGTTTTAGCAAGTGTATTTCGAATGGGTGGTAGTAGGGTAGGTTGAGTTTTTCCTCTATTAACACCTTGATTTTTCCTCTTCCAACTATTCTTTCGGGGACACTATTGGACACTATTAAGATGTCTACGTCGCTTCCAGCGACAAAGTCCCCCCTAACAACACTTCCAATAACGTATACTTCAGCATCAAGCATTAGTTCTTTAGCTACCTTAGCTATTTTACTAACCCATGCCTTCCAGTTCTTAAGCATTTTAACTCTCTGCAGTAGTGTATCAGTAAGTAAGCTCATTTCTTCTTCCCTACAGCTTTATTGACAACGCTTATGGTTTCCCTAACTAATTCAACCATGTCTTCAGCGTCTTCTCCACTATATTCTTTAACAAAGTATCTAGCCATTAAATATGCATCTTCAAGAGCTAAAAGCCTTACCCTATTTTCTCTAATGAAACCTTCTAACTCACTAGATTTTAAAACTTTAACAAGCTCACCTAACAGCCTCCTTATGCTATGTGTTCTAGGGTAGTCGCCAACGATTTCAAGTAGAGCTGAAGCGACTGTTCAGCAAGGAAACATGCAACATCATAGTATTTTCTTTCTAAAGCAAATTTAGCTTCCTCTAGAAACCTTAAAGACCTATTCTTAAGAACTTCGATTTCAACTCTATGAATACTCATTCCTTACCCACATAACTCAATCCCATCTATCCTATTTAAACATACTAAGCTAGAAGGAGTTTCGTAAAATATTCCCCTTGTTTAAAGAAACATAGTTCGTGTTTTAAGGTATTAGTAGGTTTAGAATTGGTAGGAAAGCCAGGAATGTAAAAGTTAAGGTAACTGTGGCTCCAGCGACTAATTCGGGTTTCCACCCGTATTTTTGAGCCATCAGCGTGTTCATTACTGCGGGAGGCATCATTGAAACCACTATTAACTGTAAGCCGTCGAACCAGTCGATATCTACTGTCAAAACTGTAGCGTAGGAGACTAGAGGTGCTACTATAAACCTGTAAATTCCAGCCGTCAAAATGAAGTATATGTTGCTTTTCAGCACTTTTAAACTTAAAGGTAATCTAGCGCCAAGAGTGAATATAGCGGAGTAGCTTAGCAAAGGCGGAGCCCACCATAGTATTGAGGAAACATGAGGTATTATTTCCGGTGCAAAATAGTGTCCAATGACTCCCACTATAAATCCTACTATAGCTGGGAGCGTAAGGATTTTTCTTATTGAAAACTTCTTTAAAGCCATGAAGTCAGGTAGTGCAACGTTTAAAGTGAGAGTAACGAGCCCCATCATTGAAGCTACCCTAATGGTGTTAAATAAAGCCATGCTTACGGGGAACCCTAAGAATACGCTGTTAGGGAATATGCTAGTTAGCACCAATGCTTCCATGAGCCCTTCCTTACGTTTTCCAGCAATGCGTTTAATCGAAGCAAAAGCTAAGGTCATGAACAGTAGGAAAGATAACGCTATCCAAACATCGGTTACAACTAAACCTCTTTCCACATATGTTTTAACGAAAGCTAAAGGTATGAGAACATAGTATACAATGTCAACAAGTTTCTTCACAACTTTTTCAAACTCCTCAGCTAAATTCAAAATCCTCTTGAAAACAACTTGAGCAGCAAAACCCACCATAATTAGCGCAACAAGCACCACCACTTCATCCATACTAAACACGCCCTCTACATTAGCTTCTATTTTTGAAATCTATGCTAGCTTCCTTTGAAAACCGGCTTAACTAGAAACAGGGCCATGTTGTAAATCGTTAGTTAACCCTAGTTTATAAGAGTTAGCTACAATAAGTACAGCATATATTTTTTATGAAGCACAGTAGCGCTCTTAACCCAATAGTTTACTTTACCTTAAGTAGTGGTTAAAAGTAATGGCTTAGAAGCCTTGATAACTATAGCATAATTTGGAAGCTAAAGCAAGTTTAAACAAAACAAACTACTTACTAAAGGTAAATTATGCTTCTAAAATCTATAGTAGAAATTGGAAAAACATAATATGTTAAACATATTTAATATAGAAGCACATATTCTAATATTTATAATTAGAAAATATTTTTCAAAACTTTTATTCTAAACAATTATTAAAATATTTAAGAAACAAAATTAATATATATAGTTTACCTAAAAGTTACACAAACCCTCTACAGCATTTTTCGTAGAAATAGGTCTACTTAGAGGTTTCATTACATATTTCATGTAGTGTATTTCCGCTGTTAGTACTTCCTGAAGTAATTGTTTCAAGTAATACTTCGATAATACTGTTTTTAAATGTTAAAACATGTAAGCAACATTATGTAAAGGTTAGATGAATAGTTAACTCATGTAACTCCATAAAATATAGCTGTTTAGGCTAGCTCCCGGTAAGGGTGGAAACATTGCTGCTTTAAATAATGTAATACTATGGTACTACTTTGTGAAGTATATGGTTTCAAGTAATATTGTTGTTTTAAAGTGCTCTTACATATTAGCTTGTAATGTTTAAGTTTAAATTGTAAAATTATAGTTTTTTAAATATTGTATTTCTAGAATTTTTCTAACTTCCATTTAAAGTGGGTAGAATTTATATTCCCACCGAAATATTAATTTGTAAGGTGGGAATATTGGACACCATTATTGTTGATGGAAAAGGGAGGGTATGTATTCCATCAAGTATTAGGAGGAAGCTCGGAATAGGTAAGGGAAGTAAGCTTAAAGTAAGTGTTGAAGATAATAAAATAGTTCTTATTCCTGAAAAGAACAATGTTAAATTCCTTATTAGGAGTAAGCCTTGGGGTAAAGAGGCTTTCCCTGATGCTGGAGAAGCGCTTGTATCCTAAAAGAGTAGTTGTTGACGTAATTGTTCCAGCAATATATCTTGTAAAAGACCATCCAGGCCATAAGTATGTTTACAGTTACTTAGAAAACCTCCAAAACAAGGGGGCAATGATTTACTCTCACAGCATTACCCCGTATAGAGTTCTATGGATTCTAAGTAAGCTATGGGGTTTAAATTTTAAAGAAAGCTATGAAGCAGTTAAGAGCTTTATTCAAAACGTTAAAGTAGAATATGTAGGATTAACCAGAGAATTGATCATGAAAAGCTTCGAAATAGCAGAAACACTTAAACATGACATATACGACTGCATCTACTTAGCATTAGCGTTAATGGTTAAAGCAGAAGCAATAGTAACAACAGATACGGATTTTGAAAAGCTAGCTCCCAAAATAGGTTTAAAATACGTTAACCCCGTACCTAAGGATGTTCTGAAAAGATTCCATAAATTCCCTAGCTAATTTGGTGCGGGGGCGGGGATTCGAACCCCGGATGGCCCTACGGCCAGCGGATCTTGAGTCCGCCCCCTTCGTCCAGGCTCGGGCACCCCCGCACAGGTCAGTTTATAGACTGTTTTTTTGGGTAGTTAATATTTTTTCTATCTAAACTAAAACACTTAGCTTTGCCTCCTCTATCGGGGATGTTTATTCTGAGGAATACTTATTTAGGTTAGGGGGGTTACCTGGTTAGGGGGGTTACTTTTGCCAATATTTGATCCTAGACCTAAAAGTAGTTTAAGAGACTTTTTCAATATGGAGGATGAGCTTAAGGCTTTTTTGAAAGCAATTAAGTTTTCTCCTTTAACACTTGTTTTAGGCTTACGTAGATATGGTAAAACATCCCTTATTCTCACGGGTTTAAACGTTAAAGGTGTGAAATACGTTTATGTTGATTGTAAAAGTCTTCCTGCTGGAATGATTGGTCCAGGTGATTTCGCTGAGTTACTGGTTCACGCTATATCGGATTTCTCTAGGAAATACAGGAAACTTGGCTACACCCTACTTAGATTACTAAGGAACATTAAGGGTATTAGAGTTGGAGAATTCCAAGTAAGTATTGATTTAAGGAGGTTTAGCGGTTCAAGCTTAATCGAGCTATTAAATGGATTTGAAGAGCTAGGTGAAGAAGTAGTTTTAGTTATTGATGAAGCACAAGAGCTTAGAAGAATGGTTCGCTACAGAGCAGATAGCATCTTAGCTTACATTTACGATAACTTAAGGAACGTGAAAATGGTTATTTCAGGATCGGAAATAGGTTTACTCTACAAGCTACTGAGAATACAGGATCCAGAAGCACCACTTTACGGAAGAGCATATGTTGAAATTAAACTTAAAAAACTAAGTAGGGAAAAGTCACTTGAATTCTTAAAGTTAGGGTTTAAAGAGTATGGCGTAAAAGTTCCAGAAGAAATAGTTAGGTACATTGTCGACACAGTTGACGGAGTGATCGGATGGCTAGCATACGTTGGTTTCAAAATGGTTTCTCAGGGAAAATATAGTAGAGAAGTTGTCGATGAGGTTTTAAATGAAGCTTCAAAACTTGTTCTTAAAGAGCTAGAGCGCTTCCTATATTTAAGACCGTTGGCTAAGGAAAGATACTTAACCATACTTAAAGCAATAGCTGTTTTCGAAAAAGCTTCGTGGACAAGCATTTACAATTACGCTCAAGCAGAACTCGGCAAAATACCTAAACCCACGTTTAATAGCTTACTTAGAAACCTTATGGATGCAGGGTTTGTTGAGAAAGAAAACAGCACATACAAAATAAGTGATCCTATTCTTAAAAAAGCAATAGCTAAATTTAGGAAAACTTCTCTGTAAAGTAGAAATAGAATAGCTAAACCCAATAAAGTAGGTTTACTTACAATTATGGTTTAATTATTGTTCCGGGGTTCTCTTTTTTCAACAGTATATTCTCTAATAGTTCAGGTTTTGAACCGTTAAACACTATTACAGGTATTTTTGATCTTTCAATTATCGCTAAAGCTAAGGGATCTAATAGTTCGTAGCCTCCTGCCTTCATAGACTGTGTTTTCGAAAGTATCCTTCTTAGCTGAGCTACAGTTATTTCCTTCAGCAATTTAGCATCCCCGTATACTCTGGGGTCTTTATCGTAAACTCCTTCAACCCTTGTAGCTAATAGTAGAGCGTTTGCTTTGAAAGCTTCAGCTACGAGAGCAGCTACTGTTGCTGTTGACTGGCCTGGTTCGAACCCTCCCGTAACAACTATTTTACCTGTTGAGGATGCTTTAAGGAATTCCTCAACACTTCTTGGAGGTTCAGGGTATGCGTGATCTAAGCCTATAGCTGAAATTAGGAGTAATGCGTTCACACGTGTAACATATACTCCTAAAATGTCACATAAGCTTTCGGAAGCACCTATGTTACGCGCTGCTACAATGTATTTTCTAGCGTAAACACCACCACCAACTACTACAGCTAGAGCTAACCCTTTCTCCCGAAAAACCCTCAGGTATTCTCCATAACGTATTACTAAACCTATATTGTCAGGGTTTATCAGGTGACCGCTAATTTTTAAAACAAACCTCCTAAGAGGTTTAATGGTTAAGTTAACCTCCACTTAACTCTCCCCCAGTAAATTTAACCTAAATCTAAAGGCAAACCTTAGACTCCAAGATATTTCTGAGAAACACTATTGAAACTAATGAATAAAAACAATTGCTCTAATAGTTTTCGAAATTTTTACCTATTAAACCCTATGGGAAGTAGTTTAGGGTAAAAACCTGTAGACTTTATTCTTAAGCGTAATTACTTCGTCGCATAGCTAACCCCTTTAACCTTAAAAATAAGCTTGCCTCCCTTCTTAAGATTCAAAGCCGAAACAACATTTTTAAGAAAAATATTTCGATATGTAGGGTATTTTTCTACCTAACATTATAATGTTGTCTCTTCAGAAACAAAGGCTGAACTGTATACTTAGCTTTTTCTTAACCCTATAGGTTCTATGTGTTGTGCCTAAGAATTTTTAAGCTTCATGCATTAGTTAACGATCCTATTAGGGTACTGGGAAATGGTTAGGTTTGAACTTGACCCTCCGCCAGAGGATATTTTCGAATACTCTAATGAGGAAATTGCCGAAATATTTTTAGACACATTAATGGCTGCTGGTGCTAGTGAGAAAACAGTTAAGTCATATAGGGTTGCTATAAGGGATTTCTTAAGCTTCATAGGAAATAAGCGTTTGAAAGATGTTAAACCAGTAGATGTTAATCGCTGGAAAACCCATAGGCTCCGTGAAGGTTTTAGGAGAGAAAAGAGGGGAAACGATGATTTCTTCGAAATTAAGCGTAAAAGACATGTAACTCTCCATTACTACAGTGTTTTCGTTAGAAGATTCCTTAAATGGTTAGGGCTCCCGGTTAAGGTAGCTATTGTTAAAATGCCTCGTAGAGGGGAGGTTCAAGCATTAACTATGGATGAAGTAGTTAAGTTACTTAAAGCTTCAAGAGACTTACTAGACATTGTTATTGTTAGGTTTCTTCTGGAAACAGGTCTTAGAGCTGAAGAAGCATTAAACGTTAAAGTAGCGGATGTTGATTTTGAAAAATGCGAAGTTAAAGTTAGGAGGGGAAAGTATGGTGGTTTTAGAGTTGCTTTCTTCAGTAGGGAGCTTAGCGAAATCCTTAAGCTATGGGTTACTGTGAAGGCTTTAGGGGAAAACGACAGGTTAATTCCACTAACATATGTTGGGTTATGGAAGAGGCTTAAGAGCTTAGCTAAAAGAGCAAGGGTTGATCCTTCCAAAATTAGGCCCCATGTTTTAAGACATACTTTCGCTACTGAAGCTTTAAGGAAAGGTATGGACCTTATTTCGCTAAAGAACCTACTGGGACATAGTGATGTGAAAATAACTCAAATATACACTCATCTCGTTAAGGAGGATTTAAGGGAGAAGTATTTTGCAGTATTTTCAAACCCCTTAAGTGGAGGGTTAAGAACATGTCCTAGTTGTGGGAGAAGTATTCCATTGAATGCGAAATTCTGCCCCTACTGTGGAATGTCTTTAGGTAGTAGGGGAAGCGTTGCTACATTATCTTAGTTGAAGTTTGAACCTAAGTATTGCAGCTACTCCTCCGAAAACGTTTAGCAACTGGTTTCCTTCAACAGTTGCTGTAGAAATAACTTCTACTCTAGCACCTGTTTTCTCTGCTTTTTCAGCTAAAAGGTCGACAATGCTTTTTACTTCTTTAACTTCAACTACTCCTCCACATTTAGGACATTTTATTGGTTCTTCTCTTTCCAAAACTACTTCGTCGACTATTTTTTCGACAACTACGTTACATGATTTACATGTTCCTTTAACGAAGGCTTTCCTTAGCTCTTCTGAAACGAGAACTATGTCTGCTGCGCTTTGATTTAATGCTTCTACGACTTCGTTTATTCCGTAAGCTACTTTGTCCGGGTCTTTAGCTAGTAAGTATAGGAATTTTTGCATTAGCTTTCTTTCTTCAGCGTATTTGCTTTCACTTATTAGGTCCTCAGCTTTCTCCATGAGCTCATATATTCCTTCTTCGCCACTGTACCCTATGTCAACTATTCCAACTATTTTCCTTCTCAACCTATAGTCTAGGTAGTTTCCTTTAGCAAATTCCTCTTTCGTTGGGCCAGGTCCTCCAATGATTATTCCTTTAAGGTTTTCTTCGTGTTCTAAGAATATTTTGCTTGCATGCTCACCTACTCTTTGGTAGAATTCGTGAGCTAATTGCTCAATTATTCTTGCAAACCTTCTTTGGCTTTGCCCACCTTGGTCGTGTTTTCCAGGTATTCCTGAAGTTAATGTTCTAACTACTTCCACTCGTTTCCCTTTAAGTAATCCTATTGTTGCTTCGTTCCTATCTATAACTATTAGTCCGTAAACTTCTTTTTCACGAACCATTTCTTTAAGTGGTTCTACGTAGAATTTGCTATCGCACCTGTAAAGGTAGAACGGTACCGGTTCCGGAGGTATTATCATGTAACACTCTATTTTCTCTGTTCCAGGGCCTGACCTAGGTATTGCCCCGCAGAAAACAACTAAGCCTGTTTCAGGTGCTTTCCTAAAATACTTTAGCCTCTGCATTATGCTTTCTAAAGCGTCTTGAACGTTTTTCCTTGTTTGCTTAGATTTAATGTTTGCTGCTGTTCCATGCTCCTCCCTTAGTGCTGCCATTACTTCGCTTATGGCTCTTCCCGGAGGTATGTAGAGTGATATTAGCTCCGTTCCTCTGCCTTGCTTCTTCTCTAAATCTTCCAATAGCTTCTTTAGTCTAAACTTTTCAACACTAGACCTTGGCTTCTGAAGTACTTCAGCCATAATGTAAGCACCCACCTTTAAGCTAAGCAGCCCATTGTTAGCTACTGTTTTTCAGAAACATAACTGAAACTTCATGTTTAAAAGTTTTCCAGAAAACAATGGTTTAAAATGAGCGCCGTGCATAGGCTCCCGAATTTCGCCTAGACCCGGTACCTGACAACGCGTCTTAGGCTACGGCCTCGGGCGATTGGGAGCGGCGGGCTCACCCCTCGGGGTCAAAGACCCCTTGGGGCTTACACCCCCGCCCCATCAACCCCGTCTTCTACGGGAGCCCTCGTCCCTCCCTTTCAGGAGGGAACGGCCGCCTATTTTCGGGGAGGGTTTCCCGCTTAGATGCTTTCAGCGGTTACCCCCCTACGGCGTGGCTGCCCGGCGTTGCCCTGTGGGACAACCGGTAAACTAGAGGCCGCGACGCCCCGTTCCTCTCGTACTGAGGGCGCCTTCCCCTCAGGCGGCCACACCCCCCGCGGGTAGAGT
>Ga0190363_1000605_pt1 | contig 21455 bp, 27 predicted proteins | sample 48721867_MG_FD_161272 | JGI IMG/M metagenome (GOLD analysis project Ga0190363, IMG submission 161272) | Hydrothermal vent microbial mat bacterial communities from Southern Trench, Guaymas Basin, Mexico - 4872-18-6-7_MG | ecosystem: Environmental > Aquatic > Marine > Hydrothermal vents >... | reverse complement strand
TGTTTATAGTATGTGTCTATAGCGTAAGCTCCTGGACCTAAGAAGCCAGGAAGTTCACCAAGCTTAGCTCTTCTAATCCATTCCTTTATTAGGGGTAATTGATGAGTTATCTTAGCCATTTCAATCTGTAGTTTAGCTTCCTTAGAACCAGCATGTAGAGCAAATATTTGTAATATTAACTCAATCTTATCTATAACTTCAACACCTAACTCCTTCATTAGATTTACTTTATGTCTAGGTTTCAACTCATCATATACTACTAAAAGCTTTCTAATACCATTACAGCCATTAAAATAATCCTTAACTTTATCAAGTAAAGGCTTAGTCAAGTAGTACTTCGTATTAGGTTTAAACCATCTACTGACTTTTATTACCTTAAGTGAGTTAGGGTATAGAGATCTAGCTAACGATACAGCCTCCTCTAACACATTACCCTTAGTTACTAATACTATGTTTCCATACATGTTAATGCTTCTTTCCCTCCTTCTTCCTAATAGCCGCTATATCTCCCAGCGTTAATTCCTTAATATTACTTACCTGTCTTGACTGATATGTTTGAGGTATCTCCTCAACTACGGGTTCAAGAAGCTTAATACCGAGTACTCTCTCTAATCTCTCTGCTAAGTCTATTGATGGGACTAGTCTACCAGACTCTATTCTCTTAATAACATTCTCGCTCTCCTTAACAGCTTCAGCAAGCATTCTTTGAGTCCATCCAAGCTTCTCCCTAGCCTTCCTTACTCTTTCGGCATAATCAGGAACAACTTCGTACTCCTCTAACTTCCTTCTCCTTCTATGACTCCAGGTATGCATCTCAGGACGTGCTTGCATTCTAGGACGTTTAGTAACCTCTTGTGTGAGTGTCCTTACTTCTGTAGTAACTATTCTTCTAGAAACCTTCGCGTAGCATTCAGGACATAAAGTTAATCTAGCACCCTCAATGTAGACTATCTTAGCCCTTCTTCTCTCAACAGGTCTTCCGCACATCTCACAATATACGATCCCCGATGACAACATCAATACCTATGAACTTATAGAGGTTCAGACTATATAGGCTTTCCTAAGGTATAGTACTCAGGTGTGGAGGTAGATATGTATGTCTGAGATAGACCTTAGTGATAAACGTAAGAATGGCTTAACGGACTATGTAAGATATCTCGAAATGAGAATTCAAGAATTAGAGGCTGAAATATCGTACTTGAGGAAGGAGATAGATTACTATAAACAGGAAATAGATAAACTCCTATCACCACCACTAATTGAGGGTGTTGTTTTAGAAGTATTAGAGGACAGTAGGGTTATCGTTAAGAGTTCAACAGGTCCTAACCTAATAGTTAATATAAGTGCTAAGGTTGATGTAAATAAGTTAAGACCAGGAGTCCATGTAGCTCTAAATCAGAGGGGTTCAACTATAGTTGAGGTACTTCCTGCTAGGGAGGATCCATATGTTAGGGCTATGGAGGTTATTGAAAGACCTAATGTTAGGTATAGCGATATAGGAGGGCTTGAGGAGCAGATTAAGGAGTTAAGAGAGGTTGTCGAATTACCATTAAAGCATCCTGAAATATTTAAGGAACTTGGTATTGAGCCGCCTAAGGGTATCTTACTTTACGGGCCTCCCGGTTGTGGTAAGACTCTACTAGCTAAAGCTGTTGCTGGGGAATCTAATGCCACATTCATTAGCTTAGTTGCTTCAGAACTTGCCCAGAAGTTTGTGGGTGAAGGTGCAAGGATAGTTAGGGAGCTCTTTAGATTAGCACGGAGGAAGGCACCAGCAATAATATTTATTGATGAAATTGATGCAATAGCTGCTAAGAGACTTGACATAGGAACTAGTGGTGAAAGGGAGATTCATAGAACATTAACGCAATTATTAGCTGAGCTGGACGGATTTAACCCGCTGGATAGGGTCAAGGTTATCGCTGCAACTAACAGGATTGACGTCATAGATCCAGCACTTCTAAGACCTGGTAGGTTTGACAGAATAATTGAAGTACCATTACCTGACCTTAAAGGTAGAATTGAGATATTCAAGATTCACACAAGAAAGATGAGGATTAAGGACATAGATTATGAAAGATTAGCTAAGATTACTGAAGGAGCTTCTGGTGCTGACATTAAAGTAATATGTACTGAGGCTGGGTACTTCGCTATAAGGGCAGGTAGAAGTTACGTAACCATGGGGGACTTCATGAAAGCTATAGATAAGGTACTAAGAAAACGCATAGGAAGACCTTATACCCCAACAAATAAGGGTAGAGATTTAGTGGTATAATCATGAGGACAGAGTACATACGTCGAGCTAGTAGTGAGGAAGTGCTCTTTTTAAGGTCGATACTGAATCATCAACTAGGTATTAACGTAGCTGATAAGGTGATACCTGAAGATATCTTAGTTAAGGTTTCACCAAGAACTGGAAGGATAAGAGAAATATTTTTACCTAATGGATTAAAGTTAGCTTCAATAAGGGCTTCATCCTATACGTTTAACCTAACAATCCACATGGCTAGGATTATTAAGGAGTTGGTTAAGCCTGTGAAGTTGAGGTTAGTGGTTGCTAATGAGATCGCTAATGATGTCATTAAGTTCTCAACGAACGTATTTTCTAAACATGTTATAGATGTTGATGATGATTTAAGAGTTGGTGATGAGGTATTAATAGTTGATGAGAATGATAACTTACTCTGTGTGGGTAGAATGTTTTTAAGCCCTTACGAAGTAATGTTCTTCACTAGAGGTATTGCGGCAAGAATTAGGGGGTGTGTTAGTCATGGCTAATGTTGAGATATTCATTTATGATGAGTATAGGCACATGTTTAAGGACAAACGTGCATGGACGTTAGTAACAGGATTTCCAGGTTTTGGTTATGTAGGTACGATAGCAACTAAATATATGGTTGAAAAGCTGAAAGCCGTGAAGGTTGGTGATATAATTACTAAGTACATGCCTGACTTTATCGCTTTAGAGGACTATGGATTAATGACTCCCTATGAAATATTCGTTCACGATGCAAAATCTCTAATAATAGTAGTAAACAACGCATTACCTCAACCCCCTGAGAGAGTTCTGTTCGCTAAAAAGCTCGTTGAATGGTTCATTAAGATTGGTGGAAGGAGAGCTATTCTAGCTGGAGGCTTAAATTCTAGATTTAGAGAGGGTAATGAAGAATTTAGGTGGCTCTGTTGCGGTGAGTGTGAATGGAGATTTAAAGAACCTAAGCTTAGTAAAGGTCTATATATAATAGGCCCATTAGCTATACTATTCACAATGCTTAAACTAAGAAATGTCTCAACATTAGTCCTACTACCTTACACTCAACCCAGTAAGTATGATCCAAGAGCTGCAGCAGTATTCGTTAGTAAGGTTAGCAGTATATTAGGTTTGAACATAAGTATAGATGATCTATTAAAATACTCTAAGATGATTGAAGAAACTGAAGAGGCTATTAAGGAGGCAATGCGCGCTAGTGAGGAGAGAGGTCCAAAGCCCTACATGTAATACATACTCATCTCGAACAATATTTACGTTCCCTTACATTTCACCTTAATAAATCTTAATCGCTTAACTCTTACACGTTTAATAACATCATTAACAAAATCTTCAGTAGCCCAAGGTAATTCATCACATATAGCTATGACCACTTCTACATCACTCAACTTATTCATTAAGCTTACTAATGAATCTTTTAACCTCCTTAATATCGTCTCATCAACGTGAACAGGAGCTTCGAACTGTGAATATGGATATGTTTGATCGATATCTAGCGGTATTAAGTTAAAGAAGGGTATGTATACAAAGATCTTGTAGCGATTAATATCATCAAGACCTATACCTAACTTACTTAATGCATTTATAACGCTTTCTGAGTTTCTGAAGGGTTTATCTATTGGTGAACCAGGTATTAGTATTACTTTACTAGCCTTAGATGCATCATTAACATGCTTATTTAATGCTTCATAATGTCTAACTATTTCAGGTCTATGTATAGATGTTGAGTCGTAAAGAAATATGCCGTGAACGTCACCTTTAACTCTAGGATCTAATTTTTCAATCCACTTTACATATTTAGTTATGTAATAAAGAGCTTCCCTTAATGCTGGGTGAGTTCTAGCTTTCTCCTCAAGTAATTCCCAAAGTCTTCCTTCTCTTATAGCTATCTTAGCTCGCTTAATCTCTCTATTAATTACATGTAAGTTATGTATAGCTAATAGCTTAACTCTTTCGTTAGTACTCATTTCTAAGAGGTCCTTTGGGGTATACCTGCTACATACCTCACATTCACATGGGAAATAGTCCATATCTTCAAGTCTGTAAGTACCATGTTCAGTCATGTATCTACTCTCCCTAGCGTATAGTATGTATGATGCTGAATCAAATGAATCAATACCTAGCGCGACCATGAACGGTATTATTAATGGGTGACCACCACCGAATAGATGTACTGGCTTATCCGGTGGTAGAATCATTTTTGCTGTTGCCACCATATTGATTATTTTCCAGAATTCATATTTCTCAAGAACTAGTACAGGACTACCAATAGCATACATGGAGTACCCAGGTATCTTTAAGGCTTCTAAAGCTGATCTTCTAACTAAGTCTATGTGAACACCTCCTTGTATAGGTAGGACCCATAAAGTCTTACTATTAGCTATTATGTCTAATACTAGCTTAGCTCTTCTTAAGGTTTCCTCAACACTCTTTAAAGCCTCATTATATGGAGCATCATCTCTTGTAGGTATATCAGCTATTACTGCAATATCTGATCCAAGCTTTTCCTGATATTCAACGATCTCTATAGGGTCTATCTTGACCTTTTCAGCACCATAGAGTAGTAACTGATACGCACCTGAGTCTGTCATAATTACACTATCAAAGTTTAGCAGTCTATGTATTCCTATTTCTAAAGCTCTTGAGCCTAAGTTTTTCATTATTATATATGCGTTAGTTATTATTTGTTCAAACCCTATATCCCTTATCTTAGTTATAGGGACGTCCCTCTCTTGCCTTAAAATATTTATGACAGGGAAAAATGCTGGTGTTTCTATGGTTTTGGTCTTGGTCACTAGCTTACCTATCCTACCTGCTAGTTCCTTATCCTTTATTTCAAAAACCATAATTGCTTAACCTATTCATCATTTACTACTTCTCTTTCTCTCCATGTATTCCTGCCATAAGCTGTAAAGTTTATTAGCTAAACCTCCAGCTCCTTCAACACCATTTTCAGTTATCTTGTATCTATCATATACGTAGACAGTCTTAGCCTCCTTTATAACTCTAACACTACCGGGGGGTAGGCTTAGCTTCTGTTGAATGTATTGAGCAAACTCTTCCGGATTAAAGAGGGGTTTTTCAACACTAATTATTTCAGATATTCTAGATCCATGAATAAATACCTTGTAGTACGTCCTTCCATCGCTACCTCTAGCATCTTCAAGTAGCAAGTGTAGGGTTAATCTATCACCAAGGTCTATACCTACGAGTTTACCCTCATATGTGTATCCGTCAACAAGCTTTACGAGAACTGTAGTGTCTATTAAGTTAGCTAATTCAGTTATTAGGTTTCTAACTGCTCTTTGTACGCTCATTACTCATACCTAAAAATTCTTGTAGTAAGAAGTTTTAAGTATTTTTAAGCGATGATCCTCACATCTTACTAATTTTTACGTATACCTTATCCATATTGTTAAAGACATTGAGTAACTCATTATTCTCAGATTCTAGTATGACTAAATAACCCCAAAGTGAGATCAATAATTTATAGATATCCTTCCTTGTGCCATTAGTGACCCTCCTTTCCTTTTTCTTATTCATTACATACCCCCAAGCAACAAAATCTTTTCCTTCTTGGTAGTCAGGCTTGCTCCTACTAACTACAATCCTTACCTTATCGCCTTCATCAAATACTAATAGCTTCCTCACTAGATCCATTTTTACCTTAACATTATCACAGTCTATCTGTATAATGACAACTGTAGGTATGATCGACTTCTCAATACTCTTTACAAGTCCCTCTGCCTCCATGTATCCGTCACTTAGCTTCATGTTATTAAAACCCTAGTAGTAAAGAGTGTAAAACGCTTTAAAAACTTAGTTATATCATTTGGGGTTTAAATGAAGGAATACTGCCTATCATTACGTAGTAATTCTGAATCTGAGGCTACCATAGATGTAGATCAAGTTTTAAAAGGCTTTAATAGACTTTGTAGAGACTCCATACTGGAATTCATTAAAGGTACGTATAAGGGGAGGGTAGGTGTCTTAGTGAGGGTTTTAACGAGTAGAGAGGAATGTGTTAACTTAGTGAAGACATTAATAATTACTCTATCGAATGCTGACATAACATTTAAGAATGTGTCATGTAAAAACCCTTTCGATTCCATGGAATAATAGGTAGTAATAGGAATAATGTTACGTATAAGCTAATGTTAAGTGGGGTAACATATGATGAACCTGGTATAGTGATAGGTTACGATGTTGAATCTACACAAGATGTCATTATACCACTAAGGGAGCTAGAAAAACATGTATTAATAGTTGGTGCTACAGGTTCGGGTAAAACTACAACAGCAGCTACGTTAGCTTTAAGAATCGCCTTAAGAGGTCATAAAGTACTCATTCTTGACTGGTATGGTGAGTACAGCAGACTACTACATAGATATGCCATTACCTTAAGACCTGAGAATACCATCATCTCACTACCTAACGATATTGATGATTTGGTCTCAATACTTGAGGAAGTACTTCAATTAACACCACCTCAGACATACATTCTTCAGAGGGTTCTAGAGGAATCCAAAGATGTAACTAATTTAAAAGAATTATTAGCTCTAATTGAGTCATCAGAAACAGAAGCAAGATGGGTAATTGAATCTAAGTATGCACTACTGCGTAAATTACGTCCTCTAACATCAGCATCATTTATAAGTATAGGCAATCCCAACGTTATAAATAGTCTCTTTAGAGACGGTAAGGTAATCGTGATAGATCTCTCAAGATTAAGGAATACCATAGTTAAGAAGTTAAGCGTGATAGCATTATTAAAGGTTATTGAGTATGGAATGTCCCTAACAACAAGTAATGAACGTGTGTACATAATAATTGAGGAAGTACATAATGTATTAGGTGTTGCAGCATCACTGCTAGAGAGAATGATATCTGAAGTTAGAAAGTTAGGTGTAAGTCTTATACTAATTACTCAATCACCATCGATATTAGGATATAGAATAATAACTAATGCTAATGTGAGAATAGTCCACTCACTTAAGTTTAGAGATGATATAGTACTCATGTGTAAGAGTTTAGGAGTTAATGATGAGTGTTATAACATGTTACCGAGATTAAGGACAGGTGAGGCTCTATTAGACTATTCTTCATTATCTAGACCATTGAGAGTTAAGGTACTACCTCCTAAGGACATAATTTAATATGTCACCTATGTCCGTACTTAAAAGCCAATCTATACCTACTTCACAAGATTTCTCTCCTCTAAGTACACTAATGATCTCTCTGACTACGTCATCAACACTCCTACCAGTTACGTCAATCTCACATACTTTATCTTTGGGATGCTCATTTAGGGCATTTTGAGTACATATACCTAGGATTTCAGCTTCAACATTCTCCTTAATCTTTTCCTTACTCCATCCCTTATTCTCAAGTCTCTTTAATAACTCTCTTGGGTTTAGCCTTAGCACGAATATTTTCTCAATAAGATCATCATTCACTATCTCTCCATAGTGACTATCAATAATTACGTATCCTCCGTAACTTTTAATGACATTTGAGATCTCCCTCCTTAAACCTTCCTCATCAATTACATAGCTAGACCTCTCAACATCAAAGTATTGGTAGAGCTTTCTCTCAATAGCGAAATCACTTAGATTTACATACTTAGCATTTAGGAGTGAAGCTAATCTTAAGGATACTCTAGTCTTTCCCACACCAGGTGTTCCACTAATTACTATAGCTTTACCCATACATGTAAAAATGCCTAGTTAAAATATTAAAAAGTTTAAAAAGTAGTGATAACTACGTTTTTACTCCTCCTCTTTCTTTTCTTTCTTCTCCTCTTCTTTAGCTCTTGAAGCAGCTATTATGTCATCAATTCTTAGTATTAATGTTGCTGCTTCAGTACCAGCTTTTAATGCATTAATCTTAACTATTAATGGCTCCATAACTCCTAATTTCTCCATATCTTCTACCTTACCTGTGAATAGATTTATACCGTACTTGTAGCCTTCAGGTTCGCTATGAGCTTTCTTTAGCTTTGATAACATCTCGATAGGATCTAAGCCTGCGTTCTCTACGAGTGCTGATACTAGACCCTCTAATGCGTCAGCAAATTTCTCAATAGCTAATTGTTCTTTACCGCCTACTTGTAATGCATATTCTCTTAGATGCTTAGCTAATTCTATCTCAAAAGCACCACCACCATAAACTATCTTGGGCATCTTAATGACGTCTGCAACAACGCTTAAGGCATCTCTGAATACCCTCTCAGCCTCATCAACTACTCTCTCGAGGCCACCCCTGATTAGTATGCTTACCGCCTTAGGATCTTTAGTACCCTCAATGAATACCATCTTATCCTCGCCAACTTTCCTTTCCTCGACAAGTTTTGCATATCCTAGGTCTTTCTCGGTTAAGTCATCAATGTTAGATATTATCTTTCCTCCTGTTGCTCTTTCTAGTTTTTCCATGTCTGATCTCTTGACTCTTCTTACTGCTAGTATTCCCTTCTTTGCTAGGAAGTGTTGTGCAACATCATCAATACCCTTCTGACAAATAACAACACTAGCACCAACAGAAGCAATCTTATCGATCATCTTACTTAGGATGTTCTCCTTCTCCGCAATGAATTTCCTCATCATTGTCGGGTCATTAATTCTTATCTCGGCATCGATTTCAGGTTTCTCTATTTCTAGTGGTGCATCTATTAATGCTATCTTAGCATTCTCAACCCTCTTAGGCATACCAGGATGAACAACCTCCTTATCAAGAACAATACCATAAATTAGCTTAGTGTCAGCTAATGATCCTCCATGCTTCTTAATTATCTGTATGTTGTCTATATCTACGTATCTCTTATTGTCTCTATACTCAACAATCTGCTTTACAGCCTTAACAGCTATTTCAGCAAAGTAATCTCTGACACCATGTACTGCCTTACTTGTGAGTGCGGTTGCAGCAACTTTCTTCAATAGTTCATTATTATTTAAATCAACATCTTTAGCTATTTTCTCAGCGAATCTTGTAGCTTCCTGTAATGCCCTCTTATAACCATTAATTATTATTGTTGGATGGACGTTCTTCTCTAATAACTCCTCAGCAGCCTTAAGTAGCTCACCAGCAAATATTACTGATGTCTTTGTACCATCACCAACCTCATCGTCCTGACCCTTAGCAATCTGAACTAGCATTTTAGCTGCTGGGTGCTGTACGTCCATCTTATCAAGTATAGTGGCGCCATCGTTGGTGATAGTTACTTCACCTAAGGTGTCTACAAGCATCTTATCCATACCACGAGGTCCGTAGGTGGTCCTTAACATTTCAGCTATAGTTATAGCTGCCATCATATTAGTTCTTAAAGCTTCATGCCCTGAAGTTCTCTGAGTTCCCTCCTTCAATATTAATACAGGTATACCAGTAGTAGGGACAACAGCTCCCCTCTGTTGTTGCTGGCTCATAGACCTACCCCTTGAATCTAATTAGGACCGCCTCTATATAAACTTTAATTGAGACTCAAAGACATAAAGAAGTATTTAGTGAAATAACATATACATTTAAATATTTACTGAGGGAATTAGGTCTAATGGCGGGAGGATGGGTAAGGTAAGAATATCATTAATAAAGAGGACAGCAAGGAAGTTACTAGAATTATATCCCAACGAGGTTAGCGATAATTTTGAGGCTAATAAGCAATTAGTAAGTAAGTATGTCTATGTTAAGTCTAAGAAGTTAAGGAATCAAATAGCAGGTTACTTAACACATCTTGTTAAACTTCAGAAGAGAAGGCAAGGTCAAGAACGGACTCATTAGCTATATCACTAATGGTGGGTATTGAGTGAAGGAATTACTAGAACGTATTAATGAGTTAGTGAACTACGTAAATAATCTACATGTAGATTCGTGTCTAACCACTGATAAGGATGTAATTAATTCGCTAAGTAAGTTGCAAGAGAAGGGTTGTATAGTTCAGGCATTGCCACCAGCTATGTTAGTCTCACGAGTCCATATACTAGTTGCTGCGTTCTACACCTTCAAGTCATTTAGGGAAGGTTTCAACATAAGTAAGAAACCATACATTGAATTCCTTCTTTACCTACTAGGTAATAGACAGGTTCATAAGGTACTAAACATTATGAGTAATGAAGTTAAGAATACAAAACATTTACTTGTAATTAAGGTATGCGAGAAAAACATTAAGTCATTAACCTTGAGTAATTGTGTTAAAGTATCGCTAGAGGACGTTATTAAAAGGTTTAGTAATGTCGAAATTATTAAGAGAGTTTACGATATATATGGTGAAGACGCTAACGAAATCTTACGTAATGTATTGCTAAAGACCATCAAACTCTACATAGACAATATTTAATGAAATTAATTGAATGCTTAAATACTTAATCATAGAGTGTAACTTGTGGCAAGCTATGTTTGAAGAGGAGGAGTGGTGGGAAGAAGAGGAAGAAGAGTGGTGGGAGGAGGAAGAAGAGTGGGAAGAGGAGTGGTAATTTTTTACTAGGTCAGTCCTTAAACTCAACTTGTTCAGTCATTAAATCCTAGCCGTCACCACTCTTCATCCCTAATTAACATCCATACTCGGCATTAATATATACTCCTTTAACTATATTTATAGACTTAGGTAGCGGGAATGGTCAGAGTAGCAGTTGTAGACTATGACTTATGCAAGCCTCATAGATGTAACTTAGAGTGTATTAGATTTTGTCCCATTAATAGAAGTGGTGGTAAAGCTATTGAGCTATCTCAAGAGGTTGGTGGTAAGGCATTCATATATGAAACTTCGTGTGTAGGTTGCGGTATATGCGTCAAGAAGTGTCCTTATGAAGCAATAACTATAGTTAACTTACCTGACGAACTTGAAAAAATTGTTGTACATAGGTACGGTCCTAATGCGTTCAAACTTTACGGCTTACCCGTCCCTCAACAAGGGATGTTTGTAGGTATTATAGGGAAGAATGGTACTGGTAAGACTACAGCCTTAAGGATATTAGCAGGTGAGCTAACCCCTAATCTTGGTAAATTTGATAGAGACATCTCTTGGGATGAGGTCTTAAACCACTTTAGAGGTACCGAACTATATCAGTACCTGTATAAATTAGTTAATAAAGAGATTAGAGTTGTTCATAAAATACAGCATGTTGATGTTGTTAGAAAGTATGTTAAAGGTAGGGTAGGTGATGTATTGAGGAGAATCGATGAGCGAGGGTTCATTAATGAGTTAAAGAATGTTTTAGGTATGGATGGTATATGGGACCATAAAGTACCAACATTAAGTGGTGGTGAGCTCCAGAAATTCACTATAATGGCTGCACTACTCAGGGATGCTGATGCCTACTTCTTCGACGAACCCGCAAGCTACCTTGATGTTAAGGAGAGACTACTCATGTCTAAAGTTATAAGAGAGTACGTACCTAAGAACTCCTACGTGCTCATAGTCGAGCATGATATAGCCATACTTGATTACGTATCTGATTACGTATCTGTAGTCTACGGTGAGGCAGGTGTTTACGGTATATTCTCTAAGATCTACTCAGTTGGTGCAGGAATAAACCACTTCCTTCTAGGTTACCTACCAGCTGAGAACATGAGAATTAGGAGAGAACCTATTAAGTTTAGAGTTCACGCTGAGGCACCTGAGAGAGAGATAACCTATAAAGTAATGTATATTTCTTGGCCTCGAATGACAAAGAAACTTAACGGGTTTGAATTAAGAGTTGATGAGGGATTTGGTTACGAAGGTGAGGTTATAGGTATTTTAGGGCCTAACGGTATAGGAAAGACCACGTTCATTAGACTATTAGCAGGCGAGCTAAAACCTGATGAAGGATACATGCCAACTGAGGGCTTAAGGATAAGTTATAAACCCCAATATATACGTGCTGAGTATTATCCGTGGGAAACCGTAGAGGAGGCATTCAAAGAATTATGTAAGGATGGAATCATTAATACTGATTGGTTTAGAGTCGATGTTATAAGAAAATTAGGCTTACATAAACTTACTGAGAGAAGAATTGATGAGTTAAGCGGCGGTGAATTACAGAAATTCGCTATAGCTATTGCACTAGCTAGGGATGCAGACATATACTTAATAGATGAGCCATCAGCATACATAGATGTTGAAGAGAGATTAACAGTCGCAAAAGCTATTAGAAGAGTTAATGAGTTAAGACGTAAAGTAATGTTTGTAGTAGATCATGACCTATCAATAATAGATTTCATAGCTCACAGAGTTATGGTGTTCAAAGGAACTCCTGGGATTAAGGGTTATGCATCACAGCCATTAGGCCTAAGGTCAGGTATGAATATGTTCCTAAAGGATGTAGGTGTAACATTTAGGCGAGACCTCAAAACTGGCAGACCTAGGGTTAATAAGCCAGGCTCATATCTTGATCGAAAACAGAAGGCATTAGGTGAATACTACTATGTAGCAATAGAAGGTAAAGAGGAAGAAGAGAGTGAGAAATAGATTAAATTATGACATATTTCAAGTATTATTAAGGAATGAGTATGAGGTGCTACAAAAGCGTATCTGATGCTCTTAAGTATAAGAAGGTTTACGATCACATGTAAGGACATAGATACGAATTTTAGGACTTAAATGAATTACATAAGTTAATCACGGACATCGTCACTATGTCTAGACTTATCGGCACTACATTAGTTGATAGGATAGAGCTCATGGAGAATGACCTCATAGATGATAAATACATAGTATATAAGTGCAAGATGTACTTGAAAAATCGTGAAGTATACATAAGGGTAAGAGTCGTTACTAAAACAATATAATAATTAGTGTAGTATTCACAGTAGGTCAAGAAGTTCCTGATGATGTCCTAAATATCGCCAACTTGGGTAAGTACTAGCTTAGTACTTTAAGTAGAATTGAGTCATCTATTCCATCAAGTCATGAAGTACCTGGACAAATATATGTACTTAACTTTATAATTTACAGAATTTTAGGTTGACCAATCGTGGATGCCAAGTCTTGGAGGTTAGTAATTGATGACTTAGTTAAGAGAAAGCTTATTTACACTTATAATGAGTTAATGAGTACACACCATGTTAAACTAGTTAAAGACTTTCATTGTGTTACGGGTTGGAGTGTTAAGCAAGTTGTATAAGAGGGTGTAAAGCTAAGAGAACTTGTTAAAGACGATATATCATCTGAGGTTAGATGGGCATACGTTTACGGTCTTAATGGTTATACAGCAATAATTCCTATTGAGGATTTCATTGATGATGACTCGATACTTGCCTTAAAGATTAATGGTAAACCTTTAATATTAGAGCAAGGATTCCCAGCAAGAGTATTCATACCTCACCTATGTGGACGGAAATCTGTTAAGTTAGTTCATAAGATAGAGCTCATTAAAGACTATAAGGACGGATTTTGGGAGGCTTTAGGTTATCATCCACGTGGTGATGTAAGGCTTGAGGAGAGATTTAAGTAATTAGTTTTGTTTATGCTAATGTTAACTTAATGATAATTTTCTAAGTATTACATCAGCAAGTTTCTTGGAATTAATCTCTGGACTATTATTTAATGTGTCTAATTCTAAGTCAGGCTTCTCTGGTGGTTCATAGGGGTCACTGATACCTGTGAAGTTCTTTATCTCACCTCTTAATGCCTTCTTATATAGCCCCTTAGGATCCCTCCTTACGCATTCACTTAATGGACATTTTACGTATACCTCCAGGAAGGGAACTTCTTCCTCTATAATCCTTCTTATTTCTAATCGTACTTCCCTATAAGGTGATACGAAGCTACATAGAACTATAACGCCATTCCTAGCAAGTAATCTAGCAATCCAAGCAACCCTTAGTAGATGCCTCCTCCTTTCCTCACGTGTGAAACCCGCATCAGGATTTATGGTCTTCCTGACCCAATCACCATCTAATACCTCAACTCTAAATCCTCGTGACTTTAATATCTTAGCAGTTAAGTTAGCTATGGTTGTCTTACCACTAGCTGGTAAGCCCGTAAGCCAAGCGACAATACCTTTCTCAATACATTTACTCATGATCTCGCCTAACATCAATATTATGCCTGACCTTAATAATATTTAATTAATGCCTCCCAAAGAATATGTGGGAACGCAATTGAGTGGGAATGAACGAAAAGGTAAATACACTACTGTCTCAATACCTATAACACTATATAATAGAATTAGAAGAATGATTGAAGGAACGGGATTCACGAGCGTCTCCCAATTTGTTACATATGTTTTGAGGGAGGTTATTGCTAGAATGGAGGAGGAGAAACTTAAGAGTTCAGGAATTTCTGAAGAGGAGAAGAGAGAAATTATTGAGAGATTAAAGAGGCTAGGCTACTTGTGAGGTGTTAAGTATGGTTTCTAAACCTCATGGTGGTAGGTTAGTTGATAGGATAGCTAAAGGTCGTAGTAGGGAGAGATTATTAGTTGAGGCACGTGAAATGGTTAAGATACATGTTAATGACTCTATAGCCGCTGACACTGCTAACATAGCTCATGGTGTCTATAGTCCTCTCGAAGGTTTCATGGTTCAGGAAGATTACTTAAGTGTCCTACACAATATGAGACTAAGTAATGACGTTCCATGGACTATTCCAATAGTTCTTGATGTATCACCCGATGAAGTAAGCAATGTTAAGGAGGGTGATGAAGTAGCTCTATACTATAAGGAAAGAGCTATAGCTGTATTACGTATTGAAGAGATTTATGGATGGGATAAACGTGAATACGTAATTAACGTGTTCAAGACTGATGACGTAAATCACCCTGGTGTTGCTAAGACATTAAAGAGAAAGGAGCTATTTGTTGGAGGTCAAATATTGCTACTAAATGATCCTCCAGAACCGTTTGAAAGATTTAGATTATGGCCTAAGGAAACACGAGTGCTTTTGGAGGCGAGAGGATGGAGAACTATAGCTGCATTTCAGACACGTAACGTACCTCATCTAGGTCATGAGTATATTCAGAAGGCTGCCTTAACATTCACTGAGGGATTATTTATTAACCCATTAGTTGGTTGGAAGAAGCCTGGTGATTATAGGGATGAGGTTATAATAAAGGCGTATCAAGTACTCATTGAGCACTACTACCCAAGAGATTCTGTAGTATTTAGTGTCTTAAGAATGGAGATGAGGTATGCAGGTCCTAGGGAGGCTATACATCATGCTATAGTTAGGAAGAACTTTGGTGCAACACACTTCATTATTGGGAGGGATCATGCAGGTGTAGGTAATTACTACAAGCCTTATGAGGCGTGGGACATATTTAAGGAATTTCCTGATTTAGGCATAACCCCCCTATTCGTTCGTGAGGCATTTTATTGTAAGAAATGCGGTCAAGTCGTGAATGCTAAGATATGTCCTCATCCAGAGGATTATAGGGTATACATTAGTGGAACAAAGATAAGAGAGATGATATTAAAAGGTAAGAAGCCACCTGAATACCTCATGCGTCCTGAAGTTGCAGAAGTCATACTAAATTATCGTAACCCATTCATCAACGAGTCTTAGAGTATGGTTAAAATGATGTACATGAAAATTAAGAAGTTAGTTAGTAAGATTAACAATGTTTTTATAGTACATCATTGGGATACTGATGGCGTATCTTCAGCTGCTATGTTACTTAGGACGTTAGGCAATGAAAGAGTAGTTGATGTGGTTACACCTAAAATAGGTTTCTATGAGTACTCAGCTATACCCAAACCTAATTTCGATGTTGACACCATAGTGATATTAGACTATGGCGTAAATGGCGATGAATACGAAAAATATTACCTATCGTTAGATAGACATGTAAGGTTGGTAGTGATCGATCACCATATGGTATTCGCTCCAAAATTAAGTGACATAGTGTATATTAATCCACTATCAAGCGGGGTTAGTCATGAATTAAGGTATCCATCAACTTCATCGATAGTGTATGAAATATTAGACATGCCTAACGATAAAGTGATGAAGTCTCTTTACTTACTAGGCATTATAGGAGACATTGTGCCACTTCTGAAAAATAGCAATAAGTTACTCCATCTCAACTACATCCATGACATAATTAAGGAAGTAAATACAGATATTAAGGAATTAATCAAGTTATCTGAGTCTATTGACTCATGTTATAGATTACTTGACTATACATGTCTTAAGGAAGCCGTATATATCGGGTCTAAGGACGGTGTTGAGGGTCTCTTAAAACTTAAGCCATTAATTAATGCTAGAGCTAGGGCTGAGAGCTTAATTAATGATACACTTAATAAGTTACACCTTATTCTAAACCGTAAAAATGTTAAACTATATGAATTAACTTATGATGCCTATGTAACTAGTGCTATAGGTAGGAAATTAGCTGAATTGAATCCTAAAGACGTTATAATTTTGCTACATCACATCCCTAAGTTAAACAAAGGATTTATTTACGTGAGGAGTATTTCACGAAAGCTTAACGTGTTGTGGAGGAAGTTAATAGCTAGAGGCATTAAGGTAGGTGGTAAAGAGTATGTCTTAGTATTAGAATATGTAGGGGATAAACCAGGCATTAGTTTAGCACTAATGATTTTAAATATGGTGAGTAGGGAATTAGGGGTTGAATAGCATTGGTGTTAAGAACTTTGGGCAAAATGTACGTATCTTATATGTGCTAAGGTGAACACTATGGTTAGGAGAGTATTCATTTTAGGGCTTGATTCATTACCTCCATACGTGCTTTATGAAGGTCATGATGGTGGGGGTTTTAAGTACTTAAGAAGCATTGTTGAGGATTCTGCACGATACCTCTTAGAGTCATGCCACCCACCCATAACTGTCCCTGCATGGATAGTTATGTTCACTGGTAAAACCCCAGGAGAGCTAGGTATTTACGGGTTTAGACATAGGCGTGTAGGTATGTTTGATTACTACATAATTAATAGTAACTACATTAAGTATCCAGCAATATGGGATGAAGCAGGTAAGAAAGGCTTATGGGTGGGTATCTATGGTGTACCACCAACTTACCCCCCTAAACCAGTACATGGATTTATGGTTACTGACTTCACAACTCCAGACCCTAATAAAACATACACATTCCCTCCATGGCTTAAAAGAGAGTTAGAGAATGTATCAGGACCTACAATTTTTGATGTAACGTATAGGAGTGAAGACAAGGATGGTGTAGCTAGGGATATACGAAGAATGATCAATAATCACTTAACCCAAGTCACTTACTTACTTAAGAGAAAGAAGTGGGATTTATTCATATATGTTGAAATAGGTATTGATAGAGTACATCATGCATTTTGGAAGTACTTTGATAGGAGGCATCCAAGATTTGTTGAACATCCTGAGTACAGTAAAGTAATTCCTGAAGTTTATAGACACATTGATGAATGGTTTAGTAGCGTACATAATAACCTACTTAAGGATTCTATAATAATTATTGCTAGTGATCACGGCGTTAAGCCTATGATTGGGGCATTTACAATAAATCAATGGCTTATTGATGAGGGTTACTTAAAACTAAAAGTCAATACCCAGGAGTTAAGGCCAGGAACCGATCTTAGGGAAGACATGATAGATTGGGAGCATACAATAGCATGGGGATGGGGAGGCTACTACAGTAGAATCTTCATAAACCTTAAGGGGAGAGAGAAGTACGGTGTAGTTAGCGAGAAGGAATATGAGAGTATAATATATAGTTTGAGGAGGGATATAGAGAATATAAAGGGACCTAAAGGTGATAAATGGTATAATCGTGTTTATAAACCTCATGAATTATACCCTGAAGTTCGGGGTGATGCACCTGATCTCATGGTATATCTAGACGACCTTAACTGGAGACCTGCAGGAACACTTGGTTGGCAATCAAGATATTTACCAGAAAATGATAGAGGGCCTGATGATGCCATGCATGACTGGATGGGAGTATTATCAATATATGATCCTGAAGGAACCATACCTCGTGGAGACTTAGGAGTCATGAAAATAGGTAACGTCAGGAATGTAATTGAGGAACTACTTTTTGGAAGGAAATAAAAATCCTTAATGTAGTATTAATTATGAGTGGGTGAAATGGATAAAGATAAAGTTCAAATATCGATATCTAAGGAATTATATGATAAGGCATTAAAGTTCATTAAAGAACAGGGTGGCTTTAATAGTGTTGAAGAACTTGTTGAGTTTTTACTAAGAGAGGTATTAACTGAGGAAGAACGTGTAGAATTAAGTAAGGAGGATGAGGAGAAAATTAAGGAAAGATTAAGAGCTTTAGGATATATATAGACGAGCTTATACAGTAGGTTTTCTTTTAGATTAACCATTTATTCAAGAAATAAATAGTTACTACCAAAATTATTACTTGGGTTTTTACATTGAGCTGGAAGAGTATTGGGTTAAATGAGTGGCCATATGTATTACATCCGAGACCTGTAGTCTTAGTTGTGTCAGAATTTGAAGGTAGGGTTAACGCTATGGCAGCTTCCTGGACTATGCCTATATCTAGGAGCCCTCCATATATTGCTGTAGCTATCTCCAAGAGGAGGCTTACGTACGAATTAATAGTAAAAAGTAAGAAGTTCTCAATAAATGTATTACCAAGGAAATACTTAGACAATATTCATTTCTTAGGTTCAGTTAGTGGTAGAGATGTACCTGATAAGATTAGGAAAGCTAAATTAACGTATAAGAGAGGTAGAAGGTTGGGAATTCCAATAATATCTGAATCATTCGTAGTAGCTGAGTGTACTTTATGGAAAGATATTGAGGCAGGTGATCACAACATTATTGTAGGGAGGATAGAAGATATCTATGCTAAACCTGATTATGAGTTCTTCCGTAGCGAGATAATTAGAGAAATACCTTTACACATTGGGAGGAATAAATATACCTATTGTGTAGGCGAAATAATAACTATAGAGTAATTAAGTTTTATGAATGCTTTAAATTAATTTTTAGGAATTACTATTAGGGTTTGCATCTTGAGTTTAAGTGGTGTCATGAAGGTTAAGGAATTTATTAAAATGCGTAAGTTAAGAGCTGAGGTATTAGAGTTTCGTGAAAGCGTTGAGAGTGTCTCTAAAGCATCGAAGGCTTCCGGAATGCCTCCAGACACCATCATAAAAACATTGATAGTATTAGCTGACGATAAGTCCTATGCAGTATTGCTCTTAGGTAGTTATAGATTGAGTTTGAAGAAGTTAAGGAAGTTTTTAGGTGCTAAAACTGTTAGGCTTGCCAAACCTGGTGAAGTGGGAGAGATTGTAGGTCTTAAGCCTGGTGAGGTAAGCCCTCTCATAGACTCCATAGCTAAATTAAGTGTAATAGTTGATGAGAAGGTATTGAAGAAAGATATAGTCCTTGTTGGTGGAGGGTCAATTCATCACTTAGTTAAGATTAGTGTTAAAGAGCTTATATCCGTTCTTAAGCCTATAATTGCTGATGTGTCTGAAGGAAGCTAATTACTTCACTATGTGTAGGTATCTCATGCGAACCTAGCCTTGATATTTTTAAAGTTGCTGTAGCAACAGCATATCTAACTGCTTCCTTTACATTATATCCCCTAAAGAAGGCTGTGATAAGACCTGCAGCAAACGCATCACCCGCACCTGTTGTATCGATTATTTTCGGTGGTTTAAGTGACGACACACTAAAACATCCTTCATGGGAATCCACGTAGACACCCTTAGGTCCTCTCTTAACAATTACTAATCTAGGACCTAGACTTCTTAATATCTTAGCCGCTACTCTATAATCATTCTCACCTGTCATGGCTCTTGCCTCATCTTCATTAGCTAAGACTATGTCGGTATATCTAATGATTTCCTTCAATTTCTCTAGTCCAGTCATCGATAGTACCCTACCAGGATCCCATGATACGGTCTTACCTAGCTCATTAGCTATCTTAGCTACTCTTACAGATGTATCTAGTCTTAAGCTAGCAATATGTACATGTCTAGAGTTCTTAATGATGTTTAAATCCATTTCCTGAGATGTTAACTCTTCTGATGAACCTTTAAAGCCATATATGATTATTCGACCTTGCCTATCAATTATTACTATGCTAAAGCCTGTTGCTCCAAAACCTACCCTTAAACCTGATAGGTCTACTCCTTCCTTCATTAATTCTTCAACAGTTATTCTACCAAATGGGTCGAAACCTACCTTAGCTATGATGGCTGACTTAAATCCGAGCCTCCTAACACCTATTGCCACATTAGCTGCTGAACCACCTACACTACGTGTTTCCTTAAGTATTACGCCCTCCTCGTCGGGACCTACAAACCTATTAACTAGGAACCTAATATCTAGTAAGACATGGCCAACAGTAACTACGTCTATCAATACCTACACCTACTCTACATACTTGATTACATCATTAGGTTCCTTCTCCTCGTGAACTATCGCCATTATTGCTTTAGCCATACCTTTAGGGTTTTTATGTTGGAATATATTCCTACCAACAACAACCCCCTTAGCACCTGCATCCATAACGTTCTTTACAACCTTAAGGAAATCTATAGCCTTCTCAACTCTCGGCCCACCACTCATCAATACAGGTACCCCTGAGGCTGCTTTTACGACATCAGCAAATGTTTCCTTACTACCTGTGTAGTATGTCTTTATTAGGTCAGCACCTGATTCGGCAGCAGCTCTAGCACCATATCTTACTATCTCAACATCATATACGTTCTTTATATGTGGGCCTCTTGGATATGCTAGCTGCAGGCATGGTAAGCCAAGAGAGTCTGCGGCGTTACGTATGGCGAACCATCTCTCAAGCATTACATCCTCGTAGGGACTTCCCCAATACACTGTAGCTGCAACAGCATCAGCACCTAAAGCTATGGTGTCCTCAACAAACCCGAAAACACTCTGTACTAACCTACTCTCCTCAGGTCTTAAGTTAGTCTTACTCGTTATCTTAACTATTAACGATACCTTACCCATCCAGATATCATGGGTTAGTCTAGCCATTCCAGGAAGCATCATAATACAGTCAATACCAGCACTAACAACCTTCTCAATAATGATCCTGGGATTCACAAATTCTGACGGGAAATCTGAAGGCCCGTGCTCAACGCCGTGATCAAAAGCAAATATTACGGCCTTCCCATCAGGTAATATCCTACTCAATCTTACACGCTTACCGATGGATGAGAATGTACTACTCAATCAAACCACCCTAGAATAATAGTGTTTAAGCCATAATTATACTAGTACTAACATAAATTACATGTACATCCTTATTGTGCTCAC
>Ga0190363_1000604_pt1 | contig 21461 bp, 22 predicted proteins | sample 48721867_MG_FD_161272 | JGI IMG/M metagenome (GOLD analysis project Ga0190363, IMG submission 161272) | Hydrothermal vent microbial mat bacterial communities from Southern Trench, Guaymas Basin, Mexico - 4872-18-6-7_MG | ecosystem: Environmental > Aquatic > Marine > Hydrothermal vents >... | reverse complement strand
CATAATTCCTGTTTTTACAACTGAGTTGCGTTTTATTGTGACTTCTACTCAGCCTACTCAGCATGTTTATATTACCCCTGAGACTGAGATTCAGGTTAAGGAGACTCCTGTTCGCGAGGAGGCTGTTGTACGTGGTGTTCCTCGTGTTACTTGGGAGGATATTGGGGATTTAGAGGAGGCTAAGCAGAAGATTCGTGAGATTGTTGAGCTTCCACTTAAGCATCCAGAGTTGTTTAGGCATTTGGGTATTGAGCCTCCTAAGGGCATTCTGCTTCATGGTCCACCTGGTACTGGTAAGACTTTGCTTGCTAAGGCTTTGGCTAATGAGGTTGGCGCCTATTTTGTTTCAATTAATGGTCCTGAGATTATGAGTAAGTTTTATGGTGAGTCTGAGGCTAGGTTGAGGGAGATATTTAAGGATGCTGAGGAGAATGCTCCTGCAATAATTTTCATTGATGAAATTGATGCTATCGCTCCTAAGAGGGAGGAGGTTACTGGTGAGGTTGAGCGTAGGGTTGTTGCTCAATTGTTAGCTTTGATGGATGGCTTAAAGGAGAGGGGAAAGGTTATTGTTATTGGTGCTACTAATAGGCCTCAAGCAGTTGATCCTGCTTTGAGAAGGCCTGGCAGATTTGATAGGGAAATTGAGATTCGTCCTCCAGATAAGCGTGGTAGGAAGGAGATTCTTCAAGTGCATACTAGGAATATGCCCTTAGCTGATGATGTTAATTTAGATGAGCTGGCTGAAATAACTCATGGGTATACTGGTGCTGATTTAGCTGCACTGGCTAGGGAGGCTGCTATGACTGCTCTTAGACGTTTTCTACCTCAAATTGACCTTTCACAGCCATCTATACCAGTTAATGTATTGCAGAAGCTTAAGGTTACTAGAAATGATTTTATTGAGGCTATGAAGTATATCCAACCTACATTATTAAGGGAGATTTATGTTGAGGTTCCTGAGGTTCGATGGACTGATATTGGTGGATTGGAGAATGTTAAACAAATTCTGAGGGAAGCAGTGGAATGGCCTTTAAAGCATTCTGAAGTATTTATTAAAATGGGTATTCGTCCTCCTAAAGGCATTTTATTATATGGTCCTCCAGGTACTGGTAAAACTTTATTGGCTAAGGCTGTTGCAACTGAGAGTGAAGCAAACTTTATTTCAGTTAGAGGACCTGAACTTTTAAGTAAATGGGTTGGTGAGTCTGAGAGAGCTATCCGTGAAGTGTTTAGGAGAGCTCGTCAAGCTGCTCCATGCATAATTTTCTTCGATGAAATTGATGCCATTGCTCCTGCGAGAGGTTATCGTGTTGACACTTCTGGTGTAACTGATAGAATGGTTAACCAGTTGTTAGCTGAAATGGATGGTATTGTACCATTACAAAATGTTGTGGTGATAGCTGCAACTAATAGGCCGGACATAATGGATCCAGCTCTTCTACGTCCAGGGAGATTTGACCGTATAGTTTATGTTCCTCCACCTGACTTTAAGGCGAGATTGGAAATATTCAAAATACACCTTAAAAACACACCTTTAGACAAGGATGTTGATTTGGAGAAGTTGGCTGAGAAAACTGAGGGATATACTGGTGCTGATATTGAGGCGGTATGTAGAGAGGCTGTCCTAATAGCTTTAAGAGAGGAATTTACTATAAAACCAGTTTCCATGAAACATTTTGAGAAGGCATTGGAAGTTGTTCCTCCAAGTCTAAGGCCTGAAGATATAAGGAAATATGAAGAAATTGGTAGAGAGTTAAAGAGGGCTTTAGCGTAATTAAGTTGAAGGTGAAATTTTGCCTAGGAAAATTGTAAAGAAAATACTTCCAATTTGGTTTGAAAAGGTTGCTAGTGGTGAAAAGCAAGTTGAAGTTAGATTGGCGGATTTTGATATAAGTGAGGGTGACTTTTTAATATTGAGGGAGTGGGATCCTGTAGAGCAGAAATTTACTGGGAGAGAGCTTGTGAAGAAGGTGAAGAGAGTTCATAGAGTACCTATAGCTGAATATTATGATGTTGAAAAAATTAAAAAATATGGAATTTATTTAATTGAGTTTACTTGAACACCTATTTTTTGCTTAACATTTCTTTTAGTTCTCTTATTCTTTCTTCAACGCCTTTAATTTCATCTTTTATGTCTTCTAATTCTTCTTCTAATGCTCTTTTGTAATCTTCTAGCATTTCTAGTTCATCTTCTGGTGTTAATGGTGGAGGTGGTGGAGGCATGTAGTAATATGGATAGGGTGGAACTGGTGGATATGGGTATTGGGTCTGTTGTTGGGGTTGTTGGGGTTGTTGTACCTGCTGTGGAGGTTGTTGTGTTGGTGGATACATTGGGAAGAATGGTGGTGGATACCAGTATCTCATTCTTCGTCTTCCTCTTCTGCCATAACCATACATTTTTTCATCTCCATTTAATTTTCACATTGGGTGATTTATGTAGGTTGGGTTTGGGTAGTTTCTAGGGCTCTAAACATGGTTTCAAAGCTTTTTCTCCAAGTATCTAATGCTAGTCTAAAGGCTTCAATGTATAGTCTCCAGTAATATGTCGTAAGCATTAGAGAGTATATGTCGTACAGGAAGAACATTGGTTGAAATGTGAATGGCGGATAATAGTAGTATGGTGTGTAGTACATCCAGTAGTATGGAGTCATTGATTTCACCACCATGGTCTAAACCATGGGGTGTAATAGTATGGTGTGTAATACATCCATGGGCTTATCCATGGATAGTATGACATGTATGGATAATATCCATACCATGGAAGCATCCATCCTGGTCTGCCGAATAGCCACCAGCATGATCCTCTACCGAAGAGCCATCCTGGTCTTTGCCATGGTGGTAGATAGCTGAATGGTCCTCTGCCGGGCCATGGACCCATCCAACCCATTCTGCCGCGACCACGACCCCAACCCCAAGCCATTTTATCACCTCAAATATTTTGAGTGATGAGGTGGAATATAAATTTTGTGCAATCGCACAAAATTATGGCTTAAATGTCTTCTTTATGATCTTCAATACAATGTAGCCTATGAGTGAGCCTGGAATGCTGCTTGTTAGAAATGCTATAATAAATATTTCAGGAGCCATTGTTTTTCCAGCCATGGGGCCAACAATGTATGCACTCAATAATGCTCCTATAAATGTTCCTATAGGTTCACAAATTGCAGATTCGTCACGTTTCGTTATTTTATATATTAACCCTACAGTTATTGCGCCTGGAATTCCTCCAGGGAAGGCGAATATGGTTCCTGTTCCAAGCATGTTTCTGATGATTCCTGTAATTAGTGCAGCTAAACCTGCATACCATGGTCCAATTAGTACTCCTGCCAGACCATTAATCATGTGTTGAAATGGATAGCACTTAGTTGGACCTACTACGAAGAATAATGGAGATAAGACTACTCCTAAGGCTGCAAATATGGCTGTTAAAGCCAGTTTTCTTAAGTTAAAGTAGTCTGCTCCATCACTAATCATGGTTTTACTCCGTCTAAGTTAAATTAGACTTAGCTTAAAGAATTTTTGGATGTGATTTATTTGAGAGTTGAGGATTTACTTGGCAAGAAAACTCTTATTATTGGTGATGTGGGTAGAGGTAAAACTCTTTTAACTCTCAAGATTATTTTAAAGTTAATTGAAATTGGTTTATCTGAAGAATTGACTGTATTGGATTTCGCTCCAAATAAGATTGAAATTGATGGTGATGTTATTGGTGGAAAGCTTGTAGAATTTAGTGTTTTTCCTTTTAAAGTTAAGTATTATACTGATAGAATTTTTGCTTCTAGATTGATGGGTAGAAATTCTGTTGAGGTTCTTAATTTTGCTAGATTAAATAGACGTGCTTGTGATGGATTGTTGAGAAGGTATTTGAGGAATCCTTCATCAATTCTAGTTATAAATGATATTACTCTATACTTTCAAGTTGATGATTTGGGTTTGCTTCCTAGAGTTTTGGAGAAGTCTAAAACTTTTATTGCTAATGGATATTATGGTGAAAGACTTATGGATGATAAAGGTAGTAGTGTTAGCTTAGTTGAAAGAAGAAATTTGCTTGATTTAATTGGTATGATGGATTTGGTGATTGATTTAAATGTAGTTGATTATTCCTCTATCTTTAATAATATCTAATTTTGAAGTCCTTGAATTCTCCCTTATATTTCTCCCAGATTACTTGTAGGTCTGTTACATATGCTAGTGGTGGTCCTCTCCTCGCCCATTTAATGACTTTTAATACTGCATCTTTTGGTCCTTCTAGAACTGCTTCTACACGTCCATCAGGTAGATTCATGACCCATCCTTTAACTCCATTTTCCTGTGCTACCCTCCTCATATTACTTCTAAAAAATACGCCTTGAACTCTGCCCGAGATGTATAGGTGGGCTCTAACATATTCCTCTTCCATTCTATCTCCCTATAAATTGAATGTCTTTATCCTCCTTTATTATTTTCACTAAAATTCTAATACATGTACTATATTTACCTAGGAAAGTTTGTGGTGTACTTTAAAGTTATTGGTTCAAGTGCATAAATGTTATTTTATGTTTCCTTTAATACTTCGATGTAAGTCGTTTGTACCCAGGAAGGTTCATAAGCAGACCAGAAGTTACCAGTGCTTTCTTGTCCTCCAGTACCAGCAAGATGTACATACGTTTCCACTCTGTTTATAACTTCAATTTTATATACTTTTGTACTTTGAAGATACACGTAAGGCAGTTTTATCGTGCAGTCTTTATCCAATCTTCTCTCGCTAATTAGATCACTAGTATATAATATGTAAACTGTTTTTCCGTCGACAATGTTATTGGTTGACGTATCAATTATCTGTAATTTCGAATATATTATTATATGACGATCAAAAAAGCCGATACCATTAATCCATTGAGTAATATTTCCTCTCCACTTTATGAGAGCTGCGATGGTATAGTACCCGCTATCAGATGGATTAAAGTATATGCCATATTTACCCCAAGCTTCTGCTAGGGCTTCTCCGTAAGGAGAGGCTGCCACACAAGAAGCGTAAAGTTCATGTTTTCCTTCACTTATATGGGAAGTTGAATAATGATTACTTTCTGCAATTCCCACAGACCATCCATTATGATTGTTGTCTTCATAATCATACGGTGGATAGAATTTTGTGGCAAAAGCTATTGTAGGTATTGTGTTCAGAAGGATTAGTAATATTGTTAGCGTCTTTATCATTTTTCTTTTTAATTTTATATAATATTTTATTGACATAAAGCAAAACCCCCAATATGTATATATAACTTTATTTTATAAATTATATGGAATGACTTGTAATACCGTAATTCATGTAGAGAATTTAACTAAGAAATTTGGTGGATTTACTGTTCTGAATAATGTTAATTTGAGGGTTTTGGATGGAGAGGTTTTTGGCGTACTTGGCCCTAATGGTGCTGGTAAGTCTACTTTAATTAAACTTATTCTGGGTTTACTTAGACCTTCCTCTGGATTTGTTAGGCTCTTTGGCTTGAATATGAGTGTTGAGTCTGAGAGAATTAGAGCTTTACGTATGGTTGGATATGTTCCTGATTATCCTTTTTTCCCAATGCAGCTTAATGCCTTTGATATTTTGTGCTTTTATGGTAGGCTTTTTGGTTTGGAGGGAGTTGAGCTTAAGGATAGGGTTTTTGAGATTTTGAGTTTTGTAGGTTTGAGGAATAGGATGTTTGATAAGATTGGACATTATAGTAGGGGTATGATCAAGCGTTTAGGTTTAGCTCAAGCTTTGATTAATAGGCCTAGGCTTTTGATTATGGATGAGCCTACAAGTGGTTTGAGTCCTGAAATTACTCCAGTATTTAGAAGTTATATTAAAAGAATTGTTGGTAATGGAGTTACTGTCTTCTTGTCTACTAATGATGTTAATGAGGCTGAAGAAGTATGCTCTAGGGTTATAGTTATACATAATGGAAGAATCGTAGGTGAGTGGAAAAGTAATGGTTCAATTAGCTTAAGAGAATTTTATCTGGAGGTTATTGGCATTGAGGATTGTTAAAGCTGTTTTTCTATATGAATTTTTTAGGCTTCTCAAAAGTTTTCGTTTTTATTTTTTATTATTCTTCTCTCTTTTCGGTTCATTAGTAGGTATTCACATGTATAGTAGAATGGGCTCTTTTGATGGAGCTTATGTTTTAAAGAATGTTTATTTTGGTTTTCCAATAATTATTGTTGCCTTATCCATTGATGTTTTTTCATTTGAATTTGAGAGTAGGCATGCACAATTAATTTTTTCTAAGCCTATTAGTAGACTGGCGTTTATTCTTGGGAAAATTTTTGCATTGATTATTTTATTTATATTTAATCTTGCTTCATCCTCATTTCTAATAATATTCTATGCTTACCTAGTAGTCCATGTGTCACAAGACTTGTTAAGTCTCTTTTTGAGTTTTGTTGATGTTCTTTGGGCTTCACTTATACCATTATCTGTAACTATGTTAATTAATGCATTCTTGTTAAGTACTCTTGGAACCTTCATCTTATACTTGATTTTGTGGTATGTTCTGGGCTTTTTATCTGTTTTTATTATTCGTCCATCTAATCCATTGTACTACTATTTGCCGAATGTATCATATCAGCAGATCATTTGGGGTAAGAATTCTACAACTATTCTTATGCCCATACTATACCTATTCCTCACTGTTTTGCTTTCTAAGTATCGGATAAAGTGGATGGATGTACATTAATAGTTGTTGTCTTATTTCTTTCTTCATTTTGCTTCTCTAGTAAATTGTATTGAGCTTCATTTTTTATTTATTGATTATTACTGGATTTCAAGTATTTTCTCCATTTCTCATCTATTTGCATTGTATAGGGGTGTGTTATGCAGAATTTAACTCCTTCTAACATCTTCACTTTATTCCATCTCGGTTTTTCTTGGCTTTTATTTCTTGGTAGCCACATTAAGTGTATTTTGAATTTTTGATTTGTGTGTTTTGATTTTATGTTTGACTTTGATTGAGTCTGTTAATTTGAATCCTAGTTTTTCTATTTGGTTTTTCTTGAACCATGGGCTCCAGTAGTTTTCTTGTGCTATTGAAGTGAAGCCATTGGCTCCTTTGCATTCTTTAATCATTTCATTTACAAGTTTCTTGCCGAAGTTTTGTCCTTTAGCTTTTCTTAGTACCCAGATGCAGTTCATTACTATTATTTTCTCGCCATGAATTGGGTATCCTGATGCATTTGCTGGTGCGTATTCTATTTGACCTATAGTTTTTCCTTTTTCCGTTATATATTAGAATTTTCTTTTTCAATCCCTTTGGTATGGCATGATTTAGGTACTTGCTTCTATACTTGTATTTTCTGAAGGGTATTGGTGAAATACACTTGTATAGGTGGATTTCATATTCAGGTTTATCTGTTATCTCTAGTATTCTAAAATTTTCCTTCACGTATTGGTATATGTTGATTTGGTTCTTAATTGTTTATGTTTGTCTTATCATGAATGATGGTGGTTCGATTCTTTCACTTTTACATTTTGGGCATTTTGATGGTTTTTTGACTCTTTTTAGTTTTATGAAGGTGTATCCGCATTTAATGCATCTTGGTGGTATCATTACTATTTCTTCTCTCCCTCTAGTTTTTGCTCTGAGACTTTTTGCTGCATGCATTATATGGTTATATAATTGATTTTTCATGCTTGGATTTAATTCTAAGATCATGATTAAGTCGTCTACTGTTAATGGTCTATTACTTTTCCTTAGTGCTTGTATTATTTTTTCTCTAATTGTTTCATATGTAGACATAATCCTGTCTCCGTTTTTCTTTTCTTAATATATTCTGTGATTCGTCTTTGGTATAATGCTCTCTTTAAGAGTTCACTTGTTTCTATCCAGTAGTCTATTTTTATTTTTAATTTTTCGGAGATATAGTTTAATGTTTCCTTTAAATTGTCAAATTTTATTGGTTTAGATCTTAGTGCATTTCTTACATTTTCTCTAACTTGCCATACCCCTAATGGAAGTATGTAGTCTGGATATGCTTCTCTTAGGATTATGACTGCTGCTTGTCTTCTTTCTTTAGCTAAATATTCTGTTACTGCTAGTCTAGCTGCATAATAGCATCCTCCTATCTTGGCATAGGTTGTTCTACCCATATATCCCTCCCAATCTCCCCCCATCATTATGTGCTCGGTGGTTGGGTTCCATGCTGATCCTGGATACCATGCTTCAATTGACTCGTAACTCCATGCTTCCGGTAGCATTAGAACTATGAATTTGTTGCCTACTTCACTTGACTCATAGACTCTATATTCATTTATTATCGGGTTTTGCTTTACTTCTTCGTCTCGGAGTCGTCTTGAAATTATGCTGTCTACGGCGGTTATACTCCATCTTGTTGGGACTAATCTCCTTAAATTTTTTAATCCAAATGCTCCAACACTGAATGCTCTTTGAATTCTTGATACTGGAACATTTTTTTGATATAATTCAAGTATGGCTTCGCCAGCTCTTAAATCGTAGTCGTAATGGGCTTTTTCAAGTTTTCTATCTGCACTTGGATTTGATATGTCTAGCTTAATTAGTGGTGCTGAGGGACCCATTGGCTGTACTTCGTCGTCTAAAACTATGGTTTTTCCAGGTTTTCTTTTGAATTGAACTTCAGTTTCGACAGGTCTAGCTGCTAGTGCCAATTCTAATGTTAAATCAAATTTTCTTCCAGCTTTTTCAGGCTTTTTAACGTTAACTAAGTATTTTCCTCTTATTAGCTTCAATCTAAAGTCTATGATTTGTTCAATATCCATTCCAAGCCATTGTTCAGGATAGTCGTAGATGAAGGTGTCTCCTATAAATGGAGGGGTTAATGGTCCAGCATAAACCATTGGGTAGCCAAATCTTCCGATGAATACTGCTGGTGGGGATGATCCTTCAATGTCTGTTCTATTGATTAATGGTTTTACTCTCAGATATGAGTAAAGTTTCACTATTACTGGGCATCTTGATTTTCCGCATAGCTTTTTTGTTCCACGACAATAGATGCAGATTGTCTTTCTAGGTATCTTGACTTTTACATCTTCAGTAGTGATATTTAATTCTAAGGCGTCTTTTGCATCTTCTATGACGTGTTCGATCCATGGAATTTTCTTTTTCATTTTCTTTACAAACTTCTTTTTCATTTTCTCATCTATCTTTACTATTATTTTATAGATAAATCTATTATGGAGTTTTTAATTATCATATTTGTGGTTTGATTGCAGGTTAGAGAGATTTTTGTGAAGTCTATTCTCAGTAGAAGTGGCATTTATGGTATTGATTATTCCATTAATCCTTATTTTGGATGTATGCATGGCTGTCTCTATTGCTATGCAAGATATATGTTGAAGCGTTTTCCAGCTGGTCTTAAGTGGGGTGAATTTGTTCATGTAAAAATTAATGCTCCGAGAATATTGATTAAAGATTTGAGGCATGCTAAATTTGGTAGAATATTATTGAGTAGTGTTACTGATCCCTATCAGCCTATTGAATCTAAATATGAGGTTACTAGGAAGATACTTAGGATACTTGCCTCAAAAAAGTTTCCAGTAACTATTCTTACTAAATCAAGTCTTGTAACTAGAGATGTTGATTTATTGAGGTTGTTTAGGGATGTTGAGATTGGATTAACGATAACTACGATAAATGAGGATGTAAGATCAATTTTTGAGCCGAGGGCTTCACCATCTTATGAGAGATTAAATGCTTTGAAGCAATTAAAGGAAGATGGATTTACCGTTTTTGCTTTTCTCGGCCCCCTAATACCTGTTATTTGTGAGGAGGGTCTTGAATCATTAATTAAGGAGTTAAAGAAAATTAATGTAGACTATGTTGTTGTCGATAAACTTAATGTTAAGGCTGGAAATTGGCCTTACATTAAAAACGCTATCCTTAATTATTTTCCACAATTGTTTCAGAGAATCGAGGAAATATTATTTAATAGAGGGGAGTATGCTCGATACTACTTAGATTTAAAATATAAGTTGTTGTCTTTAGCTTCAGATTATGATCTTGAAGTGGAATTTTGTTATTGATTAAATTAATATTCAACTTGGGTATACTTTTTCTAGGTGTATTGTCATGTGGAGGCGGCGTGAAGTTTCTTATCCGAAAGTTGAATTTGATAATACAATATACTATGTAATTTCACCTAAAGAAGTTGGTAATGCTAATGGATTAAATGTTAAATTTGAGGGGGTTGTCGATGATAAGCCCGTATTGACATATTATGTTACTGGTTGGCCTTGGTCAATTTCCAGTAGATTGGTTGAAGAAGATCACGGTCACAGAACTTTTCTCAAAGTTTCAGGTGTAAGAGTGATTTTTCGAGGTGTAGCTCTTGTTAGTAAAGGTGAAAGAGTCACTGTTTATGGTAGAGTTCGAGATGATACTGTTCAAGCACACGTTATAGAGACGTCTTCTATTATCTTTAAATCTAAGTGATTTGCTTGTTCACTTTTTGTTCACTCTTAATATTAAAAATCTATCTGTGTGGTCAACTTTTTTAGTGGTGGTCGATTTAGAATGATGGCTGATGGCTTCGCAGATATCTTAAGTGGAATTTGTTGTATTGGTCGATGTATGTATAAAAATTTATGTATGTATAGAAAATTTTATATATCAAACATAATATATACTGTCTTCGGTGATTAGGTTGCAGGGCACTGCTATGTCAAGAAGAAAAGCTTTCACTGTTAGAGCAGCTTTGCTTGGAATGATCCTGGTTACTTTATATGTTTGTATAAATGGTTATTTGGGAATTAATTTTGGTTGGGGGTTTGGTTTTGGGACTATTTCAATAATTTTAGGTTATGCTTTGTTTCATAAGTTGTTTGGGGGTTCTTCTAAAGGTGAAATTTCAACCTTAATGATTATAAGTTCTTCAATGATGGGTGTTCATTCTCTTCTTGGATTTCTACTCTATCTATCTGAAAGTGATCCTAATGCATCCTTACCCTTTTGGCTTGCTCCTCCTCGAGATGTCATTTTGAGTAAAAGTTTAAGTTTAGAGTTTTGGCTTATTCCTATCTCCTTTATTATTCTTACTCAGCTTGCTTCCACTTTTCTAGGTTTAATATTCGCATTAGTTTTGAGTAGTGAGTTTGTGAAGAGTAAGCGTATGGTTTTTCCATATACTGCTGTTTCGGCCTCACTGGTTGATTCATGCTTTAATGGGAGTGGTGCAGCTAAACTTGTAGCTTGGTCTGCTGTTATCGGTTTAATAGTCACTTTCCTTCAATATCTAGCTTTATTTTTTGGAATAGATTTGACAACCATTGATTTTACTCCATTTCTACCTGAGGGCTTTGTGTTTGCAGTGGCATTGAGTCTCGGCTTTATGGCTATTGGGTATATTATGAGTTCTAAAGTTTCACTTAGTGTGTTTGCATCAGGCTTAATAACTTACCTTGTAATTTCACCTATACTGGTTCATTTAGGAGTGGTTGAATATTCTAGGGATGCAATGCAATTTTATAATAATTTAATGTTTAATTTCACAATTTCTCCCGCTCTGGGTATAATGATTTTAGGTGGTTTTGGTTTATCTGCCATTTTTCTTTTGAAAAGTAAGTTGGGTAAAAAGGAGAGGAAGGCTGATGATGAGACTCTGGGCTATGCTTATTTATTTAAAACGCTATGGAGAGGGTTATTGAGTAATAAGTTGTATTTAATGTTAACATTATTTATTGGAGTAGTTTTTCATGTTGCAGCATATGTTCTAAATCCTCTGGCTCCTCTTCCACCAATTTTCTCTCTTATCTTTACTGCTTATGCATTTTTTGTTGGGAGTTTCATTGAACTCGTAATCTTGACGAAGATGAGTGGAGAAACAGGTATGACTATGGGTACTACTTCTATCTTATTGTATGATCTACCGATATTTAGTACTGGATATAGAGGATATGCAGCCTATTGGGCTCTTCCAATGCTACGGCCTTCACCATGGGCTACGTCTGGTGTAGCTTGTTATGTTAAGTATAAGGATCAATTTGAGGTTGATGTTAAGGATATAGCTAAGTCTAAAATTGTTGGATGGCTTCCTTCAATTTTTGTGAGTATGATTTTCACTATTGTTCTCTGGAAGTATATTGGATTTGGTACGCCTATGATGCCTGCTATAGGCTTGCTTCAACAGAAGATGTATTATCAAATGTTGGCTACAGGTAATATTGCTGGTACAGTTGATCCTGTACTCTTTGTTGCAGGTGGAATTTTTGGTGCCATATTGGAACTTTTAACTCCAGCTTCAATGATAGGTGTTGCTATGGGTATGTTTCTTCCTCCTCATTACACTATACCGTTTGGAGTTGGAGGATTAATACGTCTCTATACTGACAAGAAGTTTGGTTCTAAATATTATGATGAGAGGGGTAGGCTTATTGCGACTGGAATAATGGTGAGTTCAATTATTGTTCAAGTAGTTATGGCTATAGTAAAATCTATGTTATAGGTAAAGGTAAAGTATTTAAGGGATGAAAAAGTTTTTAAAGGATAAACTACCATTGATGGCTGAATTGGAGGATGAAAAATGTCGAAGAAGTCTAAATCCAAATCAAAATGTAATCATGAGTGGGTTAGAAGACCAAAGTATATAACTGATGGAAAGGGCAGAATATTGAAGCTTGAATACTATTGGGAATGTAAAAAGTGTGGAGCTAAAACTGAGAAGTCTCCATGGAAATAATAGCTGATATCTTGTAGTTTAAGTGATTTTAGCCTTGTTATCATCTAGGTGACTCTGCAAGTTCAACGATTAGTCTAACCATATTTCTAATATTTTCCTTTATATGGTAGAATTTCTTAACATTTAATTAATCAATAATATTTTTGATTTTATGTAGTGCTTCCAAGTTTTAAATTCTAAAATTTGAGCTTTGCTAAAAATTAGGGGATAGTTGTTGATTGTTTGTCTTTTACTTTTTCCATTTTTCAATTATCTTGCTTGAGGTTGTTATTTCTGCTCCATATATTTCCTTTTCATATTTTAATCCCCATTGATGATCTTCTTCAGTGAATGTGGTTACGCAGTCTTCTGGTATAACTATTCTATAACCTCTATAAAACGCGTCTGCTGCTGTGTGCTTGACGCATATGTTGGTGTGTAGCCCTGTTAGTATTACTGTGTCTACATTTAATTCTCTTAATAGCATATCCAAACCTGTTTCATAGAATGCACTGTATCTTCTCTTTTCAATTATGAAGTCTCCTTTTTGTGGTTTTAGTTCATCTATTACTTCTGCTCCTTCTGTTCCTTTTATGGCGTGGGGACCCCATTTCTTAAATTCTAGGTCAACTTCAGGTAGATGTGCATCGTTGGCATAAATCACTGGTATGCCTTTTTTCCTTGCTTCATCTAATAGTTTTTTTAGGTTGGGAATTATTTTTAGTGCTCTTTCGCATTTTAGTGCTCCATGGACGAAGTCTTTTAGCATGTCAATAACAATTACAGCTTCCTTCAATCTTTTCACCAATAACATCTTTGTGGTTTTTTGATTTAAATTTTAAATTGTTTCGCTGTTTCATATCCAAATCTTAATGCTTTAATGTTTTTTCTTGCAAGATTCTCTGGGAAGACTTCTGTTATAACTTCTTCTATGTCTGATATGGTTATATATTCTTGGAGAATCTCAGTGGCCATTAATGCTCCTAGCATAACCATGTTTTCAGCTATTGGAATACCTGCTTTTCTTGCATTTTCAAGTGCATCTATTACAATTAACTTAACATTTGTAGCATTTATGGCTTCCAATATTTCTTCTTCTCTAGGTAGCTTTACTTTTGGTATTGCTGGTCTAATTATTCTATTATTTACAATTATAATTGAGTTGGAATGTGCATACTCTAAATTTCTATATGTTTCAATTAATTCTAATCCTATGATTACATCTGCTCCACCATGGGGTATTAGTGGTGATTCTGGTTTTCCAATTCTTATGTGTACTACTACTTGTCCTCCTCTCTGTGCCATGCCGTGGATTTCTGACATAAGTACTTTTATGTTCTTTTTAACTGCGGTTATACCAATTATTCTTGCTAGGGTTATTAGTCCTTGTCCACCTACTCCGCATACTATTAAGTTAATTATTTTTTCATCTGATTTTAGAACCATAATTCATCCCATCCTTTACTTCCTTTTTCAATCATTTTTATTGCATTAAATGGGCAGAGTTGGGCGCAAACACTACATCCAATGCATTGCTCTTGGATTATCTCTGCTTTTCCATCTGGTTTAGGTGTTATGGCTGGGCATCCAAATAAATTGTAGCATATTCCACAGGCTTTGCATTCCTCTGTCATTACTTGGTATTTAGGGCTTCTTAGTTCTCTTCTTCTAGCCATGGCACTGATGAGAAGTGCGCATGCTCTTCGTACTATTATTGCTGCTATTTTTCTTTGATTTACTACGTAGTCGATGGCTTTTTCAATTTTATCTATGCTTTCGTTGAGATTGTATGGGTCTATTACGTCCACATGTTTTATACCAATGCCTTCAGCTATTTTTTCTGGATATATTATTGCTGTTTTTTCTCCGGTTACCTTTATTCCTGTTCCTGGATGTGGTTGATGGCCTGTCATGGCGGTGGTTCTATTATCCAAAACTAAAACTAGGGTTGGTGCATCATTATATATGGCATTTATTAGTCCCGGTATACATGCATGGAAGAATGTTGAATCACCCATTATTGCGATTGGTGTTTGATTTGTTGTGTGTGCTAATCCGTTTGCTAATCCTATGCTTCCCCCCATTTCTATTAGGCAGTCTTGTGCTTTAAATGGTGGTAATGCTCCTAAACTGTAGCATCCAATGTCACCGCAGTATATTGGATTTATCTTCTTTTTTGATACAGCCTTTTTTAGTGCATAAAACATTGCTCTGTGAGGACATCCTGGACAAAGTGTTGGAGGTCTCCTTGGTATTTCGATTTTGCGAGTTATTTCTAATGGTTTCCATGGTAAACTTAGATTTTCTTTTTTCATGAATTTTAAGATTGCATTTGCGACATTATCTATTGTTAATTCTCCACGTTTCGGAACATAGTCTTTTCCATGAATTTCAAGGTTTAAATTGTTTTCAAAGGCTATTCTCTTTACTTCATTTTCAACTATGGGTTCAATTTCCTCGACGATTAATACTTTCTCAATGTTTTCTAATGCTTTTAATACTATTTTTTCTGGTATTGGAACTGGAGTGGCAATTTTCAGGATGTTTATTTGATCATTTAGCTTTAAGGATTTTAAAGCATCTTTAACGTATCCATAGGCCATTCCTGACGCTATTATTAAGTTTTTGGATCCATAGTCTTCAATCCTATTGAAGGGGACATTATTTACATCTTCTCTTATTTTGCTCCATTTTTCTAGTAGCTTAACTCTTAGTTTCCTTGAAACTTGAGGTATGAGTGTAAATTCACCAGCATCTTTTATGTACTCTCCTTTTGATTTAATCTTTGGTATTTCACCTAATGTTACAGGTCCTCTTGAATGGCTTAATCTTGTAGTTGACCTAAATATTACTGGATGTTTATGTTTTTCACTGAAATCGAATGCAAATTTAACTACTTCTTTAGCTTCAGCTGGGTTGTAGGCTTCAAAAACTGGGATGAATGCATGTAACCCATAATATCTGTTATCTTGTTCATTTTGACTACTCCACATGCTGGGGTCATCAGCACTAACTATTACAAAGCCTACTCTAACGCCAGTATAGGCACTACTCATTAAAGGGTCTGCAGCTACATTTAATCCTACATGTTTCATTGCAACTAGGGATCTAACATTTGAAATTGCTGCTCCATAGGCTGCTTCAAATGCTACTTTTTCATTAGTGCTCCATTCGACATAAATTCCAAGTTTACCAGCAACTCTTCCTAGTGTTTCAATTATCTCTGTTGACGGTGTACCTGGATATGCTGCTGCAAACCCTATTCCTGCTTCTATTGCTCCTCTTGCAATTGCTTCATTCCCTAGGAGAAGTACATGTGTTCCTGGAGGTGCTAACACTCCACGAAACAATAATTTTTCACCTCAATATCACAATAACGTTAACTTATTAAATACTATGGTTAGTAAATTAGCTAACATTTTTAACTAAACTTACTTATATTTTTCTTGGTGCTTTTCTTGAAGATGAATCGATACGACTTATTGCCGGATGATCTACCAAAGTATTGGTATAATATAATTCCAGATCTGCCCGAGCCATTACCGCCTCCAAAGGAACCTAAAACAAGTCCATCCAGAATAGAATTTTTAAAACGAGTTTTAGTTGGTGAATGCTTTAAACAAGAAATGTCTAATGAGCGCTGGATACCTATTCCTGACGAGCTTAGGGAGCTGTATATTCAAGCTGGTAGACCGAGACCACTGTATAGGGCATTAAGACTTGAGAGAAGATTAAAGCTTGAAAAGGTTAGAATTTACTATAAACGTGAAGATCTATCGCCAACTGGTTCTCATAAGGTTAACACTGCCCTTGCACAAGCATACTTCGCAGCCAAGGAGGATAAAGAGATACTTGTTACAGAGACTGGAGCTGGTCAATGGGGTACAGCTTTGTCCTATGGAGCTAGACTCATGGATTTAAACTGTGTTGTATTTTGGGTTAGATCAGTTTATGATTGGAAGATTGATAGGAGAACATTTATGCATCTATATGGTTCAACTGTGTATGCATCTCCAAGTAAGATAACGAGGGTTGGAAGAGAAATTTTAAGTAAGAACCCGAATCATCCTGGATCGCTGGGAATTGCAATTTCAGAGGGACTTGAATATGCTTCCGAGCATGAAGGTGCAGTTTACTGTCTAGGTTCTGTTCTAAATCATGTTTTGATACATCAATCTATAATTGGACTAGAGACAATGAAACAATTTGAATTAGCTGATGATAAGCCAGATCTAATAGTTGCATGTTTAGGTGGAGGTTCAAATTTCGGTGGAATTTCACTCCCCTTTATGGGTGAAGTATTAAAGGGTAAACTTGAATGTAAATTCTTAGCTGCACAGTCGGAAGCTGCTCCTAATCTAATTAAGGGTGAGTATCGATATGACTTTGGAGATGTTGCAGAATATTCACCCCTATTGAAAATGTATACCTTGGGACATAAAGTCGAGATGATCCCAATAAAAGCAGATGGTCTGAGGTATCATGCAGCTGCACCCATAATAAGCCTATTAAGACATCATGGATTAATAGATGCTGTAGCCTATCCCACAGATGAAAGAGCTGTCTTTGAGGCTGCAAAGATTTTCGTGGAAAGTGAAGGATGGATACCTGCACCTGAATCAAGCTATGCCATAAGAGCTGCAATAGATAAAGCATTAGAATTTGAGAGGAAGGGTGAGGAAAAAGTTATATGTATTAACATAAGTGGACATGGCTTCCTAGATTTGCCAGCATACAGAGAAATATTGTCATTACCTTAAATTTCTCTCAATATTTCTTTTATTTTATCATAAATGAAATACTTGTAATGTTGCTTTGTGATTTTCTATCTCCCCTGATATTAACTATCTCCCCTGAAAGTACTCAATAATTAGAATTAAATTTGAAATTTTTCTTTCAAAACATACTTTACTATTGGGTCTGGTATCTTATATTGTCCATCTTCTTTGATTAAGTAATTGTATTTTACTAGCTTATTTAATAGCATTGAGAATCTTCTATCGGTGATGTATCCGGCCTTAATGGTTACATAATCTTTTATGTCAGACCATTTGGTATAACCTAGTGAAACTGCTTTGAGTATTGCTCCATATCTTCTTCTAGATGGTTCGATTACTCTTTGTAGTTCTTCTAAAACTAGTCTAGAGCATTTTTCAAAGGTTTCATTAATTGCCTCTTTGTGGGATAAGCCTTGAATTCCCCTATAATATCCATAAAAGGTTAACCAGCCAACAATGCCATCTAATTTATTGACAACCTCTTCAAGTTCTTCTTCTTCAACTTTCATTTCAAGTTCTTCAAATCCCTTTTTCAAAAATTCCATTGAAGTTTCCTTGTTAAAGCGATTTAAAACTACTTCGCGATAATGTCTTCCATATAATGGTGCCGAAGGATCATCAAATTTAAGGAAGTCCCTTAAAACTCCAACCTCGCTTCCAGTGAATATGATGCTTATGTTTCTTAGGTTATCTGTAACCCAAGCGAAAATTCCATCATATCTTACTCCACCAGCAAATCGAAGATATTGAGCTTCATCAAATGCAACAACGAATCTGAATCCATTTCTAAAACACCAGTCATCTATAACTTCCAGTATATCTGTAAGTTTACTGCTAATGTTGGGTTCAACTTCTACACCTACCTCACTAACATAAAAACCCTTAATTCTCCCAATTACATCTTTAACTTTGAACTTAATTTTCTCAAAGAATTTCATATTTTTAGTGAAACTATCAGCAATAGCACTAAATAATGCTCTTCTATGTATGACATTTCCATATTCAAAGAATATTTTTCTCACATCGACTATTACGTATGGTAGATTACTTTTTCTTAAGGCAACGTTGACTATGCTGCTTTTACCAATTCTTCTAATGCCAGTGACTAGGATAATTCCTTCGCCCAATCTTAGTGCTTCAAGAATTTCATTCAATTCTTTTTCTCTATTGAACAAATCTTCTTCAGAGATTTTGGGTCGAATATCGAATAACAACTATCTCCCCCGACATCTACTATCTCCCCCGCCCCTAATAAGCTTTTGCCCCTAAAATATGTACAATTTAATAATTATCCCAATAATCCTCTAATTATCTCTATTATTTCGAGTAAACCGATAAGAGAGACAACAAAGCTTGAAATAATATATCTCATTAAGTATTCTTTAATTTTAAGGGTATTTCTTTCAGCGTATTGTACTCCTTTAATTGCCATCAACCAGGACTTATATTCTGATATTAAACTTTTAACAAAAATTACTTTATGTATGAACCATAAACCTCCAGAGACTACATATATAATTAGAATTAGTATTGCAATTTCACCTAATTTAATGGTATAAAGCACCGCTGAAAATATTAGTATTAGTGCTGTCAATAGCGAAAATATTAGTAATTGCCTAAGAATGACTGACAAGGAAATGCTGTATCCCCTCTGCTTAGCAAATATGTTGAAAAACTCCTCTGCCTCTCTTAATTCTGCAATCATAAACTCCACGTATATTACATAAATAATAATTCTATAATAATGATAGCTATTGTCCTATTTAACCTATGGTTTCTAATCCAACAAGGCTTACTAATAATTCCAAATCTCTTTCATTTTTAGTGAAGACTGATATGTTTCCAAGCTTAACATTTTTTAGGCCTACTTCTTTTACCTTGAAGTATGTTTTAACCATTTCCATCAATTTGGGTCTTCTAACATTCATTAGCTTATATTGTGGGAAGAATGCAAGTATTGTGAAGGGTGTTTCAGGATTGATGGATGCTATTAACTCTGCTATTTTGACTATTTGATCCTCTTCTACCCAGTTTGGAATATATAATGTTAAGACTTCTAAGATGAAGCCCATATCAATTGCGAGTTCTGGTACTTTTAAAATCCACTTATTGGTTGTTCCACATAGCTTCTTATACACCTCCTCATCATATGCCTTTATGTCAAGCCAAAATGAATCAACTCCTCCACTAGCCAATATTTCTAAATTTTGCTTGGTTAATCCATACCCGTTAGTTTCGAGGAGGACCCATATTTTCTTGCATTGGTCTTTAATTTTCTCTGCTGCTTGAGCATAGAATTCAGCGCAGCATGCTAAGTCTCCACCAGTGAAGGAGACTATATTTCTAGCTGGTCCCCAGCCTTGAATGCTAAAAACTATTTCATCTACATCCAGTTTATTTGGACAGTATTTACTTCTTCTACCATAAATTACACAGGAACCGCAGTGTCTGCAGAGATCTGTTGCATGCCACATGGTTGCTCTTTCACGTGGCTCCCATGCAGTAACTATTTTTTCATATTCAGCTACTCTTAAAGCTAAGTCTTCAGTTGACATCCATTCTCCGCTATAGTATTGTGTGAAGCTCCATGAATGACATTTCAAGCATCTATGGTTACAGCCGCTCTGGTATATGGAGAGATAGTCTTCGGGTCGAGAGAGTTGAATTGCTTCTATAAGCCTATAGTAGATTCCGTTTTTCTTTCGTAGGGTTGCTTCACATGCTCTTTTAATACTTTTATCAAGCATTATGACGCTGCAAGCACCTGGAGGATAACCCTGTAAGATCATATTGCATGTATTCTTCACTTTGCTCCCTCAAATTATCTAAACTTATTTATGTTAGTGCCTTCAATAATTCAACTCCCTTCGTAGTTATGGCATAGTAGGTTCGTACTCGCCCTTTAATTATCTCACTTTTACTTTTGGAGATTAACCCTATTTGCTCTAATTCCTTTAGGTGTTGATAGATTGCTGGTATACTGATTCTAACTTTGCTCTCATTTATCTTCTTCCAAATTTCATATCCATGAAGTTTTTCATTCTCAAGGATTTTTAATATCTGTATTTTTGTACTTCCAATTCCAATTCGAGGTTTAGTTTTAACTTTAAATCTAATAAATTTCTCTAGCATTACATTTTTTTCAAGCTCTTTTATTGCTGCAACTGGATCCTTTAAGCCGGATCCAGTTATTATGCAGACTATTGTGTCTGAGGGGTCTATAATGCCTTGATTTAAAAGTTTACTTATGCATGCAATTGTTGATGCTGCGGCTGGCTCAGCAAATATTCCCTCCATTTTGGCTAGTGCCTTGGAGGCCCATAACATTTCTTCATCTGAAACTTTAATTGCATATCCATTACTTTCCCTCAAAGCCCTTATTGCCTCTATATCTCTAGTTGGTTTTTTGAATGCAATGTCAACGGCAATTGTTCTTTCAAAATTATTTTTTGGATCCTTCTTGGAATGGAATTTGTCTACTATTGGAGCGCATCCTTGTGGTTGTACTCCTATTATTTTTGAATTTACTTCGTCTATTAATCCTAGTATTTGGAATTCATTAAGTGATTTCCATATAGCTGACACTAATCCTCCACTACCCATAGGTGCAATTATGAAGTCTGGGGATTGCCAATCGAAGTCTTCAATTATTTCGAAGCCAATTGTCTTTTCTCCTTCAAGTATGAAGGGATCAGCATTATCGGCGAGATAGTATTTTTCATTAAATTTTATTTCATTGAATTTATATCCTGGTAGTATGGTGGCTCCATAAACTATTATTTGATATAGTTTGCTGGCGTCTATTTGATGTGAGATGAAGACTGTGCATTTTAGTCCTGCTTTAGCCGAATATGCTGCCAAGGAAGCTCCTAAATTACCCTTAAATAAACCATATACTCCCTCAAATTCCTTTTCATTTAATTTGGTTACTAGTACTGAGGCTCCACGGTCTATGAATGAGCCTGTAGGGTTCTTAGTTTCATCCTTCACATAGAGTTTTTTTAGGCCTAGCTTTTCTCCTAATTTATC
>Ga0190363_1000603_pt1 | contig 21461 bp, 18 predicted proteins | sample 48721867_MG_FD_161272 | JGI IMG/M metagenome (GOLD analysis project Ga0190363, IMG submission 161272) | Hydrothermal vent microbial mat bacterial communities from Southern Trench, Guaymas Basin, Mexico - 4872-18-6-7_MG | ecosystem: Environmental > Aquatic > Marine > Hydrothermal vents >... | reverse complement strand
CAACTGTTTTAAACTCGTCCCCCGACTATCAACATGACATGACCAAGATAGTCTACGTGGACTGTAGAACCTGCGGGGTCTCCGGGGACATGCTCCTCGGAGCCCTCGTAGACCTCGGAGCCGACGTGGAGGGTTTGAGGAGGGTTGCAGACGCTATCTGTGGATCCACACCCTGGTGTGCCTCCCTCGACGTGGAGGTGTCGGAGGAGTTCCGCAGCTGTCTCAGGGGGGTGAACGTCGAGGTTAAGTGTGTGAACAAGACGAGGGAGGCTAAAGGGTCTCAGGTGTTGGAGGCCGTCGAGAGGTCGGCGGAGGCTGTCGGCCTCGGCGGTAGGGCTTTCAGGATGGCGGTGGAGGCTATGGAGGCCTTGCTCAGGGCTGAGTCCAGGGTCCACGGCAAGCCTCCAGGTGAGGTTCACCTCCACGAACTCTCCTCCGCGGACACCGTGTTCGACATCGTGGCCGTCTCGTGGTGCATGGAGACGCTGAACCTCCTCGAAGACACTACCGTGGTCGCGTCTCCCGTGGCCGTGGGCGGAGGGATAGTCGAGTTCTCCCACGGCCGCCTCCCGACGCCCGCTCCCGCCACGCTTGAGATTCTCCGGATGGGTGGGATACCCGTGCTCGGTGGGCCTGTGGAAGTGGAGCTGTCCACACCGACGGGTGCGGCCTTGCTCGTCTCCATGGCGGACGCTTGGAGTCCCGTCCACCCGGACATGGTGGTCGAGAAGGTGGGCTATGGAGCCGGCTCCGCGGAGATACCGGGCGTCCCAAACCTTCTCAGGGTGTCCGTCGGGGAGGCCTTGGACAGGATGCTGATGCAGGAGCCCCTCTGCGTCCTGGAGACGGACGTGGACGACCTCGATGGAGAGACTCTGGGATACGTCATGGAGAGGCTCCTGGAGGAGGGGGCGAGGGACGTCAGGTTCGTCCCTACGGTGTCGAAGAAGGGTAGGCCCGGAACGCTGCTCAGGGCCCTGGTGTACGGGGAGGACGTGGACAGGATGGTCAGGCTCATCATGGCGGAGACAGGGACGCTCGGTGTCCGCGTCTTGAGGTGTGTCAGGTACGTCCTGGAGAGGGAGGTCGTACCGGTCGAAATCGAGGTGGGAGGCGTCCGCAGGAAGGTTAGGGTTAAGGTATCCAGGGACAGGGAGGGCGGGATAATCCAGGTGAAACCAGAGTACGAGGACCTGAGGAGGCTGGCCGTGAAGACCGGAACCCCTCTCAGGAGGCTCAGGCAGAAGGTTCTGGAGGAGGCCTCAAAGAGTGTCGAGGGCTTGGGAAAAAGCTGAGAAGGTCATCCAAAACCTCAAGAAGATGGGACCACACATGGTCGCCCTATCCGGAGGGGTGGACAGCTCCGTCCTCACAGCCCTCGCCAAACAGGCCTACGGACCAGAGACAACAGCCGCCACTTTCGCCTCACCTCTCACACCGAGCAGAGACCTGGAGGACGCCGTGGGGCTGTGCCAGCTACTCGACGTGGGACACATAATCGTCTGGGTGGACGAGCTCGAGGAGGTTCCAGGGTTTAGGCAGAACCCTCCAGACAGGTGCTACCTCTGTAAGCGCTTCAGATACGGGAAGCTATTGGACATGGCCTCAGAGCTCGGTTTCGACGGAGTCCTCGACGGCTCGACGCTGAGCGACCTCAGAGAAGACAGGCCTGGGATGAGGGCCTTGGAGGAACTCGGGGTCGTCAGCCCCCTACTCCAGGCAGGCCTGACGAAACCCGAGGTCAGAGCCATCGCAGGCCGCATGGGACTGCCGAACAGCCGTAAACCACCAAGCGCATGCCTCGCCACAAGGGTCCCGTACGGGCGGGAGCTCAGCCACGACCTCCTGAGGCGCATCGACGAGGCCGAGAACGCCATCAGGTCTCTGGTGGACGTGGGTGTCCTCAGAGTCAGGGTTCACGGAGAACACGCCAGGATAGAGGTCTCCAGGGACGACATGGCAAGAATCCTCGAAGTCGGTTCCCAGATAGCCTTGAAGCTCAAGAAGCTCGGGTTCAGGTTCGTGTCCCTAGACTTGGAAGGGTATAGGTTCGGCTCATGGCCTAAACCTCAATAGGCTTTATCCTACTCCTATCTTTATCAGGTAATTTACTCAACTCCTTGTCAGCACGCTCCGTCAAGTACACAGCAAAGGGTCTCTTCATGCCATCATTAAATCACGCAGACACACTCACTTATAAACGTGATTATTAGAATGTAATACACATTGTGTATAATCTTCAATACGCTAATTTTTGATGTCACGTGAGCGGTTTAATTTTTCCTTCTCTAATCTCCCGCTCAGCCTCCATGTACGCTTCCACATCCTCAGGCTCAGGCTTCTCAACTTCGACTATTCTGTTCTCAAGAGCCGTCAGCCTAGCCATGACGGCATCCAGCTTTTCATTAACCTCACGCAGAATCTGGAGTACCTGCTCAGTCAGGCTCATCGTGTAGTCCTACCGTACACGGCATATATGTTTATCGTGGTGGTTTCATCACACTAAATTCCTTGAAGTCGCTCCAAGAGGCCTCGCACGGGTTTCCTCCGAAGACCCTAGCCCTCCCGGATGTGAGGTTGTACAGCGTGACCGCCACGGTCTTCCAGCGGTACTCCGGGACGGCCTCGGGGTCTGGGTGGCAGCATATCGAGTCCGGGTAGTTCGAGTGGTCTTTCAGGGCTTCGTGTAGGAGCCTCTCGTCTATCCTACCCCTGTGTTTTTTGAGGAACCTTCTGAGCCTCTGCTGCCTTATCAGCGTGTCCGGGCTTCCCACGACGAGGGCGTCCAAGTCCCTGAACGCCTCGGAGACGTAGTGGTTTGCGTGTACGAGCAGGCCTTCCACGGGTTCGAGTACTCTGAACCTGTCCGGAGTCGCCTCGACGCTGAACACGTTTCCGTCCCCGTCCGCCAGCAGGTAGTTCATGCCCGAAGCCCTGCTCGCCTCCATGACCGCGTTCAAAGCCTCGCTCAGCCTACCCGTCATCAAGGCCTCCCAGGAGACCACGGAAGCCGGGACGCCTCTACGGACCTCCCCGGGGTTGAGCATGTTTACGCAAAGCCCCACACCCCCAGAGTTGACGCCCGTGTATATCATGCCCGGGACGCACACCATGAACGCTCTGACGTCCTCTACGGTCTCGACGTGGAGGGCCACGACGCAGTCGGAGAGCATCTCCGGAAGGTCTATCGTCTGGCCTATCACCGTGTCGCCGTTCGACGACGCCTCGGGGCAGACTGCGAACGACGTGCAGCCCCACCTCGGAGTCCACAGCATCGCCTCGTATCCGACGTGGATGAGCGTGACCTCGTCGAGCGTCAGGCCCGAGCCCCTGGCCATCCCTCTCATAAGCTCCATGTAGAGCTCAGAGTAGGTCTCGATTTCGTACCTGAACACGTCGAGCATGGCCTCCACCTCGTCCAACACTCCGGTTAGGTCTCCTATCCTACGAACGTACTCCAACTCTGTCCGTAGCTCCCTGCGGCATCCTGAGCCCACGGCCTCTCCTATGTCGCTCCATTCTCCGGAGGCTTTGACGAGCTTCATTCCCGAATATTCGGTGGCCTAACGCTTATATTATGTTCCACATCTCCCCTAATTGGTGTTCAGGGATGGAAGGTGACTGCAAAATCGCTGTTCGAGTCTAAGGATTGGCTGAGCATGAACTACGACCCAAAGGTTGTCGAGGAGGCCGTCAGGAGGTTCTGGGAGGAGCATCAGGTCAGGAAGAAGCTGATGGACAACCTGGAGAGGAACAACAGGGGTGTCCTCGGCTTCTACGAGGGTCCGCCCACGCTGAACGGGAGACCCCACGTCGGACACGCCCGTGGCAGGGTGATAAAGGACCTGTATTTCCGTTGGAGGAGCATGCAGGGATACTACGTCCCGTTCTACGCGGGCTGGGACTGTCAGGGTCTCCCCGTCGAGCTGGAGGCTGAGAAGAGGCTGGGCGTCAGGGGTAAGCGTCAGCTCCTGGAGGAGGTTGGTGAGGAGAGGTTCGTCGAGGAGTGTAAGAAGACACTCGACGTCTACTACCCGGAGTGGGCTAAGGCCGACAGGCTTCTCGGCGTGTTCATAGACCACGACAGGGCATACTGGACTCACAGGGACGAGTACATAGAGCGTGAGTGGAAGTACCTCAAGAGGGCTTGGGAGCAGGGCCTCCTCGGAGAAGGGTACTACGTAGTCGCCTACTGCCCATACTGCCAAACCTCGCTGAGCAACGCCGAAGTCGGCCTCGGGTACGAGATGGTGGAGGATCCATCCGTCTACTTCAAGCTCAAGGTACGGGGAACAGACAACGAGTACCTCGTCGCGTGGACGACGATGCCGTTCACGCTCGTGACGGACATGCTCGTGGCCGTGAACCCGGACGCCGAGTACGCCAAGGTGGGCGTCGGCGGAGAGGTTTGGATAATGGCCTCCAACAGGGTCGAGGCCGTCATGGCCGAGGCGGGCGTCGAGAAGTACAGGATAGTCGAAACGATGCTCGGCCGGGACTTGGAGGGCCTCAGGTACGAGTACCCGTTCCTCGACATGGTTCCAAAGCAGGCTGAACTCGAATCACAGAGCCCACTTGTCCACACAGTCGTGTGCGAGGACTTCGTGGACGTAGAAACCGGGACAGGTGTTGTCCACCTCTCCCCCGGCAACGGTGAGGAGGACTTCAGGGTCGCCATGAGGCTCGGCCTTCCAGTCTACGTGCCGTTCGACGACTCATGCGTGTTCACGGAGGACGCCGGGAGATTCGCCGGGCTGTTCGCCAGGGACGCCGACGACGTGGTTGTGGAGGAGCTCAGGCGTAGGGGCCTCCTCGTCAAGCATGGCCGGGTGGTCCACGAGTACCCGACCTGCTGGAGGTCCCACCACAAGCTGATATGGTTGGCGAGGAGGGAGTACTTCATCTGGGTGGACAGGATAAGGGACAGGGTCGTCGAAGCGGCTGAGAGGGTCGAGTACTTCTACGACCAGGGTAGGCACAGGTTTCTGTCGTTCATATCCGAGGGTAAGCCGTGGTGCATATCCAGGGAACGGGTCTGGGGGACACCTCTTCCGATGTGGGTGTGCCAATCCTGCGGACACAAGACGCTCATCTCGAGCAAGGAGGAACTCCTCCAGAAGGCCTTGGAGCCCCCGAAGGGGCACTTCGAGCTTCACAAGCCCTGGATAGACAGGATCCTCCTGAGATGCGAGAAGTGTGGAGGGGTCATGAGGAGGGAGCCGTTCGTCCTTGACTGCTGGCACAACAGCGGGGCGGCCCCGTATGCGAGGTTCACGGACGAGGAGTTCGAGAAGTACGTCCCAGCCCACTTCCTGGTGGAAGCCCTCGACCAGACGAGGGGGTGGGCCAACTCGCTTCTGCTCCAGCACGTCATCCTGACCGGACGTGCCGAGGCTCCCTACAGGTCGTTCCTCTTCTACGGGTTCGTACTGGACGAGAAGGGCAGGAAGATGAGCAAGAGCCTGGGCAACGTCGTGGAGGTCAACCAGCTCCTGGAGAGGGAGTCGGCGGACCTCTTCAGGTTCTACGTGATGTGGAAGAGCGCCCCCATAGAGTCGATAAACTTCAGCGTCTCCGAGATGCGTAAACGCCCGTACCAAGTCCTGAGCACGCTTTACCACCTCCACAGGTTCTTCGTGCAGAACGCAGAGTACGACGGGTTCGACCCGAGGAGGCACACGCTGGAGGAGGCTGAGCGCAGGGGGGTACTGAAGCCGCCTGAGAGGTGGGTTCTCTCAAAGCTTCAGGAGCTCATAGAGACGGTTACTGAGGCCTACGAGCGCTGTCAGTTCCACGTGGCCTCCCAGAGGCTGGAGGAGTTCATAATCGAGGTGTTGAGCAGGAGGTACGTTCCCACGGTGAGGAGGGACCTGTGGAGCGACGACCCGGAGACGCTCTGGAGGAGGCTCGCGGTGTACGCCACGCTTTGGAGCGTCCTCAGGGTCGTCGTGGCCCTGATGAACCCGATAACGCCGTTCCTGTGCGAGGCCCTCCACCAGCTCGTCTACAGGAAGATGGACCCGCAGCAGCCGCTGTCCGTGAACTTCGTCGAGTGGCCCAGGCCAGACCCATCGTTGAGGAACCCAGAGTTGGAGGAGGGCTTCGAGAGGCTCTGGATGTGCGTGGGTCTCGTGTACTCTGCGAGGCAGAGGGCTGGGTTGAAGCGTAGATGGCCCCTCTCAGAGATGGTCGTTGTGGCTTCGAGGGATGTTCTGGACTCCCTGGAGAGGCTCAGGGAGTTCCTTGTGGAGCTTTCCAACGTGAAGTCCGTCTCGCTGGTGGAGGAGAGGCCTAACCTGGGTGAGGGCTGGGTTTCGTCCTCCGAGGGCGACGTGGAGGTGTGGCTCTACACGGTCAGGGACGAGCGCCTCAGGGCTGAGGGGTTGATGAAGGACGTCGTCAGGAGGGTTCAGGCCCTACGTAAGGAGCTCGGCCTAAGCCCGACAGAGATACTGAAGTGCGTCTACATAGTCGAGCCCAACCCTGAGCGTAGGAGGATGCTGGAGCTCCTCAGGGACGAGATGGAGTGGCTCGTCAGGTCCGAGAAGGTGGTTCTCTGCGGCAGCAGGGTTGAGGGGCCCCTAGAGTGGCATTCGATGAGGGTGGACGGGGACCGCATCGAGGTTGCCATACAGAGAGCCTAAGCTATGAAGTTCTCCAGACCTACCTCCCCCGCCATCTCCAAAGCCCTCCTCCTCTCCTCGCCGTTCAGCCTCCTCCGAAGCTCCGGGACGTCTTCCACCTCGAAAACCTTGAACTCAGGCCTGTACTGGAACATCACGTTCACCCTAACCCACTTTCCGAGGTTTTCGGCGATCCACTCCAGGATGGGCCTCAGGCAGCACTCGAGGTGGTCTGGGAGGACGAGTATCCTTATGATGAGTTCACCGTACCGCAGGGCATACAGGTGGTTCCTCGTACAGGCCTCCCAGTACCCAGGGGCGTCTGAAATCCTCTCTGCGCACTCGTCGTTCCCGTACTTGAAGTCTAGCAGGTACACGTCTATGAACCCGGCCAGAAGTTTGGCGGTCTCCTCGCTGTAGTAGCTGTTGCTGTTCCAAACCGTCGGCACGTTCACCTCCACACGTCTGAAGGTCTCAATCCACTGCCAGAGCCAGGGCGTAGGCTCCCCACCCACCATGTTCAAGTTCCGGCATCCACTCCTCCTCAAGTGCTCCACAACCCTGGCGAGCTCCTCAGCGTTCATCGTGTCACACGGCTCGTACCACTGCGATATGCTCCAGTTCTGACAATGGACGCACGTCATCGTGCAGCCGCACGTGAAAACCGTCCCAGACGGAACGAGCTCGGGCTCCTCACCCATGTGGTGGAAGTACGTCGAGACGGCCACGTCCAGACCGCATCGACAGTATCCGAGCTGTCCTTCAAGCCTGTTCACACCGCACCTCCTGACGCACAGGTGGCAACTGGACAGGATGCGCCTGGCGAGCTCTGCCTTCAGGTCTAGGTACGACTTGTTGGGCTCTCCGAGATCTTGGAGCTCTATCTCACCCCTGTCGAGCTTGGATTCGACGCTGTAGTATTCTTCCGTGAGTTTGTTGTGTAGGCTCCACAGAGACTCCGTGGAGTCCTTCTCGGAGAAGTCCGCCTCGATGCGCTTGGCTATGACGAACTTGGCGTGCTTCCTGTCCTCCATCACGTCGAAGTACCTCGCTAGGCTTTTCCTGGCCTTTCTGTCCTTGAGGACGGCTAAGGCGTCTGGTCTGATGAAGGCCCACATCAACTTGCTCTACGCACCGAACAAATTTTAACCCACTTCTCCGAATGAGAACTGGGTGGTCTGGGATAGAGAGGGAGTCGAGGTTCTACGAGAGACTCGACGGAGACGTGGTCAGATGCCTAATCTGCGCCAGGAAGTGCTACATAAAGCCGGGTGGCAGGGGGTTCTGCTACACGAAGGAGAACCGAGGCGGCAGGATGTACACTCTGATATACGGCGAGCTGACGGCCATGGCCGTAGACCCGATAGAGAAGAAGCCTCTGAACCACTTCTACCCGGGAAGCCTCGCCCTCTCCATAAGCAGCGTCGGATGCTCGTTCAGGTGTCCCTGGTGTCAGAACTGGCATCTCTCGATGGCCAAGCCTGGGGAGGTAGCCACGACGTACGTGGAGCCTGAGAGGGTCGTCGAGATGGCCAAGAAGGAGGGCTGCGTGTCCATAGCGTACACGTACAACGAGCCGATAATAAGCCTGGACTACGTGTACGACACGGCGAGGATAGCCAGGCGGGAGGGTGTGAAGAACGTGCTCGTCACGAATGGATACATATCCATGGAGGCCCTGGAGGAGGTCGTCCCGTACATAGATGCTGTCAACGTGGACTGGAAGGCCTTCAACGAGAAGACGTATAGGAGGTACTGCAAGGGCCAGCTCCAGCCTGTGTTGGACGCGACGGAGGAGATGAAGAAGCGTGGCGTCCACGTCGAGGTCACGAACCTCATAATACCTGGAGTGAACGACGACTCTGAGGAGATTAGATCCCTAGCCAGGTACTTGGTGGACCACCTCGGGCCGGATACGCCGCTGCACATAACCAGGTTCTTCCCCTACTATAAGTTCAGCTTGAGGTCTCCGACTCCTGTGGAGACGCTCGTGAGGGCGAGGGAAATGGCCATGGAGGAGGGTGTGAAGTTCGTCTATGTGGGAAACGTCCCTGGGGAGGATTATGACAGTACTTTCTGTCCATCCTGTGGCAAAGTCGTTATTAAGAGGTTTGGATACGACATAATCGAGTGGAACTTGACGGAGGACATGAGGTGCAAGTTCTGTGGGGAGAAAATACCCATAGTTGGAGCCTACCAGGAAAGGGGTTTTCTCAGGTGGTAGGGAATGCCGAGGTGCGACTACTGCGGTGAGTACGTGGACATGCCGTTCCTCTGCCCCTACTGTGGGGGGAGGTTCTGTGCACGGCACAGGTTACCCGAGATGCATGAATGCCCAGAACTCTACAGAGTCAGGTCGCTGAGACCTCCAGAGTACTATGCACCCCTTCCAACGAGACCCCCGGCTGAAGAGTCCAGGTCTCCGTTCGAGGTCATATTCGCACCCCCCACCTACACCCCCTCCAGGAGGGTGTTCTGGATAGGCAGGGACGAGGTCCTCCACCTGCTGGCTGGCATAACACTCGTCATACTAGCCGTCGGGTCCGGCAGCTTACTCCTCTTCCTCGTGAGACCCCTGTTCACGACCCTCTTGCTGGTGATAATCGGTCTAGCATTCGTAATCCACGAGCTATCTCACAAGTTCGTCGCCCAAGCACACGGCCTTTGGGCAGAGTTCAGGCTCACACCACTTGGGGCGTTATTGACCTTCCTTTCCATATTCATGCCTTTCAAGATAATCGCACCTGGAGCGGTTGTCATAGCAGGGCCAGCCGATGTGGAGACCTCCGGAAAGGTGGCTCTCGCGGGACCTGCCTCGAACATAGCCCAAGCCATAGTGTTCCTGGTTCTCTCCATGGTGTTTCACCGCTCCGACCTCTTCTGTGGCCTCTTTAGAGCTGGCGTTGTGGTGAACTCCAGCCTGGCGATGTTTAACTTGCTTCCGTTCGGCATATTCGACGGGCTGAAGGTCTTCTTCTGGAGCAGGAAGGCTTGGCTGGCGGCCCTAATCTCGTCTATCCTGGTCTGGGTGGCAACGTTCTTCGTCTAAACGTAGGTAAGCCAGTCCTCGTGCTTGGGGTCCTCTCCTCTGACCGCCTTTGAGTATGCCTCCTGAATCCTCCTTGTCACGACGCCAGGACTTCCGTCTCCTATGGGTCTTCCGTCCACCATGACTATGGGTGTGATCTCGGCGGCTGTTCCTGTGAAGAAGCACTCGTCGGCCCCGTAGATTTCGCCTCTGGATATGAACTTCTCGACGACCGTGTAGCCCATGTCCCCCGCAAGCTTCATCACAGTGTCCCTCGTTATGCCCGGCAGTATCGACGCCTCTACCGGAGGCGTGTATATGACGCCTTCCTTGACCATGAAGAAGTTCTCCCCAGTCCCCTCCGCCACGTAGCCGTTCACGTCCAACATCACGGCCTCGTCGCACCCCATCTTCACGGCCTCCACCTTGGCGAGCTGGGAGTTCAGGTAGTGGCCGCAGGCCTTCGCAGTCGTCGGAAGGGTCTCGGAGCATATCCTACGCCAGGATGAGACGATCACGCGGGCCCCCTTCTCGAAAGCCTGTTCTAGGTACCTACCCCACCTCCAGGCGGCGACGGCGACCTCCACGGGGCATTCCAGGGGGTTCAGACCCATCTCTCCGTAGCCCCTGTAGACTATGGGCCTTATGTAGCACTCGTCGAACCCGTTGGCCCTGACTACCTCGACGCAGGCCTCCTCCAACTCGGTTGGAGTGTAGGGGATCTCCATGAAGTACGCCTTGGCGGAGTGGAACAGCCTCTTTATGTGGTCCCTTAGCCTGAATATCGCCGGTCCACGCCTCGCCCTGTAGCATCTGATACCCTCGAACACACCGCTCCCGTAGTGGACGACGTGGCTGAGGACGTGTATCTTCGCCTCCCTCCAAGGGACGAGCTCGCCGTTCATCCAGATGTACTCGGCCTCCTCTAACGGCAAACCCTATCCACCAAGATTAACTCCAACAAACAGGAATAAAACGGATACCCTCCAAACTCGATAAATTCATAACCGTTCACAGCGTAGATTCATCCGACCTGAGATGATAGTCGCCCCTGGACCAGCATCGGTCTCCCTCGGGTACAGGGTTGCCAGGGAGCTCGGCGTGGAGGTCGTGAGGGTCAAGTTCAAGACCTTCCCAGACGGAGAGAGCTACATAAGGTTCCTGGACCCTGTCGACGGGGAGGACGTGGCCATAATCCAGTCGACCCACCCACCTCAGGACACGAACCTCATCAGGCTCCTCCTGATGTCCAAGACGGCCAAGAGGCTCGGAGCACGCAGCGTCGTGGCGGTGGTCCCGTACCTGGCGTACGCCAGGCAGGACAAGGAGTTCCTGGAGGGTGAGGCGGTCAGCGTGGACGTCGTGATAGGGCTGATAGAGGCCTCCGGCGTGGACGAGTTCCTGACTTTCGACGTACACTCCATGGATATACTCGAGAGGTTCAGCATACCGGCCAAGAGCTTGTCGGCCATCCCAGCCCTTGCGGAGCACGTCAGGGCGATGGGTCTCTCAGGAGCCCTGTCCGTGGCTCCGGACGAGGGGGCGATAGGACTGGCCAAGATGGCTTCCGAAGTCCTGGGTGGAGGATGGTCTTGGATGAGGAAGGAGAGGGACAGGGTTACGGGCGAGATAAGGATGTGGCTTGAGGAGGTTGAGGCGTCCGGGAGGGACGTAGCCATATTCGACGACATCGTATCAACGGGCGGGACGATGGCCAGAGCTGTCTCGCTTCTGAAGTCCGCCGGGGCCAAGAGGGTTGTGTGCGCGTGCACCCACCCGCTCCTGGTGGGGGACGCCCTCTCCAGGATACTCGGAGCCGGGTGCGACACGGTCATCGGGACGGACTGCGTTCCGAGTCCCATAAGCGTCGTGTCCGTATCCGGGCTCATAGCCGAGGAGCTCAGGAGAATGGTCTGAACAATTTATTCGACGACGTGTTGAGGTTTAGGTGACGGCGGATGGTGGTCGAGAACCCGCTATGGGAGCTGAGGGTTGAATGCTCCGAGGCGCTGAACGAGGTTCTCAGGGAGAGGTATCCGGAGTTCTCCGTCTTCCCGGGAGACCTCTCCAGACCCCCGTCCATACGTCTCGGAGACCTTTCCTCGTCCGTGTGCTTCGAGATAGCCAAGAAGGGCCTGAACCCGGTTGAGGTGGCTGAGGAGCTCGTCTCCTCCGTGGACGCCTCGAAGTTCAGCCTCATCTCCACCGTGGAGGCCGTGAGGGGGTACGTGAACTTCCGTTCGGACTTCCCGAAGTTCGCCGAACTCACGTTGGAGTCGGCCCACAGCCTCGGCTGGGAATACGGTTTTCCCAAGACGGATAGGCCGCTGAGGATTATAGTCGAGCACACGAGCGCCAACCCCAACGGCCCCATACACGTCGGAAACGCCAGGAACGCCATGCTCGGGGACGCTTTGTCGAGGATGCTGAGGCTCAGGGGACACGACGTCAGGGTTCACTTCTACCTGAACGACATGGGCAGACAGGTTGCCATAGCCTCCTACGGATACAAGCTCCTCGGAAGACCAAAACCCGAGGGAAAGCCCGACCACTGGATAGGCCTCGTCTACGCCGCGACGAACTGCATAATCGAGATACAGACGCTCAGAAAGCGGATAGAGGAGCTGGAGTCAGAGGGCCCCTCGGAGGAGTTCTCCAAGGCCAGGAGGAGGCTGGACGAGTGTGTGGCCGCAGCCTCGGAGCTCATGTCGAGGAACCCGGAGCTCTTTGAAAAGCTCCTGAACGAGATAAGGAGCCGAGGAGACCCTGAGTCCGAGGTGGCGTCTCTAAACCTGCTGTATGAACGCGGCGACGAGGGTGTCAAGGGGCTTTTCAGGGAGGTTGTGGAGTTGTGCGTCGATGGGTTCAAGCAGACGCTAGGGAGGGCTGGCATATCCGTCGATTCATGGGACTGGGAGAGCGAGCTCGTCTGGAGCGGCTCGGTCAGGGAGGTTGTGGAGAGGCTTTCCAGGACGCCTTACGTGAGGCGGGTTGGAGGCGTGCCAGTCCTGGACTGCGAGGCCGTGGCGTCGACGATGAGGCTCAAGCAGTCACTCGGAGTCGAGGAGGATCACACGATACCCCACCTCACGCTCCTGAGGAGCGACGGGACGACGCTGTACACGGTCAGGGACATAGCCTACACGCTCTGGAAGTTCGAGAGGGCCGACAGGGTGATAAACGTCATAGGGTTCGAGCAGACCTTGGCACAGCTCCAGCTGAAGATAGCCCTACACGCCATCGGGGAGGGAGACAAGGCTGGGAGGCTGGTACACTACTCCTATGAACTCGTCAAGCTCCCCGGGTACAAGATGAGCACACGCCTCGGCAGGTACGTCACGTTCGACGAGCTCATGGACAGAGCAGAACTCCTCGCGTACGAGGAGGTTTCAAAGAGGTCCCCCGAGCTTCCGGAGGAGGAGAAGAGACGGATAGCCAAGGCCGTGGGCCTCGGAGCCATAAGGTACGCGTTCCTGATGGTCGCCCCGTCGAAGCCCGTCGTGTTCGTCTGGGACAGGGTCCTCAACCTTGAGGCCAACAGCGGCCCTTTCGTCCAGTACGCCCACGCGAGAGCATGCAGCATACTCAGGAAGGCCGGCGAGGGACCTGTGGAGCCCGACTACACGCTCCTCGGCCACGACTTGGAGAGGGAGCTCGTCCTGAAGGTGGCGGCGTTCCCGGAGACTTTCCTCAAGGCTGTGAGGGACCTCCGGCCGCACGTCATCACGGACTACGTCAACTCGCTTGCGGACGTTTTCAACAAGTTCTACGCCTCGCTCCCCGTGTTGGCCGCTGAGCCGAGGGGTCTCAGGGACGCCAGGCTGAGGCTCGTCGAGGCGATCATGGTGTGCCTGAGGAACGGTCTTAGGGCTCTGGGTATAGAGGCTCCTGAGAGGATGTGAAAAAAGTTTATTTTCCACCCCAATGCTTAGGAGTTTTTGGATGTCTGCGTCTCTGACCCCCCTGAGGCTTAAGACGTACATGATCGGAACCCTGGCGGCCGTGATAGCCGTATCGACGCTGTTCTTCGCCATAATACTGTCCCTACTCAGGACTTTCAACATCCTAGTCCTCGTTTCTCTGGTCGCCGTGTTCAACGTAGCCCAGTGGCTCCTCGCCCCCTACCTGATAGAGGCCGTATACCAGGTCAGGGAGGTTAAGCCTGGGGAGAACCCAAGGCTGCACGGCATAGTGGACAGACTCGCCAGGAAGAGCGGTCTGCCCAAGCCGAAGGTTATGTTGGCCAACATACCTATACCCAACGCGTTTGCCTATGGCTCGCCTCTGACTGGCTACAAGGTCGCCGTGACAAGGGGTCTGCTGAACACGTTGGAGGACGACGAGGTTGAGGCCGTACTGGGCCATGAGCTGGGTCACATAAAGCACAGGGATGTCCAGATAATGATGATAGCGTCCTTCCTACCGTCGATATTCTATATGATCGGAAGGTCTTTCCTGATATCCGCATACTACGGTCCTGTGGAGAGGGGTAGGGAGGGCGAGGCAGCCTCGCCGCAGCTGATAGGGGCGTTGAGCATAGGCATGTACTTCCTCCTCACGCTCATCGTCCTCGGCCTAAGCAGGCTTAGAGAATACTACGCCGACTTCCACAGCGCCTCGGTGGTCGAGAACGGGGCCACGAAGCTCTCCGAGGCTCTGGCCAAGATAGTGTACAGCACCGGCCGTATGAGGATGAGGTACGGCTCGGCCCTTGCCTTCAGCGGGTTTAAGCCGCTGTTCATAACGGACCCAGACAGGTCCGAGACGGACATAGTGGAGATGTCCACGTACGCCAGGTACAGGGACAAGGCGCTTGTGGAGAGGCTTCTGAGGAGGAGGCTGACGTTCATAGACCACCTGATGGAGCTGTTCTCAACCCACCCGAACGTAGTGAAGAGGCTCAGGGCCCTACAAGCCTACGCCTAAGGTCTCCTTGACGACCTTCCCGAGCCTACGGGCATCCTCCTCGAAAACCTCCCTCATGGCTGGCCTGTAGAGGAGCACGGCCGGGTGGTACAGGGGAACCAGCACAGCGTTTCCGAACGGGGCGTTCAGTTCGATCACAGTCCCGTGAAGCCTCGACACCGAGCCTCTAACGTTCGACCACTTGAGCACGTACGAGAGGGCGTGTCTGCCTAGAGTCACTACGACACGAGGCCTTATTATCCGGAGCTGTCTGTCCAGGTACGGTGTGCACGCCTCAACCTCCTCAGGTCTCGGGTCCCTGTTTCCAGGAGGCCTGCACTTCAGGACGTTGGTTATGTAGACGTCCGTCCTGGAGAGTCCTGCAACGCTCAGCATTCCGTCCAAGACCTTCCCGGCGGCTCCGACGAACGGTCTGCCGGCGATGTCCTCGCTCCTCCCCGGCGCCTCCCCTATCAGCACTATGCCTGTCTCGGGGTTTCCTTCACCAAAAACTGGGTTCCGCCTGTGCTTCCAGAGGCCGCAGCGTCTGCAGGATTTAACCTCAGCCTCCACCTCGTTGAGGAGCTCCCGTAGCCTCTGCCCCGTCAGTATTCTTCCCACTCCTCCTCTTCTTCCTCCCAGCCCTCCTCCCACTCCTCTTCCTCCTCACCCCAACCCAGACAGTCGTAGCATATCCCAGCCTCCACGTCTCCACACTCTTCGCAGAACATGGCTCCGCACTCACGGCACCTGTAGACTTTGGCGACCTCCATGCCGCATATGTCGCATATGGGCACAGTCCCACCCCCCATCTTTAACCTACTCAGCCTGTATATACGGGTTTCGCACGGGAGGCCACGAAAACAGCCAAAGCAGCCGAGGCGGCCGCCGACGTAGCGAAGCTGTACAAGGAGGCTGCCTGCATCCCGAACGTCTGCCAAAGAGCTCCGAATACGGAGTTTGCGGCCAGGAAGGCCAGCCCTACGACAAGGAAGTAGACCCCGTAGGCGGTTCCCCTCAGGCCCGGTGGGGAGTACTTCGGGAGCACGGCCCTCTGAGCCGTGTCCACTATCCCTGCGTACACCCCGTACACGGCTGCTATCGTCAGGGCGTTCGGGGCTCCGTATCCGAGGGTCATCAGGAGAGCGGCTGAGGCTGAGAACGCTAGGTAGCCTATGAGGAGTGTGGCCTCCCTGCCTATCCTGTCCGACAGGAAGCCGGCCGGCATGGCGACCGCTGTGTGGACTACGTTTATGGCCACGTATATCAGCGGTATGAAAGTCTCCGGCACCCCCAGCTCCCCAGCCCTGACGAGTATGAAAGAGAAGTTGAAAGCCCCCATGGAGAACAGCGCCATTATGGCCAACAGCTTCACGAAGTCCCCCCTGAGGACTATCCTTACGTCCCTGAGCATGCCCTCACTCCTCCTTGTGGGTTGCCCAACCTCCGACACGAACAGGGCCAGGACGATTAGGGCTAGGACGCCCGGAACTATCGAGAACAAGAAGATCCCCCTCGTTCCGAAGAAGGGTAGGAGTAGGAAGGCGAGTGCTGGTCCGACTATGGCTCCAGCCTGGTCGAGTGTTCTGTGTATTCCGAAAGCCTTTCCCACGACCTTACCCGAGACGGACTCGCTGAGGAGAGCGTCCCTCGGAGCTGTTCTGACGCCTTTACCGACGCGGTCTCCGACCCTTATGGCTATGGCGTCCACCCAGGTCCTGGCTACGGAGAGCCAGGGTTTGAGAAGGTTTGATATAGTGTACCCCGCCAGTATGAGGGGCTTCCTCCTCCTGAACCTGTCTGAGAGGATTCCGGAGAAGACTCTTAGGATGTGGCTCATGCCCTCGGCCACGCCCTCCATCAGGCCTAAGAGTGCCTTCCCGCCGCCCAGTTCGTAGATGAAGAACACGGGGAGCATGCTGAGGCACATCTCGGTCGAGGCGTCCGTGAAGAAGCTCACCAACCCCAAGGCCAGGACGTTCCTGAAGCCCTTTCTGTCATCGTCCATAAGTCTTCGAGAATAACGGTACTAGTGACGGGTATATTTAACTTTGGCCAACTTTCGTTCTGCGTGGAACATGGTTTGGTCTGGAAGTTACGTGGGTTTCGCTAAACTTAACCTGACAACGCAGACACTAAGAAATCTTAGTGATACCGATTGCCATCGTTCGTCGCTAAACCTGGAGAAGTAGAAAAGGTGGTCCTGTTCTTCAGCGGGGGACTGGACACGAGCTGCATGCTGAAGTGGATTCAGGAACGGTACAAGTGCGAAGTCGTCACCATGACCGTGGATGTCGGGCAGGAGAAGGACTTCAAGGCGGTCGAGGAGAAGGCCTACATGCTCGGAGCGGTCAAGCACTACACCGTGGATGCGAAGGAGGAGTTCGTCAGGGAGTACTGCTTCAGGGCCCTAAAGGCCAACGCCCTCTACCAGAGAGCCTACCCCGTCAGCAGCTCGATAAGCAGGCCTCTGATAGCCGCGAAGGGGGTTGAGGTAGCCCGCAGGGAGGGGGCGGACGCCGTCGCACACGGCTGCAGCGGGAAGGGGAACGACCAGATCAGGTTCGTGAACGCGGTCAGGGCTCTGGACCCGAGTCTTAAGGTCATCTCCCCCGTGGTCGAGTGGAACCTCTCGAGGCGGGAGGAGGTGGAGTACGCGGAGAAGCATGGCATACCCATCCCCGTGGACGTGGACTCCCCGTACAGCGTGGACGAGAATCTGTGGGGACGTAGCGTAGAGTGCGGTCCCCTTGAGCATCCTGAGGTGGAGCCGCCGGAGGAGGTCTACAAGTGGACTAGGAACCCGAAGGAGGCCCCTGAAGAGCCTGAGTACGTGGAGATAGAGTTCAAGGAGGGCGTTCCAGTCAAGGTTGATGGGAAGGCCCTGAACCCCGTGGAGCTCGTCTCTCTCCTGAACAGGGTTGGAGGCCTCCACGGCGTGGGTAGGATAGACCACATGGAGGACCGCGTCGTCGGGATAAAGAGCCGCGAGATCTACGAGTGTCCCGCCTCCACGATCCTGATAGAGGCGCACAAAGACCTGGAGAAGCTCGTCCTGTCTAGGAGGGAGTTGGAGTTCAAGGTCCTCGTCGACGAGAGGTGGACGTTCCTCGTGTACGCCGGCTTCTGGTTCGACCCGCTCAGGGAGGGTCTCGAACGTTTCATAGACTGGGCTAACGAGAGGGTGTCCGGAGGTGTGAAGCTCAAGCTGTACAAGGGTTCAGCCACGGTAGTCGGACGCTGGAGCGAGAACGGGCTCTACGACTTGAACCTGGCCACGTACGGCGAGGAGAGCAGGTTCGACCAGAGGGACTCCTACGGGTTCATAGAGCTGTGGGGACTCCAGTCCGTCATGGCGTACAGGCTTCTGAGGAGAAAGAGGAGATGACCCCACCCCCAAGCCCATCCGAGGTGAAGGAGTTCCTCGCCGGGGACGACGTCAAGCTCGACGAGGAGCTCGTCCCCTACGAGATACTGTGTTCGGAAGCGCACACGGTGATGCTCTACAAAACCGGCCTGATCACCCTCGAAGACGCCAAGGCCATCCTTTCAGCCCTGGAGGAGGCCATGGAGCTGTGGAGGCGTGGAGAGTTCCGTCTTGAGGTGGAGCTTGAGGACGTGCACACAAACCTGGAGAGGTTCGTGACGGTCAGGGCTGGGGTGAGCGGGGAGAAGCTTCACACGGCCAGGAGCAGGAACGACCTCGTCCAGGCGGACACGAGGATGTGGATGAGGGACAGGATACTCGAAGCAGCCGACGTCCTGTCATCCATCGTGGACACGCTCCTGGACAGGGCTTCTGAGGAGGTCGAGACCGTAATGCCGGCCTACACGCACCTCCAGCCAGCCCAGCCGACCACACTGGCACACTGGATGACAGCCCACGCCAACGCTTTCCTCAGAGACCTGGAGAGGCTCCGCGACCTCTGGGGCAGGGTGAACCTGTCGCCCTTGGGGGCTGGGGCGGTTTCCGGGACGACGCTTCCCGTAGACAGGTCGATGCTGGCGGATCTCCTCGGGTTCGACGGGGTTCAAGAGAACACCATGGACGCGGTGTCCTCCAGGGGTGAGGTGGAGGCAGAGTTTCTGGCTGCTCTCTCCATAGCCTCACTGCACGCCTCCAGGGTGGCTGAGGATCTAATCCTCTGGTCGAACCCGTCCTTCGGTTTCGTGACCCTCCCCGACGACTACTGCACCGGGAGCAGCGTCATGCCCCAGAAGAGGAACCCCGACGCGGCGGAGGTTCTGAGGGCTAAGGCGCTTAGACCCGTTTCAGCCCTCTGGTTCGTTCTGTGCGTTCTTAAGAACCTGCCGACGGGCTACATGAGGGACATGCAGGAGACGAAGTGGACTCTGTTCACGGGCGTCAAGGCAGCCGTCCAGAGCCTTAAGGTACTCCACGGCATGCTCTCCGGAGCCGTGTTCGACAGGGATCGGATGCGGGAGGCCGTGGAGGGTTCGTGGTGTACCGCCACAGACCTTGCCGAGCTGCTTGTGTTGAAGGGATGCCCGTTCAGGAGCTCCTACAGGATCGTCAAGGAGTTCGTCTCGCGGGGTGGGGGGTACAAGGGCTTCATGAGGCTCTGCGAGGAGATGCTCGGGTTCAGGCCTCAGCTGTCGGAGGATGAGTTCGAGGACGCACTCAACCCTGAGGCATCTGTCAAGAAGAGGGTTCATGGAGGCCCCTCCCCGACCTACGTCTCGGAGGAGGTTTCGAGGCTCAGGGAGAGGCTGAGGGAGCTCCTGGAGGGGTTCGAGGCTAAGCGTAGGCGTCTGGAAGCTTCTCTGGGAAGGTTAAAATCTTCCGTCCAGGATATATTGAACCTTTGATGGAGCCCCTGTCCGTGGCTGAAGCAACCAGGAGGGTCATGAACTCCCACGTAAGCCTGCTGGACGCCCTGAGGCTCGGAGTCGTGAACTACTCCTCCTTGGCGGAGCACATAAAACCCGAGGTGGAGAAGCAGGTGGGCAGGAAGGTCAGCGTGGACGCCGTGAAGATGGCGTTGATAAGGTTCTCAGACGAGCTTTCCGAGACCTACGAGTGCATAGAGAAGAAGATATCGGACATACTGTGCAGGAGCGTCCTGGAGCTTAAGAACGACCTCGTCGTCGTAGTACTCAGACCAGACGCATTCATAAGGCTTCTACCCAAACTCCCGGGGCTCATGGAGAAGGCGAGGCTCATCCAGATAACCCAGGGAACCGACACGTTCACAGTCGTCCTCGACCTCACGTTGCTGAGGGAGCTCCGCCAGACGGTCGGAGATAGAGGCATAGTCGAGGTGATAGACGACCAGAGCTGCATAATCCTGATAAGCCCGCCGGAGATCACGAAGACGCCGGGCGTGATATCGTACATAACACACCTGATAGCCAGCAGGGGCATAAACATAACGCAGATCGTGAGTTGCCACACGGACACGATATTCATCGTGAACCGGGAGGACGCCCTGAAAACGTACTCGACAATAGAGCACCAGATACTGTTGTTGAGAAAAACAAAATAAGGAGCCGATTCGGTAAGGGAGATGGAGCCCGGTCGTCTAGCGGACAAGGATGGGGGGCCTTGAACCCCCTGACGGGAGTTCGAATCTCCCCCGGGCTACCACGCCTCTTCTGGGCGACATTTTTATATGCCGTTCGGGTCTGTGTTTGGTTGTAGGTGGTCGATGTGGGGGGTTGTCTTCACCCGTCCCGTGTTCCAGCGGAATTTCTGTAGTCCCCTGAGGCGACGAGGCGTAGTTGGAGGTGTGTTCTATGGTCGTTAGGTTCGCGCTGCCTAAGGGCTCCCTATGGAAGGGCACTCAGAGGCTGTTGGAGGAGGCCGGTTACGAGGTTAAGGGCGCCGAGAGGTCCTACAGGCCGTCCATAAGCGACCCCGAGATACAGCTGAAGATTCTGAGGCCTCAGGAGATTCCTATGCTCGTCGAGAAGGGCTCGTACGACCTGGGGATAACCGGTCTGGACTGGATTAAGGAAACCGGGGCCGACGTGGAGGTCCTGCTGAACCTCGGGTACGGGAAGGTTAGGCTCGTCCTCGCCGTTCCGACTTGGATGTCTGACGTGTCTTCGGTAGGAGACCTCATCGAGAGCTTCCACAGAGACGGCAGGACGTTGAGGATTTCGACGGAGTACGTGAACACGGCCTCCAGGTACATAATGTCCAGCCCAGCATACAGGAAGCTCTACGGGAGCTCCGAGCCCCTCGTGATCACGCCGTGGTGGAGGAGGGGTGAGAACGACAGGGTTGTGTTATTCCTGTCGTTCGGGGCGACTGAGGCCAAGCCGCCTGAGGATGCGGACGCCATAGTCGACGTGGTGGAGACCGGCGAGACTCTGAGGAGGAACAACCTCCGTGAGGTCGAGACCGTCCTGGAGTCCACGGCGGTCCTGATAGCCAACAGACGGTCTCTGAGGAACGAGTCGAAGAGGGAGAAGATTCTCGACGTGTTGGCGATGCTGATGGGGGTCGTCGAGGCTCGGGGTAGGCTACACATATTCGTGAACGTCAGGGAGGAGAACCTTCAGGAGCTACTGAGGATTCTTCCAGCCCTCAAGGGACCGACCGTCTCGAAGCTGTCCCGGGAAGGTTGGTACGCCGTAAACACGGTCGTAGAGAAAGAGGACTTCATCAAACTCCTCCCCGAGCTAAGGAGGCTCGCCCAGGGACTCGTCGTCCACGTCCCGAGGCAGATAATGCCGTTGGAGGAGGTCTCCAAGAGAGTGAGGGTCGATGAGAGTTCTTAGACACTCACAGCAGACCGGGGAGCTCCTGAAGTCGAGGCTCGAAGCCTGGAGGACTTATGAGACTCTCTTCCGGGTGGTCGAGCGGATAGTCGAGGACGTGAGGCAGAGGGGCGACGAGGCGCTGGTGGAGTACACGAAGAAGTTCGACGGGGTGGACC
>Ga0190363_1000602_pt1 | contig 21463 bp, 21 predicted proteins | sample 48721867_MG_FD_161272 | JGI IMG/M metagenome (GOLD analysis project Ga0190363, IMG submission 161272) | Hydrothermal vent microbial mat bacterial communities from Southern Trench, Guaymas Basin, Mexico - 4872-18-6-7_MG | ecosystem: Environmental > Aquatic > Marine > Hydrothermal vents >... | reverse complement strand
ATAACCTCACCAGTCTCTATACAGACATACTCACCACGAGTCTCATCGTAAATAATCTTATCTGGTGGGCAGGTGGTCCCTCCTCTGGACTCACCTGGACTCTCTCTTGATTTATCATGTGAAGTACCTACTACCATGATCCTCCCCTCCAGAATACCTGGCTTATAAGGTTTGCGGCTTTTTAAACTTTACTCTAATCACTCAGATGGAATGTATGAAAATGCGACTCATGACCTAAGGAATATTAGGAAATAGGTGTATTAAAAGAGGTAAGCATAAGTATGTCACAATGAGGGTTACTAAATAAAACTTATAACCACCTTGAGAAAGACAGTAATGGTGCCGCCGTAGCTCAGCTGGTAGAGCGCCGGCCTTGTAAGCCGGTGGTCGCGGGTTCAAATCCCGCCGGCGGCTCCAAACTTTAAAACCCCTCATAACAGACTGTTAAGACAAACTAGCGCTCTCTATTAGGTTCCTTATTTCTTTAATGAACGAGTCTATCGAGTAGTCGTAGAGAGGCTTTATCTGGTCATATACATGTTTGTGGTGCGGAGACGTCTCAATGTGTTGGTGATGAGGAGCATTATCGTATCTTAGGACAATTTCGTCGTTATAAAGCAATGTGTACGAGTACTTAACTACTTGTCCTTGAATGATAAGTTCTGATATGAAAACCCTGTATTGACGTTTTATTGCACGTAACTTATAGTAACCATCGAAACCTGATAACCCAGGTCTATACGATACAAGGGTTATGTTAATGAATCCTAGTTCTCGTAACTTGCTTGTAACATAAGCTACTCTATCATTAAGCTTTATTCTCATCATCTTCTCCTCACTATTTCGACTTGAGCCTCTTCTTTAGTTCCTCCTCGACCCTGTATAGTTCTTCTATGAGTCCGTACCATATCATGAAATCGCCGTGTACCTCTGGGTCCAGAGGCTCTGGTAGTAGCCCCTTACTCCATTTCTCATAGAAGTCGCTACTATTCATACCGTATTTTTCCTCAAACTTTTTGATCTCGCCTAGTAGCCAGCGCCTTCTTGACACAAGCTCCTCTACGAGTCTTAGCATGGACTCCAATCTACCATCACCACCTGGTTATCTAGCTAATTTAATTCAGTTATTCACGCTAAGAAAACTCTTTCTGTAGCTCCTACCAGACACTCTATCCTATTGCATACTATCTTTACCTCTCCGTTCTCCTCGTACAATCCACTAAGATTCTCTAGAGTTGATGGATAACCGCAAATAGCGTACCTTAACTCTCCTCTTACTAACCTCTCGTAGAGTCCTAGCTTCTTCAGTACTCTTCCCAAGTCACTATTGTGAATTGCCTTAACGATATTAGTAGCTTTAACCAATGTACTCCCCAGGTATACTTTTAACTCGAGAGGCTTAATGCATGTTTGCTGTACTAAGATACAGGAACTAATTCCCGACCGTTGTTTAATTCCTCAATCGGATTGCTAATTCTAATAACAAGCCCTGCCATAATGTTTTAAAATGATGTCTCCCTATGAAACATATTTATATCTCAGGTTTCGTAAGCTGGTGGTCGTGAATTCAAATCCCACCGACAACTCCAAAAACAAAATTACTAACCCGAGGCGAAACCCTTATAAACTTTTCCCTACGTTCCAGTTTCTTGAAGTCGGCTGAAACATTAACCGTGATAATCTTAGTTAGCACAGTCAATGGTGAGAGAAAGTCGATGCAAAGAGCTAGGTATAAGATCCTGAGGTACGGTTGTAGGAAGGTTATTGAGGAAGCAGAGATCAACCGCATAACACTATGGGGACTGCTAAAGAGGAAATCACTTGATTAAACCGAAGTATGTCAAGTCCCCACTAAGTTCTTAGGGAAAATGCTTCGAGAAGTTTGCTACCGTTAAAGATAAGCTTAAAGCTCTAGAAACTCTGCGTGACGATGGTACGCTTGACTATGGCTTAATACCGATATGAGTGTAATGATCAAAGGCGATGGATACCTTAAGAACGCTATATTAAGGTTCATAGCCCAGGAATTTAGGAAGAACTCAAGAGGTTGTAGAATAAGTTTTGTCGGCATACCACTAAGCTTGACAAACAACTTTGAGCGGTTCCTCATGAAGTACAGAAAGGATTCAGAGAAGTTGAAGCACCATAGTAGTATCTTCAAGAAATACCTTGAAGGAATCGAACTTAGCGAAGAATTATTTGACTACGTGATTAATCATTGGAATAAGTTGCTACGTAACGTGTTCAGGTATTACATTACAATGCTTGTACTACGAGAAGAGGCTCTTTATTAGCGTTCTCATTATTTTAAATTTCTAATAAGTTGTTTGTATTTTATGGTAGTTAAAACATTATGATTATGCTGGTCAAGCTAGCTAAAGCTTTTGTATTAACCATAACTTAGCTGAGCTTTGCTGATGCGATTTTTAACTCACCATAGTAGATGTGTAATACATGCTTCTTTTCGTTTATAGAATAGAAGGTTGCAGAAGGGTAAATTGTTATTATGTAGGTTTAGAGATTCTTCTGCGTAAATTCTACTTTGCATATCATAAAAGACTCGCATAGGTTACTCATACATATCATAATGTTATTGAATCATCTTAGATCTAGCTAACCTATCCAGTGTGAGGTAAGGTCTATATCGCTGGAAGTGTCGTCGAGGGTAAACTAACAGTTAGGAGCGATATAGATTTACTCATAGTCCTACCTTACACTCCATTATTTAATTAAGCCATAGAGTTACGCACCAATATATTAGAGAGAACCGAGGAGTTGAACTATCACTCTATGTCCCAATAGAACACCACATAATAGGTGGAAAAGATCTCGATAAGTAAGACGAAATAGTTAAGGTTATACCTGTCAAAACATATTAATTGATCACTAAATCACAAACTTTATTAATGGAAAGCTAAGTTTCATTTTTGAAAACCCTGACGATGTTCTCAATAATTAAATCAAGGATATACAAGTGCGAATTAGCTTCGTCTATTTTCTATATTTCTTTTAAGGTTAAGAATTAATTACCATATTGGAATTTAAGTTAAGATAAAGAGTGACTATACTGTATTAATACATAGTAATGCAGGTGCGGTGATGGTAATGAATGAGGAAGAGATAATTAGATTATTAGAATCTATAGGTATACGTGGGTATGAAGCAAGAGCTTATTTAGCACTTATCGAATTAGGTGAAGCTACAGCTACGATGGTGGCATCTAAAGCAAAGATACCTAGACCAAGAATATATGATGTTCTTACATCATTATCGAAAAAGGGACTTGTGGAGGTTAAGATAGGTAGGCCTAGGATATACCACGCATTATCACCTGAAATAGCGCTGAATCAGTATATTAAAAGATATGTCAATGAGATATACATTAGTACGTCGAGATTAACGAAAGAGCTATCTAAGTTATACTCATCAAGTACTCGAGAAAAAGAACCCTTAATATGGATTAATTACAACTTAGAGTCAGGAATTGAGAAAGCTAAGGCATTAATCAGTAATATGAAGTATGATGCGATATTATCGATAGACAACCATATCCTAGATAAATTGTATAGAGCTATGATAAAGAGGTTACAAGGCGGTAATGAATGTACCTTAGCATTAACGCTCATCTCCGAAAGCGATGAAAGAGAATTATTAGAGAAATTAGGCTATATCGATAGGATCGAGATAAGAATTCTGTCGACAGGAATCTTAAAGATGATAGAAATAGACCTTAATGACGCATTACTTTTCGGTGAAAGATATGTGATGCATACACGTGAGCAGGAGTTAATACTTATAATTTATGAGATATATTACTTTGGTTATTGGAGAGTTGCAAAGGTAATAAAACCATTAAATATTAAGAGAGGTGAGAAGTACATATTAACACATCACTGGTTAGCCATGGACGTGATAAGGGAGGCATTAAGTAACGGCTTCAACGTTAAATCTAAAATCAAGGGTTACCATGTACGCTCACGTAAACCTATAGTTATTGAGGGATACGTAAAGAAAATATATAAAACAGCGAATGATGTGATACGTTCAATAATAATCGAGACTGATGAGGGTGAAGTAAGAGTAGGTGGTCTTGGCGCCTCGATGGAGGATATAGAGTCAAGGTTGATTGAACTAACGATAGAGTAATACGTTCTCTTTAAATGAGTAATTCCTCAGATTTAGGATCGAATATGTAGACTTTGTTAGGGTCGAGATAAAGCTTCAACCTAGTTCCTATCTCAAAGGTTAATTCTTCAGAGATTTTGATCTTGATTATATCATTACCTAACTTAGCATTTACTATGGTTTCAGCACCTAATGGCTCAACTATGAACACCTCAGCATAAGCTACGTTATCACCATGAATATCCTCATTCCTTACTATCCTTATATGCTCAGGTCTTATACCTAGTATAACCTCTCTATCAACACCGATCCTATTAAGGAGTATCTCACCTATATCATCGGGTAGTTTTAATTTTATGCTCTCATTGTAGAGATAGTAACGATCTTTAATTACTGTAAATATAACTCTTATAAAGTTCATGGGTGGAGACCCGATAAATCCTGCCACAAACATGGATCTAGGCCTTTGATATATATCCTTAGGTGTCCCTACCTGAAGTACTCTACCCTTATTCATAACAGCTATACGGTCTGCCATAGTCATTGCCTCAACCTGGTCATGCGTGACATAAATAGTTGTAATTCCTAAATTCTTTTGAAGCTTCTTTATTTCAGCTCTCATTATAGTCCTTAATTTTGCGTCAAGGTTGCTTAGTGGTTCATCCATAAGCCATACTCTAGGATTTCTCACTAAAGCCCTAGCTAATGCAACACGTTGTTGTTGCCCACCCGATAACTGCTTAGGATAACGATTAAGTAAGTCTTTAATTTGTAATAATTCAGCTATTTCCTTAACCCTCCTCTTAATCTCTGCTTTTGGTAACTTCCTCAACTTTAAAGGAAATGCTATATTATCATATACCCTCATATGAGGATATAAGGCATAATTCTGAAACACCATCGCTACATCTCGCTCCTTAGGTGGCAGATCTGTGACGTCCTCACCATCAATATAGACCTTACCTTTTGTTGGCTCTTCCAAACCGGCAATTATCCTTAAGGTAGTTGTTTTACCGCAACCTGAAGGCCCTAAGAGTATAAAGAACTCACTATCACGTATATCAAGGCTCACATTATCAACAGCAACAGTATTTGGAGGGAAAATCTTAGTAATATTCTCCAATGTTACTCTTGACATTACTCCCCAGGATTACTTACGTAACAAAAAGATAAACTTTACCATTATTTATGAATTAATCAATAAATACTTTAGAGACTTATGGTGTCATCAATCACTATGTCTATGAATTAATAATGAAGGTGCGATCATTTAAAAGTAAATACGTACTACTTACCTTCACTAGACATTTGGTTAAAGACTTTCTTAGACAATTTAATCATTAGTGTCTTAATTTTATAAGCTTCAAGTTCGATCTCTATGTCTTTCTTGCCATGTTTAAGAGGTTTCTGGATCTTCTCTAGTAATGTCGTTTCCCAAGCACTATCTAGTGAGCAATATTTTCCATTAAATGATAGTGTAACCTTAACTCTTTTACTGTAAGGGTTAAATAATCTAACTATTAGCGCATTCTCATCCTCTGCTAACTTCAATGCAGACATTATAATGAAGTCAGGTTCAAATTCAGAAATACTTACTTCCCTTTTTTCCGCTTTCTTCACATGCGTATAGATAATGATAGGTCTATTGATGAGATTATCAGCTATGGTTGGTACATGACCATATTCCCAATCACCTTTGTGGGGGTATATGTAATAATTTATTAGGTACCTTCCTTGACAGCATATTCTCTGCTTATTCATTACTTCGTAAGACCATCCACTACTTAAACTTGGTGGATATTTTGGTGCTCTCAATAGTGATATCCTCAACGTTTTTGCTATAGCATCATAACCGAATCTAGTATTACATATGAATGCTAGGCCTTTAGATCCGTTACTATAATCAAGCCATTTATTAAAGGATGCTTCCCACATGGCACGGTCATAGAGTGTTGAGTAGGGTGAGGCTGGATTCCTACGTAAGTTAAGACCTATAGGCTCACCTACAGCTATGAATTCAGCCCAGTAATTCATGTCCATACATAGCTTTAACAATTTGTGCTTACATCTCCAATCGATCTCTACTGCGCCCTCGATCCATGGTTCATCACGCATAGTCACAGTATGCTTTAAACTTAAGTAATCGCAATCATCAGTACTGTAGGAGTACTCTATTGATATGCTCACACTTGATGCTTCCCTCTTAACTTCGACTTTAGCAGGTTTCTTAAGTACATCATATTTGACCCCCCCAATATATTGATATGCGTAGACCTCCCATGAATCCCACTCATAATCTAGCGATGGGTAAGGTACGCCTACAGTCACTCTACCTAGAACTGGTTTATCGTCATATAGCTCGAACCTTAAGCCATTAGTCCCTAAGAACTCCTCGTGTAATATCTTACTATATATGCTTATGATATGTCCTGTACTCTTGTCTACCTTAATTCTTAAGAATTTATTCTCTAAAACTACGTACTTATCGTCTTCAATAACTACGATATTGGATTTACCTCTTGTATTGTGTTCACCACGATTAATAGTACGTAATGTTAAGGGCAGTATTGAGATACTTAATGGACGTAGTTCTATCTTAATGTTTTCATCAGTATAGTTATGTTCTAAAGATTTCTTAACCTTTATATTTATACTCCTCTTCCTCGGTACTGGGTTGAATATTACAGCAACGGGTTCATCTCCTGGACCGTTACATAAATATTTAGCTAAATCATCTAAGTTATCTTTAATTAACTTATAAACTTCATTACGTAGATTATTGAGTATTCCGTTAAATTGCTTATGTGCTTCCTCAGATAATACGCCGCTAATCACATCATGAAATTGTGATGTTAGTAATACATACCATAACTTACGTAAATTCTCTCTATCATATGACTTATTCATGACCACATACTTAATCGTTAAAATCCTCTCCAGTAACCCTAAGGCATATTCGCATTCTTTAATTAATTCTTTAATATCTGCTTGTGAAGTGAGCGTTCCTCTATGAAACTGTAAATACAGCTCACCCCTATACACGGGTAAGACATTATTGTATGTGCTCTCTATATGCTTCATGTATTGTCGAGCTGTGGTATGTTTAATAGTGATGACTCCTAGGTCCTTCAGATGGTCTCCTAACTCAACTAAGCTCTTAATTAATTCATCTGTAAATCCTCCTCCATGATCTCCCCTCCCGTACAGTATCAATACATCACTAATATCTTGCTTAATTCTATGTAATGAAAGTGAAAACTTCAGCTTATTTAGATCTTGAGGACTTGCTAAACCATCGCAAGGTAGTTGATACACTAGAACCTTAGATCCATCACTACTTACCCACCAGAATACATTGTAGGGGAAGATTATAGTGTCGTTCCAGTTTAACTTTTGTATTAACAAGTATTTAATTCCGCTACCCTCCAGTATTTGCGGTAATGATGAAGGAAAACCAAAACTATCCGGAAACCATGCTACATCAACATCAACACCTAATTTACTCTTCAGATATCTCTTACCGTAAAGAAATTGACGAATAAGTGCTTCCCCAGAAGGTATGCGGCAGTCACACTCAACCCACGAACCGCCAACTACCTCCCATCGTCCATCATATATTAGCTTCTTTACTTCATCGAATAATTCCTCCTTTTCCTCCATCCACTTATAATATAATGCTGTACTTTGAGCATAGGTTAGTTCTGGGTACTTCTTAAGAAAGTGAATGATATTTCTGAATGTGCTCTCACAAATCCTCTTAGTCTCCTCTAAAGTCCAACGCCAAGCAACATCTATGTGGCTATGACCTAGAAGAAATATTCGCCATAATTTCTTCATAGTTTGCACCCTAGGAGTTCACATTATATCGTCCCTATCCTTGCTAAACCCTTTAGATACCTGTGTGAATATACAAAGAGTAGAATTGGAGGAATTACATATAGGACAGCAAATGCTGCTAGGATACGATAGTCCCACGGTTCATAAAACGCCCATGGTCTTGCAGATTCAACAAATATGCCTACACTTAATGGCATTAACTCCCTCTTAGTTAGCAAGACTAAAGGAGCGAGAAAGTCCCCCCACGCACCATTAAATGCCATAGCAGCTATAAGACCAACTTGAGGCATACTTAATGGAAGGACAATACTAAAGAGTATCCTTAACCTACTACATCCATCAATTAATGCTGCCTCCTCTAATTCCTTAGGGAAACTCATGAAATAATTCTTCATTAACCACATGTAGTAAGGAAGACTACTGACGGTTAATATGATGACAGCTCCTATATAAGTGTTCACTAATCCAAGACTAGCAAAGTAGATATAGTATGGTATAATATATGCCAGGAGAGGTACAAACGTTGTTATCCAGAGGCCTAAAATCACGACATCAGGTATATTTAACCTATAGAGAGCATAGCCTCCCATTATAGCCAGAAAGACTGTAATTACCGTACTTAAGACGGAAATTATGAGAGAATTTTTGAAATAATGCATAAAATTATGTTCTTTGAAAACCTTTACGAAATTAGCGAAAGTCGGTCTAACAAACTGTATGTACGGCTTAGAAGTAGGGGATAGTGCAGCATTGACCAACCATATGTGTGGTGTCAAAAAGTAAAGTAATACTAATACTGATAATATATAGAAAGCTATTGAATTCATAAGTTTAAGGAATCCATATTTCTTTATTCTCACCTTTACCATGACCATCAGCCCCTGACTTTTAAAGATAAAACGCCAAGTATGATGTAAATAGCCATAGTGATCACACTTATAGCTGCTCCATAACCTACCTGGTAATTTATGAAAGCAACTACGTATGAGTATATAGCTATATTTGCTTCCTTCCAAACACCAGCTCCACCACCTAAGATTATCCATAGAAATGTGAAGTGAGAAAAGGAACCTGTGAAGAGTACTATCACCATAAATGGGAGGAGATTCTTTAGTAGTGGGAGTGTTATGTAGAAAAACTCTTGTATAACATTAACTCCATCGATTTTGGCAGCGTCATATATCTCACGTGGTATACCCTCCATAGCAGCAAGCGTTAATGCCATCGAGAAGGAGCAACCTTTCCATATATTTGCTAGAATCAACATCCAGAGGATTACAGGTATGCCAAGCCACGTATTATAAAGGTTAAGCCAGTCTACACCACCTATCCCCAACGCTTCAAGAAGCTTATTGATAAGTCCTCTCCTCCCAAACATAGCTCTCATCTCAATACCTGCTATGGTTTCCGGCATTATCCATGTAAGTATTGCTAGTGCGTAGATCAACGTTGTAACTCTCTCCTTAAACCCTCCGCTAATCTTACCATGCCATATGAGTTGCCCCAGGAATAAACCTAGCCATAACTGACCTATCAACCCACATATAACTGCGTAGATGAAGGAATTTCTTATCGCAGCATAGAATGAGGGATCCTTAAGAATTTTAATGTAATTTTCTAAGCCTACAAAACTCCACTCTCTTGCTTGCGGACCTATGAGAGCACGATTAGTAAAGCTTATATAGATGCCGTAAGGTATGACTACCAAGCGGAATATGATGAAGTATAATAAGGGTATGAGAAGTAAAATCCAGAAAAATATTCTATGTTTCTTGACCTTAACTTTAATCACGTAATCACCCTTTAGATAGTAGTCCCAACTCATCAATTATCTTATCAGACCCTACAATATCCCTAACTCTTAAAGCGAACTCCTTTAAAGCCTCAAGTGGTGTTTTCTTGAGTGTCGCAACTTCTTCCACCATTTTCTGGATCTCTAAGGATATCTTGGGATACTCTGGTAATGCTGGTCTGTACCTCGTAATAGGTAGTAACTCCCTAGCCATTTCAACAAATAGCGGTAATTCCTTCTTATAATCCTCTCTTTCAGCAACATCCACTCTAGGCGGTAGCCATGGCCTCTCAATACAGTACTTAGCCATTATTTCGGGACTGTAGAACATTGAGTATATCTTCCATACGACATCTTTCCAATCTGGTGGTATGCCTCTACCTTTCATTGCTATGGCGTAGGTCCATCCACCACTTGCTGAGCCAAACTTACCAGGTAAACCCGGTATTTTCATCCATCCCACTCTCTCCTCCCAGTTAGGTATCTCGTAATCACCACCCGTACGGAAAGCTCCTAAGGCCCAGTTACCATCAAAGTAGAATACTGTCTCACCCTTTTGGAAAGCTGATAGACATATCTCCCAAGGTCTTGCAACCTTAGGTACATCAGGATTGGCTAATCCTTCCTTATATATGGTGTAGTAGAATTCTAGTACTTTGAGATGGGCTTCACTAGTTACAACCCACTTACCTGTGGACCAGTCATATAGCTTACCTCCTAAAGCCCATAGTAATGGTAGGAAAGCCTGCATTGTGGTACCTTCTCCCCAGTTAGTGCCTGATTCAAGACATAGCGGGTATTTCACACCTAGCTTCTTTAACTTTCTACTAACCTCAATGAGTTCGTCAAGGCTCATTGCCTGGTAAGGCCATCCGATACCCTTTTCCTTTAGTATATCCTTTCTTGTCCATATCACTCTAACATCGGTCTGGAAGGGTAGGGCGTATACACCCCCTCTCCAGGATACCATATCAATCATTGATTTGGGGAATGCAAAGTAGTCAGGCCATGTCACCAACCACTCAGTTAATGGGTATAAATAGCCTGCCTCAACAAATGCAGGGACCTCGAAGCTATCAACAAGGATTATTTGAGGAGCATCACCAGCTTCAAAAGCTGTAATGAAGGCTGTTTTAGGGTCTGGTGGTGTTTCTATCTTAAGTTCGAATTCAGCGATCTCAGGCCATTTCTCCTTTGCTTTCTCGAATGCCTCTCTCCAATAACTTACCATTTCAGGACTTGTGAATATTCTTATAACTTTTGGTGGTTGTACTGTGGGTACCGTTGTAGTTATTACTCTCTCCACGGTTTTTGTAATTGCTACTGAGGTAGTCACAGTTACTGTTTTAGCAGGTGCTCCCGTAGTTATAGTTTTAACCACGGTGGTTACAGTTGACGGTGCGGTCTCGTAAGCTACATAGTAACCTATAAGTCCCCCAATTATTAGGCTTAAAATTACCCCTACCACTAGGTAGAGATATGGTTTCTCTGGCACAGAACTTCCCTCAATTTACTACTAATCGGTGATAACTATATAAATTTTACCATAGTTGAGAATTTCTACAAATATTATTTATTGAATACCCCCAATTCATGAAACCTAATTCACTAGTAAATTTTAGTATCTTAACTGTTAATGTAGCTAAAATGCTAGTGTAAAGTAACCACTTAAAGTGGTTACTAACTACTTGATTAATATACGCTTGACACTATCGATTTATTGTGTTGTCTAATTAAATATCTAATGCTAATGCTTAGAGAAAGTGATTAAAAATTATTTTCCTTTATTTACCTTACTTAATCTTAACTCCTTTAATTTTACTGATCCAATCACTTGATATCCTCTTTAGGAATGCATTGATTAGTTTAACCGTGTTTACTACGTCACTTAATGATATTACTTCTACTGGTGAGTGTATGTAACGTGTCGGTATTGATACAGCACCAGTCGGTACTCCCTCCTTATTTAAAGCTATAATTGTTGCATCAGTAGTTCCTGATGGTAGTACTTCCAGCTGATATGGTATACCCTCCTCCTTAGCAGCTCTTACTAGCAGTTTCCTCACTTCGGGATGCGCTATTAGTCCTGAGGCGTTCCTACCGTCTATAATCTTTATTGCTGGTCCCTTACCTAGCTCAACAACCTTCTCTGCTTCATCAGTACCTGGTACGTCAGCAGCTATAGTTACGTCTATGGCTAGTGCTACGTCAGGTGATATCGAGTAAGCTACGGTTCTAGCCCCCTTAAGCCCGACCTCCTCCTGAACCGTAATTACTGCATAGAATGATGGTTCAATATCCGGGGCTTCCTTAAACGCGTGAATAAGTGCAGTGACACCTACTCTATCGTCGAATGCCTTACCTGATGCTATATCGGGATTAGCTAAACGCTCAACAGTCCTTTCAGGAACCACTATAGAGCCTACGGTAATACCTAACTTCTCAACCTCCTCCTTGCTTCTAACACCTAAGTCTATGAATAAGTCCTTAATCTCCGGTACTTGCTTAGCTTCTTCAGGCTTCATGATATGTGGTGGTTTAATACCTACAACACCTCTGAACTTCTTACCCTCATCATTTATTACGAGTACTCTCTGACCTGGGAGTACTATCGAATTCCAGCCACCAACAGGCCTTACCTTAATGAAGCCCTTCTTATCTATATGGGATACAACTAAAGCTATCTCATCCATGTGCGCAGCAATCATTACTTTACCAGACCCTCTCGAACCTTTCTTAACTGCAATAACATTACCTAGCGGATCTGTACGTAATTCATCAGCATAATCCTTAAGCATATCAATAACTAAGTCCCTAACTTCAAACTCGTAACCGGAAGCACCAACAGCTTCGGATAACATCTTCAACGTGTTGAATACTTCATCCTTAGATACCACGAGTAATCACCGGAATTTTAACTAAGGAGTAAATTATTAAAGCTAACCTAAGATCAACAATATCTCCTCACTTAAACACTTAGTCAGTAACTCATAAGGTATTAAAACAGGGTCCTTACCATTACGCCATACATAAACTCCTCTTCTGAATCTATCACCTTCCCTACGGTACGTATACCTGGCTATACCTGTAGCTAGTGATGAATTAATTGTGTACATCAATTCATTAATATAGGCACCAACCCTAAAGACTACACACCCCTACTCCTTAAATAAAGGACTTGATTATTAAGTAGGTTTATGTATTCATTAATATCATGAGGAGCTATACCATCAATACCTAAGAATACAACAATATCAGGTTTGAATTCGTCGATTAACTCTAACTCTCTTGCGTATAATTCCTCATCTATAGCTTATTACTAATGTTCTGCAATTATTTAGCTTTGTTAATGCTAATATGAACACTAAGAACTGATGAGGTCTAGCATCTAGTGGATACGCCATATAGATCACGTCACCACCATAAAGATTACCGAGAAGTTCCTGCAGGATCTTACAGGGCATTTTAAATACCTTTCCCTATTTATTGCTGGAATTTCCTCAAGTCTTGGTGGTACGAAGACCTTAAAGCCATTACTACTTATTGTAAAGGGTAGTCTAGCAATAGTTATTGGTGTGTACTTCACTTTTCTTATCTCTAATTCTTTAATAAGTAGGTTATGCTTAGTTTTAAGCTTAAGGAATAAGACTATATCAGCAATGAACTCTAGATCACCAATTCCTGCTTCCTCAGCATTAATATCGATCTCTGAAACGAGTATTACGATGCCATTGATTACTTTAGGTAGTTCAGCAAAGTAATTCTGAATTAGTGCTCGAGCGCTTATATCCTTACTTAAAGTCTTTAGTATGGGTGTTATAGAATCCACCACAACTACTTTAGGCTTAAACTCATTGATGACATCATTAATGGTATTAATCACGCTCTCTACATCCTCATCTCTAGTCAGTATGGGGAACTTAATAACTTAAGAAGATCTTTAGATTCAACTAGCTTGAAGTATATATTACGCTCAGACAGCAATTTGAACATCTTCTCCCTATCTTCTTGGAACGATATATAGAGGCACTTATGTCCTTTTAATGCGTTAGCGTAGCATATTGTTGAAGCTAAGGTAGTTTTACTAGAACCTGGATGACCTGAAATTACGGTAAGTGTTGAAGGTCTTAATGTACCACTCAATAACTTATCTAAACCCTCAACTCCGTAGATAAAGCCGTCAGTTTTGCCTTCATGTACTCACTAATACCATTAATATTAGGTGAACTACTTATATCTTTATAGTCAATTACATTAATGATTCAACTAAGCTCTATTTAAGTACTACTAAAGTTGTTGAAGCAACCTAAATGAACTTCCTACCTCAATTGCCTCCTACGGTACATGTAAATTAGTGATTCAATAACTATTTTTGCATTCATGAATGCTGTGGTACTAATTTCATTAGTTAAGGGTGTGAATTCTGAAGTATCTAATCCTACAACGTTACTATCCATCATTATCATATCAAGAAGGTCAAGTAGATGTGTTGGCGTTATGCCCTCAGGTTCTGGAGTTGATACGGCCGGTGCATAAGCTGGATCCAGCACATCCATGTCTATAGATATGTATACGTTCTGACAGTTCTCGAGGAAGTTTCTAACTCTGCGGTAAGCTTCTCTTAATCCATACTTTATGATGTCTATACTAGTGATATACCTTATCTGCGACTTCTTAAGGTCTCTAATCTCATTAGAGCTAACAGCTCTAATACCTATGAGCATGACATTACTTTGAGGTATGACTTCACATACCCTCCTAATAGTGCATGCATGACTCAACTTAACCCCTAAATAATCGGACCTGTAGTCTGCATGTGCATCGAAAACTATGATACATATCTTACCACCGTAGATCCTCATTAACGCCTTAGCTATAGCATATAGCAGAAGGTGTTCACCACCAACAAATACTACCGATCGACCTGCTCTAAGCAAGTCCTCAGCAACTACTTCGATAGCTCTTAAGGATGAACTAATATCACCATAAGCTACAACTACATCACCTTCATCATGAACGCCTATCTCATCTAAGTCAATACCTGCTCTTAAGGAGTAGGTTTCTAGACTAAGTGAGGCGAGCCTAACATGATATGGAGCAAATCTTGATCCAGGTTTGAAGCTCGTTGTTATGTCTAAAGGTATGCCTACAAAACTTAGAGGTGTCTTATCTCTTGGTGTTTGAGTACCTAAAAATGTTAGTGGTGGCTTCTGTAAGTATAATTCACTAATGTTACTCACTAAATCACACCCTATATCTAATCGAGGTTAGGTAATTTATTAGGTAGGTTAATTTTACATGGTTGGGCTTGGTGGTAGGACTTGACTAAACAGTTGAGTAGTGAGGATAAGTATGAGAGCATAGTTAGGTTAGCTAAGAAGAGGGGGTTCTTCTGGCCATCATACGAAATATATGGAGGTATGGCTGGTTTCTACGACTTAGGACCATTAGGTGCTATGCTTAAGAGCAACATAGTTAACTTATGGAGGGAGTACTTCGTCATAAGACACTTAGATATGGTTGTTGAGATAGAGACACCAATTATAACACCTAGAATAGTCTTTGAAGCTAGTGGTCACTTACAGCACTTTACAGACCCCATAGTTGAGTGTTTGAAGTGTGGTAGAAAGTATAGAGCTGATCAATTAATAGAGGAGACACTTAAGATAAAGGTTGAAGGTTTAAGTATTGATGAATTAACGAAGATTGTAAGAGAAAATAACCTTACCTGTCCTGTCTGTGGCGGCCTATTAAGTGATGTTAAGGAGTTTAACTTACTTTTCCAAACTTACGTGGGTCCATATACCCAAAACATTGCCTACTTAAGACCTGAAGCGGCGCAGGGGATGTTTGTCAACTTTAAAAATGTATATACCGTTATGAGGGAGAGACTACCATTAGGTATTGCTCAAATAGGTAAGGTTGCAAGGAATGAAATATCACCTAGGCAAGGAATGTTTAGACTTAGAGAATTCACTATAATGGAAGTTGAGTTCTTTTACGATCCTGAAGTTCCTGGTGAACCACCATATAGTAGATTCAATAGTGAGTTGAGAATACTTACCGCTGAAATTAGAGCTAAGGGTTTGGATGAAGTTATTGAAGTTAAAGCTGATGAAGCTTATAGGGAGGGTATTGTTAAGTCACCATGGCTAGCTTACTGGATGGGTGTTGCTAATGAGTTCGTTAAAGCATTAGGTGTACCTAGTAATGACATAATGTTTGAGGAGAAATTACCCCATGAAAGAGCTCATTATGCAACACAAACCTTCGATCAGCTAGTTAAGGTTAGTAGGTGGGGATGGATTGAAGTATCAGGTCATGCCTATAGATCTGACTATGACTTATCAAGACACATTAAGTACTCAGGTCAGGACTTAAGAGTTTTTAAGCGTTATGAGAAACCCATAGTTAAGTATAAGGAGAGGTTAGTGATTAATAAGGCAATATTGGGTAAGATGTATAAGAGTGAATTACCTAAGGTTTTGAAGGCTATAGAAGATTTAGGTATTGAGAAGGTTAAGGAATTACTTAATAACTCTAGTAATGAATTAGTTATCGCTGGCTATACTATACCTAAGGATGCATTAAGGATAGTAAAGGAGGAAGTAAAGGTTACAGGTGTGCATATAGTTCCCCACGTTGCTGAACCCTCATTTGGTGCTGAGAGACTAGTTCTTGTGGTTCTAGATAAAGCTTATGATATTGAAAGTGACGGTAGGGTAGTACTGAGACTCCCACCTAAGATAGCACCAATAAAGGTTGCAGTCTTTCCTTTAGTGTCTAAGGAGCCACTAACTAGGATAGCCTTAGACATATACGTGGACTTCCTAAGGCATGGAATACCAGCCATATACGATGACTCAGGGAGTATTGGTAGGAGGTATGCTAGGGCTGACGAGATAGGAATACCCTTCGCTATAACCGTAGATTACGATACTCCAAATGAAGGAACAGTAACCATAAGATTTAGGGATACGAGAGAGCAGATAAGAGTTAAGGTTGAAGACGTCATTAAAGAGATTAAGTTGAGGATTGAGTGATTTAATACTGATTCATACATTTTTAAAGTACATATGTGTATCTATGATGGTAGGGTGTTAGGTTTGAGTAGTGAGGAGAGAAGCGAGGCTGAGACCGGTAAGAAGAGAGATATTAAGGCGTTAGTTGCTATCATACCACCAGCTTCTCAAGTACTTGGTAGGAGAGAGAAGAAGATTAGAGAGAAAAGAATTAGGGTTAGATTGAAGGACGTAGTTAAGGAGAATGAACTACATATATCGCCTAGATTAGCTGCAGAATTAAACATTAAGGATCGAGCCTACCTCTCAGTACCTGGTAAGAAGAGGATGGAGTTTAAGGTAGTGATAAATGATTCGGTACCCTATGGTGAGGTATGGGCTAATACTGAAGTAATGAAGGAAAGAGGAATAGCTGATAACACCCTGGCAGCAATTAGAGGTGCTTAACACTTGGAAGTCTCAGTATTCTTCAAGAATATCGAAACATTAACTCTCAAACGTGACACCATACTAAGGAAGTTTAGGAAGCAGCTTAGAGACTATGGCAAGGGTAAAATAGATGTTGAGGGTGTTCGTGAGACATTAAAAACTCTCAGGAAACATAGAAGAGCATTAACGAGGCTGTTGAGAGAATTCAAGGGTAGGAGTATTGATAAACCCTACAACGACCACATAAAGACATTACTAGAGTTTACGTTACTCATAGCCATAAGCGAGGAGACTGAGCTACTTAGTAAGTTAAGTATCATGTTAAGGAAGAAAGGAGTTAATGATAGGGAGTTAATAGATGAAGTTAATAGTGATCTTGAGGAAGTTAAGGAGTTAGGTCGACTCACAGCTGAGTTTCTTAATGGGCTTAAGTAGGTGGAACCGTAAGTATTTAAGTGTATGCGTAAAATACGTTACCGGGCTAGGTAATGGCTGAGGAAATGATTAGAATGGGATCCAGTGGTGAGCAGGAAAGTCTCGCTGAGACACATATTAGAGAGCAACTCTTAACCTTAATAAGAAGTATTGAGGATGAACTTAGAGAGCTCACTTTAATGATTAGAGATCTAGATGAGGGTAAGAACGTAGCTGTTGAGAGGAGGTATACTAGGATTAAGAGTATTAAGGATAGTATCGAAACAATGAGTGTTAACTTACTCGAATACATAATTAGGATATCACCCACTTTTACAGCTAAGGATGTTTACATGACCATAACTCAGAACCTACTCAGAGCTGCTGAGCATATCGAGGCTGCAGCTTACAGAAACTTACTACTAAGTAGTGGTGAATTTACTAGAATGCCTGATAACATATTCGCAATACTTGATGAGACTGTTAAGAAGGTCATAAACATGGTCTCACTAGTTAATAATATGCTTACGAAGCTAGGTGGTGAGGAGAGACTGCTTAGGGAGGCCTACATAGAGTTATTGAAGACTGAAGCATCAGTTGATGAGTATTATAGAGAGGCAGGTATCGGGGTGATTAAGTACTACTCATCAAGGGATGTAGGAGCTCTACTACTCGTTAAGGAGTTATTCGATAAGATTGAAGAGACTGCAGACATTCTGAATAAAGTGGGGACCTACATTAGGTACATCTCAATTAGTAAATGAGTTAAGGAAATGTGGGGAGGGTGTAGCCTACCTCTTAGGCTCTAAGGTAGTCGTATTTGACGTTAAATTTGCTAAATGCCTATTCTCAGCAGGATTCTTTGGTAAGCCTGTAGGTGTTAAGAAGCCTAAGACTACAGATATAGAGTTGCCAATAGAGATGTCAATGATTGAGGCGTTGTACTTGAAGGAGTTAGGTATTCTAAGAATTTACAGAAATGGTGAGGAGGTATCCTTTAATGAATTAATGGAGTTAGCAAAGAGGATGATACCTAACATTGAGAACATATACCCAACATATAAAGAGTTAAGAGAGCAGGGCTTCATTGTCAGATCAGCACTCAAGTATGGTGCTGATTTCGCATTATACAGAGTTAGGCCAGGTCTTGAACACGCACCATATCTAGTTAAGGTATTAACATTTAATGAAGTTATAGATCCTGGAGACCTAATTGGGTGGGGCAGGATATCACATAGTGTTAGGAAGAACTTACTATTAGCAATAACTCAACTAGACGGGAATAGGAGGTACATAATGCTTAAATGGGTTAAACCATAAAATAACTCGGTGAATACTAGTAATACGTACTAAGTGGTGATTTATTTTGAGAGGTCAATCACCGCCAGGTAAGGGGTACTCGAGGGATAATCCAAGGGAGCGTAGACATTTTAGAGGTCCCTATCAAAGACAACGTGTACAACCTGCTCAATTAAAACCCATGCCCATAGGTGATAGGTGTAACCCCTTATGTCCATTCTTTAGGTGCTCAAAGAACGCCTTAGTCACCGTTAACAAGGTTGTTAGAGGTCATGTCCAGAAGACAGCTATGTGTAGATTAATAGGTGATCAATGTTTAGGGTATTCATGCCAGTTTGCTTACTGTGAGAGGAAGGCATTACTACCCGATGGTAGGTGTGCCTTCGCTGTTAAGTTTAAGGGTAGTGGTGATGAGTTCCTAAAAGAGGTTGAGAAGGAGTCGTTAGAGGAGGACGTTATGAGCCTTATAAAGAGAAGAGTTGGGCACAAAGAGAACCTCCTCGAGTAACGCTCCTACCCCTCAAACCGGTCCACCTCCTGTATAGCTCGTGACTTATGCCTAGTACATCAAGTATCTTACCAACTATGAAGTCAATTAGGTCCTGTATGTTCTTAGGGTCATGATAGAACGCAGGTGATGCTGGAAGAATTACGGCACCAGCTATTGAAGCCTTTAATGCATTAAGTAGGTCAATAGTGCTTAGGGGGGTCTCACGTAATACTAAGACAACCTTTCTTCTAAGTCTTAACGCGTTTACAGCACTCCTACTAATTAATGTATCAGGTCTTGAGTTAGCAATATCTGATAAAGTTTTAAGTGAGCAAGGAGTTATGACTACCGCATCAACAATATACGATGAAGATGCTAGTGGTGACTGGAGGTCGTCGTCAAAGTAGATACTACTCGTAAACCTCCTGATAAACTTGATTAACTCATCCTTACCTAAGCATTCAATCTCTGAAACCTTAATGAAGTTTCTTGACAAAATAACATTTAACTCATTAACTTCCTTAACCTTACTTAATACCTGTATTGTTCTTAACCCATAAATTACTCCACTAGCACCTGTGAGACCTATGACTACCCTCATAAGTATTTCCTAGATAGTTCGGTGTTAGTATTTATAATATTTGTTAAGTAAGTTAGGATTTGGTAGGGTGATGAAGCTCGAAAGGTATGATTGGTGATTAACCCACGCAGGACTGACTTACTTTAACTCGACTTCCTCACCAGGTCTTAAAATAACAACTTTAACTTCAGGAGCTAACTTACTGACATACTCCTTAAATTCCTCAGGTCTACCCTTAATTACTGGGAATGTCTCATAATGCATTGGTATAGCATACTTAGGCCTTATTAACTCAACAGCTTTAGCTGCTTCCCTAGGCCCCATAGTGAAGTGGCCACCTATTGGTAGGATAGCTACTAACGGCTTGTATAGCTCACCTATCAACTTCATATCGTACGTAAGACCCGTATCTCCTGCATGATAAACTAATTCACCCTCCCTACCAAATACAGCACCCGTTGCATGACCCCTACTACTTGAATGTAGAGCATTAGTTAATATTACGTAGTAACCATTACCTAAATCTATGGGGCCGCCAATGTTAGCACCTATAACTCTCTCCTGATCACCTAATTCCCTACCCACGTAGTCAGCTATTTCGTAGATAGCTATCAACTTAATTGATTTATTAGCTCTCATCAATTCTAAGGTATCACCTAAGTGATCCCCATGGTCGTGAGTAACTATTATATAGTCAACATTCCCAGCTACCTCTCTTACATTCTTAACTGGTGATTTAGGATTGGTTATCCAGGGATCCACTAGGAATTTTTTACCACCTACGTCAACAAGGAAAGCTGCATGACCGAACCATTTAACCCTAACCATAGACTGCACCCTAAAGTACTCTTATGCCTACCAAATTAATACTTATGATTAACTAAGCTATGTTGAAATAATAATAGTCTTTTAAACACGTATTTACGGGTATAGAGTTGAGTGAGAACATAGTGAAGTACTACCTAAAAGCTGGTGAAATAAGTTATAGGGTTAAGAAGTTTATTCAGAACTTCGTTAAGCCTGGCATGAAACTCCTTGAGATTGCTAATACTGTTGAGAACTACATTAGGGAGTTAGGTGGTGAACCAGCGTTCCCTTTAAATATATCAATAAATCATGTGGCAGCTCATAGGACACCCCTACCTGACGACCCTGAAGTCATACCTGAGGGTTCCGTAGTTAAGATCGATATCGGTGTCCACGTTAATGGCTACATAGCTGATACAGCAATAACGTTAGTATTCAATGATAAATTTCAGGAGATGGCTGATGTTAATAGAGAGGCCCTATATAGAGCTTTAAGGAGTCTACGTGTAGGTATGAGGTTTTCCGACTTAGGCGGTATTATTGAGTCTATAGTTAGGAGGAGGAAGTATAGAGTGATTAAGAACTTAACCGGTCATAGCCTTGATAGGTACATCATACACGCAGGCGAAATCATACCTAACTATAGGGATCCATTAGCTCTAGGTAGG
>Ga0190363_1000600_pt1 | contig 21489 bp, 38 predicted proteins | sample 48721867_MG_FD_161272 | JGI IMG/M metagenome (GOLD analysis project Ga0190363, IMG submission 161272) | Hydrothermal vent microbial mat bacterial communities from Southern Trench, Guaymas Basin, Mexico - 4872-18-6-7_MG | ecosystem: Environmental > Aquatic > Marine > Hydrothermal vents >... | reverse complement strand
CAAAAAACCCTTTCCCAAGTCGTCTATTGTTAGAAAGAGCTTAGGCGATAATATAAGGCTTGAATTCAACGACAGGAGTGGAAATCTATCGTTGTTTCTGGATGGTGTTAGAGTGGATATGGTGAAGGTGGAATGAAAAGTATTAAAACCTGTGCGGTTTGTGGCGAACCTGTTGAAAGAGGGACTGGAAAGCACTATAGCGGTAGGCTAGTCCACAAAAAATGCTTCAAAATGGCAAAGTTGATGTGGTATAGATACGCACGATACACGAAACAAAAACACAAAAAATGAGAATAAAAAATTGGAAAAGATGTAAACATCTTGAATCAAATGAAGTGATGTGTTGGCGGTTAGATCTAAAACACCTTAAAGGTTTACTACGTAAATATTCCTACAAGTTAGTGATTGAAACCGATAATAGAAAACCTAAAAGATATTGGCTGATGCTTAAAAGGTATAAAGATCTTTGCTTGCAGGACATTGAACACATCTTAGATGAAGCTAAACTATATGAAGCCAAAGAAAGAGCGATACATTTCATGAAACACATCAACACTCTTGATTTGATTGAGAGATGGTGGTATGATGAAGACCTACGACAAGAAGAACGAAATGTATGGTATGCTTACTTAAATCATAGATTGTTATGAAAATAAGCCATATTGCTATCATTCCTGATGGGAACAGAAGGTATGGAAAAAAGATGGGGATTTCGGTCGAACAATCCCATCAGATAGGTGCTAAGAGGATGAAGGAATTGCTCACTTGGATAAAACAAGCTGACATTCCAACAGCAACGATATACTGCCTATCTAAGGACAACCTAAAAAGAGATAAAAAGGAACTCAAAGACCTCTTTACCCTAATCGAAGACAAGTTGTTTGACTTGCTTAAAAACAAAGAGGATATCAGTGTTAATATCATAGGGAACAGCGACCACTGGACAAAACGCCTGATAGATATAGCAAGTGGTTATAACAACAACCCAAACAGCAAGTATAACCTGAACCTCCTCATAGCCCCCGACAAAGTGGAAATCAACAACTTAGACCTGCTAATAAGAACAGGGGGGATGCATAGACTTTCTGGATTTCCCATAAACGCCTACACGACGATATACTTTTCAACTTCCCTGTTCCCAGAATTCAGTAAGGGGGAATTTGACTATATCATAAATGAATGGTATCCCAAACAAATCCAAAATTTTGGTAGATGATATATAATCAATAATATATATTTTAGTATATATTTCTCAGAGATTTTCTAAAGGAAAAAACGATAAAAAAATTTACCAGAAAATCTGTTAATTTTTATAGTTTAAATATTAAAATTATATTAAAATTCCACCAACTTTAATATCAGGTGGATTTTTGGGGGTAAAAGATGGGTAAATATATATCCCAAAGAGCAATAAAAAGGAAAATTAGAGAAAGTTTGCCAGACAAAAACATGAGAATAGGAGCGGATGCTCTCGATTGCCTCACTAATTATTTTGAGAGCGAGATAGAAAAAGTTATTTCTGAAGCGGTAAAAACAGAGTATTCAACAATAAAGGAGGTAGACATCAGGAGGGGGATTAACAAAGAAAGAAAAGTAATACTAAAACAAGTTCTTGATGCGTTGGAGTGGTCTATGACACAATTCCACAGGATGAAAACCCAACTGGAAAAAGAAATCACGGAGTAAAATGGTCAGCATATTTGAAACTCTAAACGAAATAGAACAGATAGACAGGCAGGTAGATACAAAACTTGCTCAGCGTATCCCATCAAGACAGCTACAAGACTATATACAAAAACAAGAGGAAGTGGTGAGCATAATCCCAACACTCAGACATGAAAAACAAATTCCAATAGGTCAGCTCTACAGGGATAGTCCAACGCCTCAGCTTATTACCATACCGTTCGATAAGAGAAAGACTTTCGTTGTTGTTGGATCGCCAGGAAGTGGAAAAACGGTTATGGCAAAGACTATCATTTTTGATTTCATGCACAAGGTGTTTGGTAACTACCTTGCTGTGCTCTCACCGAAGGTGGAGTACTCCTCGAGGTTGATGAGAAGAAACACGAGATGGAGAAAACACTTAGCTAAGTTAGGGTTGCCTACACAACAACACAACACTAAAATCATCACACCAGAGTTTGCTCCCTCAGTGGTCGGGGAAAAATTCAAATTTGACTTGGAAGATTTCAACAGATTGGGAGATGAGGAATGGAGTACGGCTCTCTACGACATTTTAGGTGTTGATGACAATCCAGCATCCAGAGCAGTAATCGAAACTATAAAATCCAGAAAAAGACCACAGAGCGTTACTGAGTTAGCCTTCCAGATTAAGCAACTGTTTGACGAAAGGAGCAAAACAGACATAGAGGGATATTTCAGTCCCATCACACTGAGAACGATATATTCTCGATTGATGTCTGCTAGAAGGTATTTGGGGAAAGGTAAGCCCCTAAATATATTGGAACTGCTAACAAAGCAACCCGTTGTTTTTCAGTCAACCACAAAACAACGAAACGAATTTGTTAATCTCTATGCTGGCTTGTTCTTAGAAATGATTAGAGTAGATAGAACAGATTATGTCAATGCAATGCGGGAAGGCAAAACCACAAATAGTTACCTAAACAAACCAGTGGTTATTGGAATAGAGGAGGCAAGATTCTTTGCTCCTTCTTCTCATCGTGTCGTTTCCCTTAGTAAACAACAACTGATTGACGGGGTCAAGACCGACAGAGACGTCGGTATTAGCTACTGCTTTGTCGAGCAAGACCTATCGCTTCTGGATGAACTCATAATCAACAATGTTGACTACTTTATATACAAAGGAGTGCCATCAGCAGACAATGTAAATTTGATTCGCCGTGCCTTCAACCGCTTGGAAAAGCAAAAAATTGAAGATTGGGTTGCTCACAGTTATACTGCTGATGTTGATGCTGGCGAGTCGCCACTAAAAACTACAACAGCCTACATAGACAGAAGAACAATAAAGTATGGAGAATCAATCCCGTCATTGTGTGCGATTGTTGAGGAGTCTACATAGCTGATTTATTTTGATGGGGATGTAAATATATTTTATGGCTCGCACTGATGCAAAACTTCGGGTTGATGTATGTCTTTATGAGGAGGATGATGTTGAAAATTTTGAGAAAGTTAAAGAGCTACTTGAAAGGGAGGGAGGGAAGAAATTAAATAAATCTCAAGTGTTTAGAGAAGCGTTGAGAATATTGGCAGAGGTTCAACGAGCATTTAATAAAGAAAATAAAGAAAATAAAGAGATAACACTCATCGTTAGGAAATTGATTTCCAGGGTAGATGGTAAAAGACTGTTTGAATGCGAGTTCATGGAAGAGCCGTCTGTTGGGATATACAAGGCTTATAGAGCAAGAGGGTAAAATGAATTACAAAAGTCATTTAGTTTTTTATTTCTTTCTCTCTTCAGTAATCGTTAGCATATTGTGTTTTTATTCAGGTATCACACACAACATTCTCATATCTTTAGTAGTAGGCGGTGTATACTCCCTGCTTCCCGATTGTGATAGCAGGAATTCAAAAATCAACAAATACAGTAATCGCATTCTTTTGGCGTCTTTGTTTGTTTTGCTGTTGCTGTATATTTATATCAAGGATGATAACATAATTTATGTTTGCATGGTCTTGACTCTGTTTTTGTTTTTTCTACAAGTTGTTAAACACAGAGGCTTTTTGCATTCTGTTACAGCAATGTTGGTTTTTACCGTTCCTCTGCTTTTTGTATCGCTAGAAACGGCTTTCTTTGGAATGGTGGGTTATGGCTCTCACCTGCTTCTGGACAAGATTTGAGATGTGTTTCAAAATCTTGGGGTACAAACCTTCTATCCTCGTTTTTATTAGATTTTCAAATACCTGTAAAACACTGTTTTAAGCCTTCTACCCCTAAAATTCGTCATTTTTAAAGGATAAATATATAATATATAATAGATATATGGTTATATAACGATATATTAGGGAGGTTGAAAGAATGGAAACAAAAAACAATAAGGGATGCCCGATTTGTGGATGTATGAATTTTGAAATTGAGTTAGGAAATTACGAAGAGGTGTGGGTAAGGTGTAGAAATTGCAATAATCAGCAGTATATATTTGACCCTGGTCTGCGCGTCTTAGCAAGAAGTCTCGTTAAATTTTCTCGATTAGTTTTATCTTAATTTTTTATCACTCTCCAGTCTGTAGCAGGGCTGAGGGTGGAAAGTTTAAAGATGGATGAAAAAATGATAGATAATGCATTAAAGACAATATTGAGTAAGGAAAATTACAAAAGAATTAAGGAAAGAAAAAACAAGGAGTATTACTTGGGAATCTATCATAAACTGGGCAGGGATAAAAAGAAGTTTAATAGGGTCATTCAAATTCTGCTTGATGGTGATGAGTTTACTAGGGACATTGACAAAGCGATAGAACTTCATAAAATGGCAATAAAGAAATTGAAAAGAATTAAGATGGGATATGTCCTTAATTTGGAGGTGCAAAAATGGATGAAATAAAAATTGAAGGGATGCAGGAATTGCCAAACGGAATGTACCGATGGGTATGTCCCGAGTGCGGGAGGGTGATAAAAGCTCTGTCACCCAAACAGCTTCGGCACTATGCAAAAGTCCATACATTCTCAAAACATATGTGAGGTGATCTCATGAAAATTAAGGACTTTAGTAAAAATGTAAAGGCATATTTTAGAAGCAAGAAGAAAGAAATCATAATTTTTGAGCAGACCATAATAGAGAGACCTACCCAGCTTGACTGGTGGGTTCTCCTGAAGGAGGTGTGAAATGAGTAAAGAGTTAATTAAAATAGGTGTATTAGGTGAAAAGTTGCTTGAATCAGGGTATTTTTTACTTTTGGTAGGAGTGCTAATGTTACTTTTATTTAACATATTTTATTTGATAGAGTATTGGATATCCTATCTCAGCTTCGGTTATATCAAACCAGTTTTATCGGGTGATTTCGATGTAATTGCTCTATTTGGATTCAAAATCAACGGTGTTCCCGTAGTATTTATTGTATGGTCTTGGGGTTTTATACTAGTATTCGCAGGATTTGCTGTAAAATTTATCGAAGATACGCTAAAAATTTTGCTAAAGGAGGTGTAAAAATGCCAAGAACATATACAAGGACATACACGAAATTCAAGTCCGAAAGCGGGAAAAAAGGAATTTTGATGAAAATAACAGCAAGACCAGACTATGTGAAGGTGGTGGATTGTCAATACCAAACAAACCCTCTATTGATATTGGAGGTGGGAAACGAAACTATCTACTTGGAAAAAAAGAGAAAGATAAATCAGTTATTTAAATTCATAAATCTGGATAGCTCCTTCTACACAAAGTGGAAGGAAGAAATAGGGGATAGCATAGCATGTTTCCAGATAAATCAAGCAATCAAAAAGATCAAAGTACCACTGCGATTCAAATGTTTTTTAGAGGACGATAGGTATTTTTGTGATTCCGTTTCCTTGCCACCACAAAAATGGACGAAGATGAATATCTGAAATTCAGGATGGAAGCAACAAAAGAGAGGATTATCGTAGATTTGATCCTCATGATAATCGTTGGGATATTAGTTTTGTTAGGATTCATCCACTAAAAATGAACCCGCCAATATCTTGCAGGAATTGTTTTTATTTTGAGAGGTGTTTTTTAGAAGTTAGTAAAGGCAAAAAGATAACCTGCAAACTGGCGGTGAATTTGCGAAAAATAGAGAGGAAAGAAAGATGCAGGAGAAAAAAACAAAAAGCAAGTTTTTGTTGATCAAATGCAATAATTGTGGCAATGAGCAAATTATTTTTTCTCATGCCACAACCAAAGTCGTTTGTAATGTTTGTAGCAGTAGCCTAAACATTCCAAGAGGAGGAAAAACGAAAATCAAGGCTCAAGTATTAAAAATCTTGGATTGAAAGATGTCTATAAAAAAGATAATACACATGAGGGATTTGTGGAAGGGACAAGATGGTAGATTATCTATTGATAGAATAGAAGGGGGAGAAAAAAATTACATATCTTTTTCATCAAGTGATCATTCCATTGGATATTGCCATAAATCCCTTAAAGACATGGAAATCAGAGTAAAAGAAGATATCAAGGTTGCAGAAACCTTCCTAAAACATTTGGATGAATTTAAGAAGATTGTTAAAAGGGAATGCCCTGAACTTTACGGTTATGAGAAAAAGAAAAAGTCAATGTAGGTAAAATACGGGTGGTTGATGCACAAAGCATCTGAAGGAGAATATCTCCAACCACCCGTGGATTATTATAACATTATAATATTTACATTTTCTCATATAAAAATCTATCGGTCATATTAACATAACCCTATGAGATAGAACCATTTATCCCCATTCCCTAAATATTTAAACCTTTAGCCTAAATCCACTCAAAACCTCCTCTAAAATATGCTATTTTCCATTTGATCATTATTAAACTATCCAAAAAAGGCGTATTTAGGCTGATTTTTAAATAGGAAAAAAAGTAGGTTTTTATTTATATAGGAAAAAGATTAAATAATTTAAAAAAACAAAAAAATATTTAGAAAAAATGATAAAGAGAAAGAGAAAAAAACACTCGAAACAGGTAAGAATTGTCTTTAACAGAGACGGAAAATACATCAGCTGGGAAGATGTATTGGGGGTTCTTTTTGGGCATAACATTGAAGCAAAAGCTATAGCCAACAAATTTATAGATTTGATTCTTGCTGACGAGAACAAGAGCATAAGCAGGAGGGAATGGGTTAAAACTATCAAATCCATAAGACCCGATTTGAAAGAGAACACAACAGAATGGAATAACTTTCAGGGTAAGTACTACAGCGTGATAAGGAAACTGCTCAACGCTGGATTAATTAGAAGAGACGACGAAAACTACTACCTGAGCGAGAAATTCGCTCTGCGACTCGAACAAATTGCTTATTGTGTTAGACAAAAATTCCAAATGACTAAAGGAGAGGTTTTGTAAAATGCAAAAAATAGCTATAATAACATTGCTGTTAGCTCTCGATGTGGTATTGGCATATCAGTATCCTCAATTAGAGGCAAATCCCTATGCTAAGTCATTTATGGAAGAGCCAGAAGTCTTGTTGCTGTTCAAATTTTTTGCAGTTCCTCTGCTTTGTGTGCTAAAATACAAAAAGGAGATTTATGACTTTGCATGTAAATGCATATACACAATGCTGTTTTCAGTACTCACTTGGAACATGTTTGTTCTGCTCATGTTCAAATTTTGAGGAGGTGAAAAAATGAATAAAGAACTAAAATATGTAAAACAGGCGGTTTTGGGCAGAAAGCCAGAAAAGGCTTATTGGTCTAATGGTGTTTTCAAAGTGAAAGAGAGGAAGAGAGAAAAAACCACATTGGAAAGGTGCTAAGATGGCAATCCCAGATCGAAAGAAGCTGTGGTTTTTTATTGGGATTCGGTGTTTCCAAACTTGTGATTCCGAGTTGAGTAGGAAACATGCAGAGGTAATAGTAAATAATATCAAAACAAGAGAAGAGTATGAATACGTCAAAGAATTGTTAAGGAATTAAAACCCTAAACAGCCCGTCAACCCATTTATTCACGGGGCTCTGGCGAAAAAGTCTGTAGTGGGAGGGATCTCCCTCGCCATCCAGCAAGCCGAAATGGAGCTGAGACGGCAGGATGGTAAAGTGTGGTAAATAGCTCCTTAAAACCACATCCTTACCCTCCCTGAAATATGAGATGCAGACGGCTGGGGGTAGATTTTAATTCCTGAATGAATTAATTAAGGTGATGAACATGAAAGTGAAGTGGAAATGTCTGAAATGTGGTGAGGAATTTGATATCAAACCTATTTCCCACGGAGGAGTTTACCCTACCGTATTCGGTGTAAAGCTTGGGAAAGACGAAGAATGCGATGGAGAGGTTATTAAAATAGTTCTGGAGGATGATTGAAAAAATGATAAAAATAAGGGAAGTAAATGATGCAATAAATGAAATCTTGATCGAGGATGAGTATTTCATCACAAGAGACGGTTTTGTATTTCTGAGAATTCAGAATATAGCGAAAAAAATGCATTCTCACTATTGGAAATACAGAGACAAAATACTCAGAAGGATACACAGGTGGGCAGAACAACACCCATCACATTCAGAATGGGAAGATGCGAAAGGGAGGAAGTGGAAAATTGGATATGGACAACAGATGTGTCCCAGATATGGCACATTCCACAAAAATAGAAAAGAAGATCTTCTCGAACTCTTTAAGGTGAAAGAAAATGTGTGAGCGAAGAAAATTAACACCAGAGGAACGGGAGGAATTAGAATTTAAGAGGATAAGATGATAGTGGGAAATGAGTGAAACAAAGTTGTTAAACTGGAAAATAATTGAAAAGAAAACAGGTATAAAAGCCGTGAGAGTGAATAAACTTGACATCATAATAGACAAAGCAGGAGATTGGTTGGCAATTGAATATGAAGAGGTAGAAGAAAATGATTGAGAAGTTGTTAGATAATAAGAAAAAAGAAGTGATAAAGCAAATAAAACACTTAGAAAAGAGAATGAGTGAACAATCCTGTCCAGAAATAATTAATACGAGAATTGATATTGAGTAGTGGAAAGGCTTTTGGAGTGCTTTGAATTGGATTGAAGAGCAAATGAAAGACGAGAAAAAATGATTGAGAAAATATATTGTGGATTCAGAAAAAAGAGATGTTATTACAGACCAGAATGCTTAGTTTGTTTTTTGAAGACGATAATCTCTCTAATAAGATTGAGGTTTGAAAATGAAAAAATTTAAGATAAAAATTATTACGGTTTACGGATTAGGTCTTGGGAGAGATATCGAATATACAATTAAGGAGTTTGAATCCAAAGAAGAAGCAGAGAAATGGTGTAAAAGAATGACAGACTCTTCAAATAATCTCTGGTGGGGAGATGGGCTCTATTATAGAGTAGAAGAGGAAATTAAAGAAAATGATTTGCCCTAAATGTAAATCTACGAGAGTAAAAGAAGTGATGAAGTATCCAAGATTAGCACGAGTTTTGTCTATGGGATTTGGAACGAAGGGACCGAGAACTCCATATAGATGTTTGGATTGTAATTACCCATTTTTCACTCCATAAGCATACATAAGAGTGTTTAGTAAAGTGTCATTAGTGTGTTAACGGAACGGAGCAGTTTAGTATAAGGCTAACATCATAGTGTCATTGCCGTTATCTGGAAATCTCTGTAGTCCCCATCAGTCAACCACCACCTGTGGAAACTCCCTTTACCCGAACAGCTACAGAGACCAGAAAATAAGAGAAAATGAATAAACCAAAACCTTTAAGTTTAAGAACCAGTTGTATTAAGAAGACAAATATTAAGGGATTTAGAGGATTTGAAGTAATAGATGTCGGTGGGATAAAATTTATATGTGAAACAATGATAAAACAACGAATCAAATCTGCTTGTGAGTTTTATTTAGAATGGTGTAATAATCCAAAAACATTTATTATATGGTATGAAGATAAAAGAAAAGTTAATGAATTAATAAAGTTTATGGAGCATTGGTTTGGCGAATATTGGCAAGATAAATTTGATAGTTTGGAAGATAAGAGAATAAAAATAATTTTGAGATACAACGATTGGCTCTTCAAGTTGGCATTTAAAGAAGTATTGAAAAATGAGGAATAAACCACTAAAGAATAAGGCATTTGAACTAAACCCGAATGTAGATGTAAGAGAAGGTTCTGCATTCTGGTATAACGATGTGAAATCTGCTGTTAGAGGATTAATAAATGAAATTGATGAAGCAATAAAGTATTATACAATTCAGAATGCTCTTAATGAAAGCACATTCAGAAATGAAAGAATTAGAGGATTACAAATAGCAAGGGAAATAATTGAGAAATGGTTTCCTGATGTTGTATAAGGAAATGAATAAAATAAATATAGTTGCTATTTTAGGGGGCATCGTGGCTTGCATCGTTTATTATATTCTCAATAGGAAAAATGAGTAAAAGAATAGATATGAGAACGGTTATAGCAATAGGAATTACATTAGTATTTATATTGATTCTTTTATCGTGGTTCTTTAGTGGTTTTACATTTTTATCACCTGATTATATATCAGGGATAATTATTATGTATTTTTTTGTTATGATGTTGTTACAGAATTTATGAGGACTATAATGCGGACAACAATAATTTTTATGGCAGATGAGATACTGAAATTTAGTGATAAAAATGATTTGCCCTAAATGTAAATCTACGAGAATAAGAAAAGTTTTTGAATATCCGAAATTAACTCGAGCAATGTCTACTCTAATGAAAACTAAGCCACCGAGAACTCCTTGTATCTGTAAAGATTGTAATTTTCCTTTTCTTTATCCGTGATATTACAGACAATTTTCCCTTCATATCTTTCCCACTTTCCCGTTAATGGATTTCTTCTTTTCACATAGCATTTATAATTTTCTATATTAGAATAATACAAAACAAGTAATATATCGCAGAAAAGTATCAATAAAACCATAACAATTAATACTCTTCTATAAAGTTTATGTTCTTCCATTTTAAATACATGTGCAAGCAGAATATTTAGTAACTGCATATAAATACAGAAAAATTACGCTGAGAATAAATTCTACAATTAACAATTTTTCTAATGTTTCTTCGCTAATTTCTTCTAAAAACATTTTCCATAAGCGTTATTATACAGCGTAATGTATAGTGTCCTTAGTGCGTCAACTGAACGGGAAAGTGTAATATTTAGTGTTAAGTATAGCGTCATTGCGGTTGTGTATAAGTTTTCTCAAATGTATCATAATATTGATAGACATTTTTAGCATCAATAAAGAATTTCTGTACCGGTTCAAATATAGGAATCCTGAAATTCTTATTTACATTAACCATTCGAGCATATAGGAATAAATCTTCATACAACTCTCCATAAGCCTTGAAAAAATCTGTCGCTGATTCACCCCATCTGAAATCAATATAAGAGAGTTTTGGAATGTCTGCAACTATATCTATTTTCAGTTTCCTGATCTGAAATAGAGCATGAACAATTTCTTTATTTGCTTTCTTCATACAATCTCTTTTATCAAAATAATGATAACTTTCCTGCAGAACAAGAAGGGATTCCGGTTTAAGGGAAAATAAGGTTTTCTTGTCTACCTTTTTCAAATACTGAAAATTTTTAATTTTTTTGATGTGATAGTTGGCGTATATTTTTTTATAACTATTTTTATTTTCTACTGCATAATTTGTAAGAAATAAAGTTTTCCCATCTCCAAATGCCCCAGAAACAAAGATCAGTCTGTACTTCGGGATCCTTTCTATATTCGGAGTTTCAAATAAATTATGTCTTGAAAAGTAATTATCTACCATCTTGTTTTGTCAGAACTAAAACCTTTAAATTTCTTGCCTGATCATTAATCTTCTGATAGGGATAATTTCTATTTATTTTGTAAACAATATCTTTAAAAGTGTTCTTAGAAACACTTTTAATCAGAACTTCCTGACCATATAAATATTCTTCAAGAGTTTTCATCGTTCTACTTCTTTTAAGGTTTCAATCGTTCCCGATTTAAAGATGTCTGTTAATTTTTCTAAAAGCAAACCTTTTTCAGAAACTGATATATTACAGAAATACTCAACAATTTCCTTTATATCAACAGTATCGGAAAAATAGAGTTTATTTACTGTAAGCAGATTAAATAAAAACATCTTTTCTGCAGATGAAAGAGAACTCATTCTTAAAGAATTTCCTTTCAGTGTTATTATCTCCGCTATTTTCTCAGATTTCTCTTTTTCCTCTGGAATGATTATGTTTGACATTTTCAAATCAACAGGAAAATCCAAGATAAGAAGATACCAATCCCCACACCACCACAGAATACAATTATGCTAATAATCTTCATAATCCCTGCCTGTTCTTTACTCAACTGTAAAACCCCTTTACTTACGTGATCAACAATAAGCCTTTTCTGAGATAATTCAATTTGATCTTTTTGTAATTGTAGTTTCTCGTCTATTTTCTCATTTCCATTGAAAATAATATTTGTGGGGCAGTCTTCAGAGCAGAGATATCCAGTTTCGTAAGAACCATCAAAGTAGAAAATCTGCTGAGAATGTTGAGGAATAAACTGCTTGTAATAGGGTCTATCTGCTTTGTAAATTAGAGAATAGTTATCGCACACACCACCCACTAAGTAAATCTGATTGTTTTTTGAAATGTGAACAACAGATACAGGTCTATATTTCGTATGATCTTTTATACTTTCTATATTTCTCTTTATTCCTTCCTTAAAATTGTGATACCACTTCTTTATCCCCTTCAGATTTCCAGTTCTAATTCTGAAAGGAGATTTAGGCTTTTCTAACCGTTCTCCATAAAAATCTTCTATTATTTCATTAATTTCCTGTTCTGATAATTGTGTATCAGAATCTTTCATTTTACTTAATAGTTTACAATTTTTTAACTTTAACTTTATATCCTCTTCTTTTCAATTCTCTTTTTAAGTCATCTGCATCACTCTTAAATCTTACTCCGTAGTTTCCTCTTGAAGAGGATACAAGATATCTTACTTTACTGCTGAGTTTGTAGTATTTTTTCCTTGGCATTTTATAACGGCAAAGACGTTTTAATTAGATCCACTCCCATCCAAACTTCTTTGTATATCTCTTTTTATCAGATCTGTTTCTTCTATTTTCGTAATACAATTTTCCAGATTTAGAAATTCTATATCCCGGATGTTTTGCTTTTCTCATCCTGTCGAGGTGTAGAGATTTTCTTTTTCCCGATTGTTTTACAACGAGTCTTCCTCTTTTTTTCTTCCTTGCCATTTTTACAATTTTAATTTTTTAATCGTACCGTCAACTCTATATTTACTTCCTTCATATAACCTTTTAACCCCTCCGCCTTTCTTTCTAACCATTATGTACTTCTTTCCCGTATCTGAAATGTGAATTACGGGATGCCCTCTCCTTCCGTGATAAGTTATTAATTTTTTACTTCTTTTCAGTTTTCTTTTCATTTTACCGTGCTTGTTTTTCTAAAAAACAACTCTCCAAGAGTCTGCTTTTTCCTTTTCTTCTTTTCTTTTTTCCACTTCAGCACTGTGGGATCAACTAATTTGATGTCGAATTTCTTTACTATCATTTTATGTAGGTGGTATTGCAGACATAATAGCCTTTAATGTGTTAAATACTAATCTAAAGAATTCTAAAATAAATCTGTAAATGTAATTTACAATCATAAAGTTATAAACAAAAAAGTATTTTCCAGCATCAAGAGGATGATGCCTGTGTTTTTGCATTACTACACCAATTAGAAATATTTCTGAAATAATCAACGCTACATCCAGATTTGTGAAAAATAAAACAATATAGTGTGTAAAAATTCTAAATATGTCAAAAATCTTTGGGAATATACCCATTAAATGTGAAAAGAAGCCTATTATAACACCTATAGCATTCCATAAACCCCCAACTGTCTGGAAAGCTCCTTCTTTAACACCCCATATAGCATTTACTACACCTTCTACTAAGTCTAACAGCGTACCGCCTATATCCATTTTACTTAACTCTTTTACTGATTTCTGAAGTTATTGACAATAAAATAAAGAGGAAAAATAACATCAAAATGAAAAATAAAATGACATAACCCCAACCTCTAAACCAAGATAAAAAGTCTGCTTCGTTTCTTGGAATGTGAAGATCATCCATCAATTCCTCAATGTCTTTTACAGCGTCGTCTAAATCTCCCTCTATGATAATTAACGTGTAAGTAAGTGTTTTGTGAGAATACAGATTAATGGGTTCTGATAAATCCTCTTTTACTTTATATCCTTCTTTTTTAATGCCTATATAATAAGAACCCTTTTCTAATCGAGTAAGAAAAACATCTTTTTCGCAGTAATCTTCGGTAATAACATTTTTATCTTTATCATAAATAGTAACCAGTGGATTTAAATATCCATCTCCATCGTGGTAAATTTTTATTTTAAGATCGTAGAGTTCTTCTTCAGGAAACAGACAGAAATTCATTGTCTTATCTCTATCAATGTCATAAGTAAATATTCCTGTATCAGGTTCATAACCTTCCTTTTCTATTACAACACCATATTTACCCGGGGGTATGTAAATTTCGTATTCACCAGAGTAATCCGTTATCGTTGTATAATTATTTCCATTATCTTTATTTACAAATGTAACATCGACAAATGTTAAAGGAGTTTTTGAAAAACAATCAGTAACTATTCCATGAATGTAGATCTGATTTATGGAATAGTTTAATGTAATATTGAAAAACTTGTTTTCATTTAGATTAAAGATTTCTGAATAAGTCTGATACATAGTAGAAGAGATGTAAATCATCTTCATGCCTTCCGAAATATTTAGAAATTCAAAATATCCAGAAGCATCAGTAACTGTTGTCTCTTCTATTTCTGGAGTTGAAGAATAAGCCGGATATTTATACAGTTCAACAACAATATCAGAAACTGTATTATTATACGTATCGTAGACATAACCAGTAATATTCCATCTATTCATTCCCGAGATGTTTTTTAAATAGAATATAAAAAATGGGATAAGTGGATGCAATTCAATGTCGTAGTGTTTTTTCTCATATTCGGGAGCAGAAACATCAATAGAGTAAATACCCTCAGTTAAATTGTAGATTTCTATTGTGTTATTTGTAATGTTGTATTCGCAGTTGTATTTTTGATATAAAGTCAGATTTCTTATGTCAAGAATCTTAGTATAGTCGTTTTTTTCCAATTTAATTGAAAAATTATTAATATCAGCAGCAGTATCAGAATCAACAAAATAGAAAGGAATTGAAAAGAGATAACCTTTTTTGTTTAAATAATGCTGTAGTCGAGCCTCTCCATAAGCGTAATCACTTAACTTTATACTTTCCTCATCTGTTTCATACTCGGGATGAGAAACAACTACTTTTACAGTTAAATTTCTTGAATAGCAGGAGAGTTCGTACTCTCCAGAGTAATCAGTCGTAGTGGTTTCAAGTAGTTGACCCGTTTCATTGTTGTAGAGATTTACGTAAGCATTACTTATATCAGAAAAGTCGTGAGAAGCCATCACTTTACCGCTTATGCAAACCTCTTCACCCACAACTTCAATACTCCAGTTTATAGACATGTATCTATCGCAACCAAAAGCATATCTGGTTGTGAAAATATATTCACCGCTTTCATCGAAAGTATAGGTATATCCCATCTGATATCCTGATTTAGCTTCAATAAATTCGCCGTTCAGATAATAAGCAGTATAATCAACTCCGGAAGAATCATTTAAAATACTTATAAATGTAACACTTCCTCCTATAGGCACTTCATAAGTTATATTAGTTAATGGGAGAGTATCCGTTACTGTCGGATAATTAAAATTGTTTACATAAATGTAATATTTATACATCTGATTTTGAGATGAGTTATCTTTATTTTTATTAATTACAAGAACCTGAGCCTGTCCTGTAGAAGAAACAAGTTCACAAGGAATATTACTATTTACCCATTGATAAGCACCTTTTGTTTCCGATCCATAGAATAAATCGGATCCTGAATCTCCATATACGTAGATTTCTGTTGTGTGGTTATCGTATTTGTTTACAAAAGGTAGATCAACACTTTTTTCACCCTCGTCAAATGTCATGTAAGTGTAATTTTCTTCTAAAGGAACGATTGTGGAGGTTTTATTAATTTTATGCCCTCCACCAACGCTCCCACTTAATCTAAAAATTCCATAAGGAGCTGTAAAATTTACATTTTTTTCTCCATAACCAGTAAATGTTGCAACGGGATCAATAGTCCATTCTTTATCTTCCTCAAGAACATATAAATATATATAATTACCCGTAGCATACCTTAATGTTAAACTTAAATTTCCACAGTGAGCGGATTTTACAAAAAAATTAGCAAAATTAGACCAAGACCAGTAAAGATCTTCTTCTGTTATCTTTGTTGCATTATACCCAACACCCACATAAACACTATCAAAATCGTAAGCATAACTAACATTAATTAACAGTAAAATCCCCATTAATATTAATATTTTAGTTTTCATTTTACCACAAGGCGTAAATAGTTATTATAAACATTATAAATAACAAAATATAAAAATGTACTGGAATCGAGGAAACGAGGGATTTTTTTTCCATATATTCGGTAAAATACTCTTTTGTTAAATAATTTATGGTTGTGGTTGTGGGATATACTTCTTTTATTTTTAAATTTCCAAATCCTGTTGTCCCAATCGCGTTCTGATAACTCATATTTATCTCCTCAGCACTCAAAGCCCTGTTGTATATTCTGACTTCGTCGATGGTGCCGTTGAATGGTTCATTTACATTCCATCCAGCACCAATTCGTAAATGGTCTCCCGAGAATCCTACAGTACCTGAGACATCCTCCTCATCCTTTAGTTCGCCGTTAATATACAGTCTTATTTTCCCGTTACTTTCATGAGTCCCCACTATCTGATACCATTGTCCTGCTGTCAGTGTGTTATATGGCACTTTGGCAAATCCTACTATATTGTAATTGCCATCTCTTAGTTCATAATATAGGTAATTCCAATTGAACCAGAGGGCATAACCTTCTTTGGTATCCAAATTTTTCCTGACAATTGACCTACCATCTTCTATAACATTTGGTTGAATCCACACTTCAACTGATCCATTAATAATATCCAGAGAAGAATCACTCCCGCAATCCACATAATCATCACTTCCGTCAAAATCTAATGAACCATCTATTTTTCCATCAACCTGATCGTCAGAAGTCATAGAACCATAGGTTGTACCGTTATTTCCATATTGAGAAGAATCAATCATTTGAGGAGGATCACCAGTTGGATTTTCTTCCAAATGCTGAACGAGAACAGTAGTGTTATCCCATATCTGAGTGGGGTTATAACTCGTTCCATTTCCTCTTTCCACCTCCATTGGTAATTGATCTGTATCGTTGGCAACTACATAATCAGAGCAGTTATTGTAATAAAGAGCTGTACCAACCCCTGAGCAGTAAGTCCAAACAATATTTTTCCCACACCCGAGATCGAATCCTCCAGAGCCATTAATAACAAGGGGAAATCTATCCGTTATATTAGAACAATCTATCAATCTTCTATACTTATACGTTGAATTCCACCAGACATATTCAGGATATTCTACTTTATTAAAATAAGGAATGTTATCAACTTCTATTACCCATCCCCTCTTGGGAATGTGTTCTCTTCTTATTTTTGCACAGTATCTAACAAACACGGGTTCACCAAGTTTAAAATCCCACACCTGATGTTTTTCCCACTTTTGAATTTTTACTTTTTTTCGTTCAATAAACTCAACAAAATAACGACAGTCAGTAACATTTTTATATTCAGATTTATTTGTAATTTCATCAAAAACCCATCTCTCCACTCTTTCACACTTTTCTTTATAGTGGAGTATTTCAATTTCCTTTTCCTTTTCTATCAAATATTCCCATCTATCGTCGAGGATTTCACCATGAATTAAATTTCTTTTAACTATCTTTGGAGTAGAAGCGATCATATCTTTAAAAGGTATTATTGTATAATAATCGCAGATTTCAGAAAATCCATATTCTGTTCTTTCGTAATGTAATTCTGCATTCACACCCGTTATTAATAATAACAAAACCAGCAATTTTTTCATATTACAGCATACAAAATTATACCAGCAAAAAATATCAAGATCAACGTTGCACCTAAAAATAATATTCGTTCTGGGGTTATTCCTTCTTGAAAAATTGTCTTAATGTCATAGGAATGAGATCGTGGATTTAATTTTATTAAATAGTCTTGAGTTGAATCGTAAGTATAAGTATCTCCATGAGATAAACAGGTTTCGTTTCCCGTTGTATTTACAATGCATAATTGATTAAAACCAACATATTTCAAATCCTCTGCAAATCCTATACTCGATAATAAAATTATCAGGAATAATAATTTTTTCATCTTCTTTTTATCTTCTTTATTATTGTTATGAAGATTATTAGAATAAAAAACATACTCATTATAAATATCCAGTTATTTACTATTTCGTTGTAAATATTGAAGTGTTCATATACAAAACCAGCCTCATATACAGTTGTGGGAGTAAGAGTTGTATTCTCTCCATTAGATAACATCAGACACGTAGTAGTATTACACATTCGTAAAGAATATCGAAGGGTGTTGTCCTGAAAATAAAAAGATGCAGACGTTAAAGGAATGAGTAAAAATAATACGAAGATTATTTTTTTCATCGTATAAATTTCTTAACATATAATCCTAAGGCAAATACACAACCGATAATTATTAATACAACTACTAATGGTATTAAATTTGACACTACTGTAACAGAATCTTGAATAAATCTAAGTAAGTAATCTAACCCACTATATTTTAAAGATCCCAGTTGAAAATCTGCCGTAGAAGAAGTTTTATTGTAAGCCCCTTTCTCACAGAAAACATACCAGTAGTTTTTACCGTATTCTAAAGTAGTGTTTGACGTTATTTTTGAAAGTGTATTATTATTTATCGTGTCTGTACCTACAGGAATATACGATCCTGTGGCATGTTTTACATATACAGTACAGTCTGTTGTAGTTTCATTAGAAGCAACAGTAAAGTTAAAATCTGGAGTAGTATCTCGAATGTAGACGTCAACGGGATAATCCAGAGTAATTGAAGTAATTTCTGCAAAACTTATTATAGACAACAGTAATAATCCTGTAATAAAGAAAAAATACTTTACAATCCTGTTCTGTAGATCCACTAAAGGCATTTTATTTAACATTAAGTATTACGCTTTAAGATAATTAAAAAGAAGGGGAGATTATTTCCCCTTAAATGCCTATTCTATTGAATAGTTTCTTAATCATCATCCCAAACGCTATTACCACTCCGATTATCAGGAAAACTATTACTAACGGTATCAGGTCTGGGACTATATCCACGATATCACTGATGAAGTCGCTAAGATTCTGCATTCCCGAAAAGTGGAAAGCAGAAACACTCTGCAACATTACCAACAGCCCGATAATCGGTACTACTGCTTTTTTCCAAAATTTCATAATATTTATTTTATTTTTATGTATTTAAAAATAAGTCAAACAATTATAAAGATGGAAATAGGTAGAGATCAACTCTTTGAAGATCTGGTTGATCTTCTTTGCAGAATACAGAAAAACGAATGCAGATATAGAAAAAGACATTTACTGAAGAAAGAAATTATATGGCTGAATAAAGAGTTAGAACTGGGGTTGAAAATTGACATTTAACTTCGATTTAAAGCGGTTCATTTCGCAGGGTATTAACTCTTTCTTTTTTCTAACTAAAGATTCTCTGATGTTTGCCATCCGCTCGTACTCGTATTCGGTATTTTTGTTGATGTAAATTTTTAATAACTGCTCTAAAGAACCGTGAAATCCGTGCTTAGCATAATGAATCTCGTTGTCAAAATGAACGTAACATTTTCCTCTAAAAATAAGACAATCCCCACAACATTTTAAAGAAAGTTTTCCAAGTTCTTTTCCAGTTTCAGATATTTTTTTCTTTGTTTTTATACTGTCTGTTGATGTGTGAAGTGATTTATATCTTTTTTCTAAATCATAAATATAAGCTCTGGAAAAACCCGTGATTAAAGTTGCTATCATGGGATTATATAATCCTCCAGCCCTGTATTCTCCATCAATCCAGACATTTTTCCCGTCTTTTTCAATATAGTAACCTTCCGTGTTGTGGTTTATATTTTGGATAAATTTACCATATAAAGAATTTAAAATTAATTTATAGAAAAGATATTGAGGATCGTCTTTCGGAGTCGTGTTCTTTTTTCTGTAAAAGAAATTTACAAATTCTTTTAACGGGTTTCTTTTTTCAGTCTCTATAATCCTGAAACCCCAACAATCTTCCAGTTTAATAACATTATACTTTAATGCCATATTTAATTCATAAGAAGTAACCCACAAATCTTGTACGTAAACATAATCTTCAAATTCGTAAATATTTTTTTCTGCGTAACCTTCCTTACCATTTTCATCATAAACAACATTTGTGTAGTATTCTTTTTCATCTGAATTGATATGAAGTAATGAAAGATTTTCCTCTAAAGAAAGAGAATGATCTATATATGCCGGATCTATGTTATTTTCCTTTAAATATTTTTCTAAAGTAGGAAAGGATTTAATAGAGTTTCTTTTCTGATTTATCGTTTTCTTTTTTACTACACCATCTTTTATCGCCTTAAAATTATGCGTATAAAAAATCGGATATTTTTCTTTTTTTACTTTCCCGGTTATACAGTATATTCCTACGTATTCAGGATCATAATGATCTGCAACGTCATATTTACAGTGTAGAAAATTTGGAATTTGAGTCATAGCAAAGGGATACATTGAGTTTACATCATATTCATAAACATTTTTTATCATCTTAACTCCATCTTCATAGTATCCATTTTTTCCACCGTGATAGGAAAGTTCCGCAGGCTTAATTATTTCCCAGTTCGGGAAGGGAATACAGTCGTCTTCTCTTAAAAATTTATGCTTAAAGATCGTCATACTCATCTGAGCAATGGAAACGCATATCTTTATATCGTATTGTTTATGTAAATTAATTATAAATTCTGCTAAATCTTTTTGACAAAGAAGATCGTTGCGTAGATATTTTTTTAATTCTTTTTGATTATAGGTTTCTTTCCACTCGGTTTTTTTATGCTTTAGATTTAAAACACGTGAAAGTTTTTTCAGAGAAGAAGAGAAGAAAGCGAAAGAATCAAGGATTTTTACGTGTTTATTTCTGAAATAAATATCAGCGAAGCAGGTAGAACCCATCCTTATAGTTATTTTTATTCTGTTTTTTAATCTCATGTATTTCTGCAGAGGGATTTCGTTGTAATTTTTGTCAAAGTAAATTGTAAAAGTGGGTTGCCGAAAATACTCTTTAAATTTCAAGAAAATTACCTGCAGGTCGAATTTTAGATTGTGAAAGAAAAGGTAGTTGTTCGTTCTGGTTTTTGAATACCTGTCTATTAATTCAAAAAATATTTTGTGGATGTTCCGCTTTCTGCACTTTCTTATGCTATCGTTTATTCCTAAATAGAGATACGGTTTTGTTTCTGTATCCCCAACCATTACATTTACATTTTTTGGAAAACCGACGTGATTTTTATATATTCCTTTCTGTATATATTTAGGTATAAATATGTTTTTTTCCATTTTATCACCAAACTTCTATTCTGTCAAGAGAAATAACTTCTTGACAGATCCCCGTTTGGGGGTAATGTACTTTTAACCATTTATATAAAAACCGTAAATCATCTTCTATCTGCTCTTTCGTTTTATAATCGGGATATTTTTTCATTCTATGCCATTCAAATTCTACATCATAAACTCTCACAGTAAAAGTTATAGAACCGTGATTATAATATTTTCTTTTCTTTCGTTTTCTAAACTTTATCTTTCCTTCTTTTACTCTCTTTTTTCGAGTTCTTGC
>Ga0190363_1000599_pt1 | contig 21492 bp, 17 predicted proteins | sample 48721867_MG_FD_161272 | JGI IMG/M metagenome (GOLD analysis project Ga0190363, IMG submission 161272) | Hydrothermal vent microbial mat bacterial communities from Southern Trench, Guaymas Basin, Mexico - 4872-18-6-7_MG | ecosystem: Environmental > Aquatic > Marine > Hydrothermal vents >... | reverse complement strand
CCTACTTGGCCCAAGTCCAGTGATAAAACCGTATGCTTATTATCGCTCAGCAAGTTAAATAGCGGCAGCATGTAAACTGCCACTTTTCTTGATATAATAATAAATTGCAAGTAGCTATAGTATGTTGTAATAAGTGCTATTAGCGACACTAGGAGAAACGTTCTTGATGTTCTACATGAGCATATAACATGGTATGCCGTACCAAAGAAGGTAGTAATTAGCGACGCTATACAAGGAACAACGGCATAAGCAGATACGCGAACCAGCACCCCCTCATATACTAGGACGGATCTCACAACACTTGAGTATAGAATTAATGATAAAACATATGCTACGAAGTAACAGACAGCAAATATGAGAAAACCTAGCAAATATCCCAACAATTCCCTCTTTGCAGCTCCCTGTGCATTATTATGTTCGGGCATCTTCAGCGCACGCTCCCTTACTCAGTACCACGACATTCTACTAATTATGTCTTTAATACTCTCTGCTTAGTTTATTGATCTTTAAGTTTAGGCAGCAGGACAACTTAATTAACTCTAGAACATCTTACTTTATATAAGGATGATGAAAAGAGGGTCTAGTGACATTAATGAGCTGAGCCGGAAATTCTGATACTTTGATTTCAGATATTCCCTGTTTGCTATACTTCATACCAAGTACCCCAAGCAATTTTTCCATTAATCCATATAGCCAGTGTGTATTTTCCATGCGCTAGCTTCTCAGCAACGTCCTGAGTAGTAAAGACTATTTTGGCCGTAAACTTGCCTACATCCCATACTTTAGCCGTTATCGTTGTCATGCCGCTATACACGTATCCTTCAGGTGCTATACCAGCTATAGGTTTAACTTCTCCTGGCCTATAGAATAGCACACTCACGCTTGTTAGCGTTTCTTGAGATCTTATCTCTATGATTACTTGAGAGCCCTGTAATGTCAACGTAGTGTTAGGAACTCTATATGCTGTCGCAGCTAAGTAAATGGAGCCGTTCTCTACAGCTACCCAGAAATAACCTCCTTTTCTTACTACATTTGCGTAATATCTTGACATGAGCTCGGAAGCTTCGCCAGCTAAGTAATCAGCCCACTGTACCTCAAATAGCGGGTTGTAGTAAACCGTTATAGGCACATTAGAGCTTGTTTCTATGCCGGCTAAGACTGGCGACTTAATTGCTAATTTAGCGCGAAGAAGACCTGTGGTAATCAGCGAACTTAACTTAGGATCAGGTAATAGGTTAGGATAGGTCTTCGCAATAGCAGTGGCTATTTCTCTGTTTAATTTGTCAGGGACTGAGTCATTAGGATAGCTATCTCTCAAATCTAATTTAATATCATTAACTATCTCAATGATGGGAGAACCGCCAGCTAGTCTTACTTGAATAGCGTTGACCCTACCAAGCTTACCTTTGAGCACATACTCTACATAATCCTGCAGCTCCATGGGCGGTATATGCTGATCTAAGATAAAGATTGTACCATTGAGGCACACCGCAGCAACCGCGTGCTGGTAGTCCTCTAAGCTCAAGATATATACAGGCTGCACGTTTACTGAGAGAAGTGCTGATGCAACTAGTACTGAGTAATCTATGCAGATACCTTTACCTTCTTCTATCGTTGTTAACGGGTTGTTTATGTATTTTGAAGCTTCCTTGCTTTTGTCATAGTCATATATTATGTTTCTGTCAATCCACTCAAGCGCTTTCCATATCTTTTCTTGCACACTCTCTGAGAAGTTGCGGCTATAGATTACGTTTTTAACTTTTTCTAGGATACTTGGGTCAAAATAACAGATTAAACTAGTTAAGTAACCTGCAGCGTCTTCTCCCCCAACCATACTACATGAGATTTTAGCAGGATTTCCATGAATTTTTACATCATCAAATAATATTTTGCTCCGCTCTACGATTGCCTTACACTCTAGCGCATTAACAGCACTTGAAGAATACCCACTCCACACAATTACAGTATATTTCCCTGGACTAACCACATGTAGAATCTTACTTAATTTTACTACAAGTAACGTCAGTGAATTACTTACGTATGCGTAGTCCGCTAGAATCGTTGTTGGTTTATACTTACCTACTGGCACAATTTCGTAGCTGGGTAGCATGCTCTCAGGCTTGTAGAAGGCTATGCTTACTATGAGACCTCTGCCTCCAGCTATGATATGTGTTTCATTAGTATAAAGGAAAACTTGGGCGTTTTGGATTAGTGGCTTGACATTTACTGAGAATAAGTGCGTAATTTTAGCAGTTGCGTAAGTTAACTCCTCATTAGGTTCTGCAGCATTTGCACTAGATGTTGTGTGTGACTGCGTTGTCCTTGTTTCAGTGGATGTAGTGGCTACTTCGCTTGCCTCTGCTTCCGTATGAGTCTGTGAGCTAGTGGAAATAGTTTTGCTCGATTCTGTGAATCCAGAAGTATGACTGGTTATAACTGGGGATAACTCTGTGGTTGATGTTACAGATACGTGTTGTGTTATTGTAGTAGATGAGTGATATTTCTCACTAGGACTTGAGCTGGGTAAGATGTGTGAAGTAATACTAGTAAATCCTCCACCGTATAGCATATAGAGTGAAGCTGTGATTATGACGGCCGCGATAATTAATGCTAGCGCCTTACCCACAACATGTCCCCCAACTAAGTAAATACCTAGCCTGGAAATAAAGTACCAATAAAAATATCGTTGGTGTTAATGGCGCCGGGGGCGGGATTCGAACCCGCGTGGGCGAACGCCCACCGGCTCTCAAGGCCGGCCCCTTAGGCCGCTCGGGCACCCCGGCACCAAAAAAGTAGTTTTTGAGGAGTTTATGAATTTTAGTACAAGTACATTTCTTGATAGGCTATGCACTCATAAGCAGCCGCACAAAATAATTTAACATCATCAAAGTAAGCAGGCGACTCAGCTACTAAAAAATTAAATTTAATGTACTTGCTAAAAACCACGAAACTTACTTAGATTATCTAAGCAGCTCTAACTCTATGTACACGTCATCGGGTACCCTGACTCTCATTATCTGTCTCATTACTCTCTCGTCAGCTGCAATATCAATTATTCTTTTATGTATCCTCATTTCCCATTTCTCATATACTTTAGTTCCTTCGCCGTGTGGAGGTACGAGTACTGGCACTACTAACCTCTTTGTTGGCAGTGGTATGGGACCTCTTACTTCTACACCTGCTTTTTTAGCTATATCAACTAGTTGCTTGGCTACGTCATTGAGGTGCTCTACGTTAGTGCTCCATAGCCTTATTCTGACTCTACTACTCATTGCTGGTCCCTGGCTGACGTCACCTATAGCCGTATTTTTAGGTTTGTTTTAAGAGCTATTATTACTTTGTTCTTATTTCTACCTTTATTGGCTTAACATCAATAATGACTCCTATACCTATAGTCTTGCCCATGTCTCTCATGGCAAATCTGCCTAGCTGCGGGAAGTCACTGTACTTCTCTACTACCATAGGCTTAATAGGTTTGAACTTTATTACTGCTGACTCGCCAGGCCTGATGAACTGTGGGTTCTTTTCTGCTATCTTACCGGTCTTGGGATCTAGCTTCCCTATTATCTCAACTATCCTGCACGCTACTGAAGCTGTATGTGCGTGAATGACTGGTGTATACCCTACGTGAATTGCTGATGGGTGCCATACTACTAGTACTCTAGCAGTAAATTCTTCGACAACTGTTGGTGGGTTAGTTAAGTGCCCAGCTACGTCACCTCTCCTAATCTGATCCTTAGAGACACCCCTAACATTAAAGCCTATGTTGTCTCCTGGTAGTGCCTCGCTAAGTCTCTCATGGTGCATCTCTATTGATCTTACTTCACCTACCACAGCTGGCGGCATGAAGACTACTTTATCACCGACCTTCAGTTTTCCTGTCTCTACTCTACCGACAGGTACCGTGCCGACACCTGAGATACTATAGACCTCCTGAATCGGAATTCTCAATGGCTTGTCAACAGGCTTCGGAGGCTCCTTCATCATATCAAGTGCTTCAACTAGTGTTGGCCCCTTATACCAGGGCATATTAGGCGACTTCTCTATAATGTTGTCGCCAGTCCATCCCGAAACAGGCACGAATGGTATGTTGTTGACCTTATATCCTAATGGAGTCATGAACTTCTTTAGAGTATCAACAACCTGCTTGTACCTCGCCTCACTCCATGGTGGATCAGTGATGTCCATTTTAGTTATAGCTACAACTATCTGGTCAATACCCATTGTCTTAGCTAGGACGATGTGCTCTCTTGTCTGACCCTCTCTGCTCATTCCTGCCTCAAACTCGCCTGTCTTAGCTGAAACCACTAGTAGTGCTACGTCAGCCTGGCTGGCGCCAGTGATCATGTTCTTTATGAAGTCCCTGTGACCGGGTGCGTCAATAATTGTCCAGTAGTACTTAGGTGTCTCGAATCTCATGAAGGTTAATGCTATCGTGACACCTCTTTCTCTCTCCTCCTTCAGCTTGTCGAGGAACCATGCGTACTTCTCTGATTCCTTGCCAGCCTTCTTAGCTGCTTCCTCAACCTCCTTGATAGTCTTCTCGTCAATAGCTCCTAGCTTCATTAGCATGTGACCCACTAACGTGCTCTTACCGTGGTCTACGTGGCCTATTACGACCAGGTTTAAGTGTGGCTTCTTTGGCCTACTCATCTTATCACCACCTCTTCACGTCATGTACTTTAGACAGGTAACCTTATAAAATTTTTAATCTCAGCTTCCTTACCTTGAGCTTAATGCTATTCTCTCTATCTCCTCCTTCCTGGCCACAGCATAACTCTTAGGATCATTCCTAGCGGCTAGTATTATCTCGTCGGCTAAGCACTCAGCAATATTTTTAGTTGATTTAAATGCAGCTAACCTAGCACCCTCAGTTATGTGTCTTAAAGCTAGGTCAACCCTTCTTAAAGGTGACACGTCAACTGCAACATGGTATATTATACCTCCGTACATAATCCTAGTTGTCTCCTCCCTCGGTGCTGAATTTTCGATTGCCCTAACAAGAACCTGCAGCGGGTTTTCACCAGTTTTCAAGTGTATTATCTCGAATGCTCTCTTAACAATGTTATATGCTAAGTGCTTCTTGCCGGTGTTCCTGCCAGGTCTCATCAACTTGTTCATCAGCCTCTCAACAATGGGCACCTCAGCCTTGCCGAATCTCCTGTGCTCGTGCCTTCCGCCAGTATGTGGAAGATACACTGGCCTCAGAGAAATGTACTTCTTTAAGCTGGGATCTCTTACCACTACTCCCTCATAGCTCCACTTACCAAATAGCTTAATTTCAATTGTCTTAGGTTCCAGCACGCTACTCATCAACTACTCGCCTAGACCCCTCTTAATAGAAGGCTTTTAAGCATTTCCTAAATACCTGGGAGTGTTTCGTAGTAATTTGATCAAAATTATTAACTCTGGTAACCCCTAGAAGATGATGAGTTATGCAGGAATTATACCGCGTTGTTGACGTAGAGCCTTACATTATGACTAGCGATGATGACTATGTTACAGGAACACTTACATGTTACCTAGAAGATGGCAGTGAGATAATCCTATATAATGTACCATACGACATTACCTTAGCTATCGCGAGACTTAAGGAGCTCGATGAGAGTGAAATATATGAGCCAGACGACTTCAGAGATACAGTATATGGTATATTGATAATGTTCTTACCTAAGCTTAGAGCCCTGGGCGAGTCTATAGAGAAAGTAGTTATTGATGATTTTGATGATGAAAATATGGTGTACAAAGCAAGCCTATATATAACTACAGACGGCATAAGCATAAGAAGAACTATGATACCTAGCCATGCAATATTTCTTGCTTTACTCTTTAATAAGCCAGTATTTGTTACAAAAGAAATAGCTGAAATTTCACGAAATCTTGAAGAGGAGGATGATGAAGAGTTTTGATTGGAATATTACATAAAGGAATCTATGAGGGTATGAGGAATACATTCCGCAAGTCGACTTAATATGAGACTGTACTAGAGTTTAAGTTATGTAGCAACAATTTATCTCATTGGCTTCTGCTTCTTGCCTTTGATAAGGGCATCCAAGGACACTCCATTAACCATTATTACCTTATACCTTACACCTGGTAAGTCGCCCATCGACCTACCTCTGCTGCCGCCTATGCCTGCAATTATTACTTCATCGTGCTCGTCAATGAATGTAATTCCTCCATCATAAGGCACGAATGCTGTCACTACCTTACCATTCTTAACAAGCTGAACCCTAACACACTTTCTGAGCGCTGAGTTTGGTTGTCTTGACTCAACACCTACTTTTTCTAGTACAATACCTCTTGCCATTGGTGCTCCTTCAAGTGGGTCGTACTTTTCCTTGAGCTTTAGCATCCTGACCCTGAATTCTCTCTGACTCCACCTAAACTTAAGTCTCTTCTGCCTTAACTTCCTGGCGGCATAGAGGCCGTAAGGTGACTTCTTCCCCGGCATTTTTCACACCATACCTAATGGGTAGTTTGTTTAGTTCTGCTAATAAGCCTTACTGCATTGTTAATACCCTACACTATCGATACTACGTCAACTCCATAGTACCTCTTGAGGACCAGCCTAGCCTTGTGCACGTTCCTACCGTTCTTACCTATCGCTATTCCCTTATCGTGCGGATCTACCCTGACATATAGAACCTTCCTTCCGTCCGGCGTCTTATTTAAGTTTATTCCAAGCACTCTCGCCGGTAGAAAGAGATTCTTAACAAAGTCCTCCAGCGTATCTGCCCACTCCACGATCTCTATTCTCCTACCTAAGATCTTAGATATCCTCCTTACGTTCCTTCCCTTAGCCCCTACAGCTATCCCTGCCTGCCCAGGAGGCACTATGAATATTATTGTGCCGTCCTCCTCATCTATTATGCAGTCCTTGGCTGATACACCCGTTATGTCGTGCAGTAAAGCCATATACCTTAATTCTTCCCCAGTTATCTTAACGCTCAACCTTCTCCTCACCCTTGCCTAACTCTATTATTCCGGACTCACCAGGATCTAAAACAGCTATGGTTGTAATAGGAAATAACTTACCACATACAGTCCCCAACTCATAGCTCGTACCATTAAATCTGATTATCGGTATGTTCCCTAACCTAGCATAATACTTCACGTCCTCCTCGATCCACTTAGGTATCTTACTAGCTATTATGACTGCCTTTGCTTTACCTAATTTAATAGCTCTTATAGCTCTTCTCGCACCTATTACAACCTTGCCTGTCTTTAAGAGCAGCTTTATTTCATTATCTAGAGACAGAGCCTCACTCATTTAACCCCCACCTCACTCCCTCTTTACTTGAGGCTGAATTTTTAATTTAGTTGGGTTCATCTCTAATACCACCATTGCCGTACCCACAGGAGCTAGCTGACCTATGATGACATTTTCAGTGACACCCTTTATATAGTCAACTTCGCCTCGGGCACTCGCGTCGAAGAGATGCTTAACAGTTACCTCAAATGCTGCTCTAGCAAGCACGCTTGGCTTCTCGCCAGCCACACCGTGCCTGCCAACTTGTCTTACTGTACCAGACCACGTCATTATGTCAGCCACCAACATCACGTGCCTTATATCTACGTCCAGACCCTGCTCCTTCAAGGTATTCATTATCTCCCTAATTAATGCCTCACGCGCTGCTTCTATACCTAGTATGTTCTCTATTTCATGTATACTGTTCGTCTTTGTTTTTGCCGGATCAACTCCTTCCACTCTCAGAACAGCACCTAGATTACTTCCGTCAGTTATTAGTACATAGTATTCCTTACCCGTCTCCGGATCCCTGCGTTTTTGTGGAATAACTTTCTTGATGTCCTTGATGCCTTTTAGCTTTGTTTTCAGTATTCTATCTCTGAATTTTTGCGCCTTAATCACGTCGTAGCCTTTAGGTAGATCTATCACTATAACATAGGGATCTTCAGGATCTTGCTTTATTCTGCCTGCAAGGGTCTTGCTCTTCGATAAAGTCTTGATTATGTCGTCTCTAGTAAGTCCCTTATCGCTCAGCATGTCAGGGTCTAATCTTATTATCAACTGGAGGGCTATAAGATCTATGTCTACACTCTCTACCACATTTTCTAGTTTAGTCATCTCTATCTTTCTCGCTATTTCAACAGCTCTCTCACGGTCGTACTTGTACTCCTCACTCAGGTGAATCTCCATCATTGGAGTCTCAGGAGTCCGCCTAGCATCCACCAGCTCTATAAGTCTCGGAAGACCTAGTGTAACGTTTAGTTCTCTCACACCAGCATAGTGGAATGTTCTCAGTGTCATCTGAGTACCTGGCTCTCCTATCGATTGAGCTGCTACTGTGCCAACAGGTTCTCCAGGCTCTACTAGCGACTCCATGTAGGTTCTAATGACATCGTCCCTTATCTTAACTATTTCCTCTTCATTGATATCAAGTTCTATGCCTTTGTCAAATAGCGTAGTGACTAATTCATCAAAAATCTTCTCAGGTAGAACGTCTCTTGCTGGCTCTGTTAGCTTAATAACCTTGCGTGCTTTATCGACAAACTTGCTAAGCATTTCCTCAAGTACTTTAGGTTCCGTGATTTTCTCTTCAACAACAATACGTGTTAACTTCTCTCTAATAATCTCTCTTAATTTAACCGGCACACCCTCGGGAACCTTCCTGACTATGCTTTCAACAAGTAGCTCCGGCTCTCTCACCTTCGCTATTATCTCCTCTACTTTCTCCTTAATCTTCTTCTCTCTAGATCTAGATTTACCTCTTGCTTTTTTCTGTGACGTCCTTCTCTTCCTTGACTTCTTAGGGCTCATTTCCTCCACCCAACATGCTTTTCTATGATTCTCTCGACATTGACTGCCTTGCCGAAAGACGTGTTCTTCGGGTCTATGCCGTCCTCACCATACCTAAACTGAATTAAGTGACCGTAGACAGACCTAACGGTCCCGTCATACTCTACACGTAAGTCCTGCAGAGCGTTTATTAATCTTCTCTGCATATAACCGCTTTGAGACGTTCTTACAGCTGTATCTACTAGTCCCTCCCTGCCACCAGCCGCGTGGAAGAACATTTCTATTGGTGATAGACCCTTAACGAATGATCCGGATACAAATCCTCTAGCTTCCGGACCTATGTCGCCCTGCTTGAAGTGCGGTAATGTTCTCCCTCTATAGCCTCTATGTATTCTCTGACCTCTCACTGACTGCTGCCCTAGCATAGCTGCCATCTGGGTAATATTTAATGTAGAGCCCCTAGCTCCTGTTTTAGCCATTATGAAGACGTTATTGAACGGATCTAGGTACTTGGTCGCTCTCTCACCCGCCTCATCTCTAGCTCGCGATAATACCTCTAGTATCTTTATTTCCAAGCTCTCCCTTAGCGTTCTTCCAGGTGTTGGCTCAAGCCTACCTTCTTTATATAGCTGAATTAAGCGTTCGATCTCTTTCCTAACCTTTACTATTACCTCTTCAATTTCTTTGTAGGCTTCCTCCGGAATCATTATGTCCACTATGCTCATTGTGAAGCCCCTCATTTCTATGAATCTTAGGAACAATTTGAAGGCCTTATCCATGAATTCCTTACCAAATGACGCCCCGTACTCTCTGACTAAGAAGTGCAGCAGCGACTCAGGTTGTTGCGCACCTATCGCTGCCTTATCAAGTACTCCGAGCAGTAACTTACCCTTCTTAACTACTAGATATGAATCCCAGAAGCACTCTTCATCAGTACACTTCAGGTTACCTGATGAGATCTTAGCTTCCTTAGAGAAGTTGAAGTCCTCAGGAAGTAAGAGGCTTATTATCTGCTTACCTGACCATGCCTTAATAGGTGATAAAACTGCTGGCTCTGGCATCTCGCCAGAGTAGTTTATGCTAGCTAGTAAGTCAGACACTTGATCCTTAGTGAGTAATGTGACCTTTGATGAGAGCAGATATGCGCCACTTATGTAATCCTGTATGCCTCCGATGATGGGCCCTCCATACCTAGGTGATAGTATGTGCTCTTGCACGAGGAGGAGTATCTTTGCTTCAGCCCTAGCTTCTATCGTCTGAGGTACGTGAAGGTTCATTTCGTCACCGTCAAAGTCAGCGTTATATGGCGGACACACTGCTAAGTGCAACCTGAACGTACGCCCTGGCAGAACCCTGACTACATGCGCCATAATTGACATCCTGTGCAGCGAAGGTTGTCTGTTAAAGAGTACTATGTCACCGTTAATTAGGTGCCTCTCAACAATATAGCCCGGCTTTAAGCTCTCTGCAATTGCCTTCAAGTCCTTAATAAAGCGCAGATCTATCCTCCTTCCTGTATTGTCTATTATGTAGTTCGCGCCTGGGTAGCGGTAGGGTCCATTGAGCACGTACTTCCTTAGCTCGTCAATGTTCCAAGGAGTAACTCTCTCCGGTACCGTCAGTATCATAGCTACTTCAATTGGAACACCAACCTCGTTTATGCTTAAATTAGGGTCGGGACTTATTACTGTACGTGCTGAGAAGTCAACTCTCTTACCAGATAAGTTACCTCTAAACCTTCCCTCCTTACCCTTAAGTCTCTGAGCCAGTGTTCTCAGAGGCATTCCTGACCTTCTCTTTGCTGGTGGTACCCCAGGTACTTCGTTATCTATGTACGTAGTTATGTGGTATTGAAGTAGCTCCCACAAGTCCTCAACGATGACCTCGGGTGCTCCTGAATTTATGCTCTCTCTCAACTTCTCATTAGTCCTAATTATGTCTACAAGCTTGTGAGTCAGGTCGTCCTCGGATCTAATGCCTGTTTCTAGCAATATCGAGGGCCTTACAGCAATTGGCGGCACTGGCAATACTGTTATTACCATCCATTCAGGCCTAGCGAACTCCGGATCGTAACCAAGTACCCTCAAGTCTCTATCAGGTATGCGCTCGAGCCACTCTCTTACCTTAGTAGGCCAGAGCCTACCTAGAGGACCTTCTTCAATAAACGTAGTCGGCTTCTCCAATCTAATCTTAAACTGCTTTTCACCGCAGTGTGGGCACTCCATAGCCTTAATCGCCTTCCTCTTAACGAAGTCCGTGAGGCTGCTTGCGAGCTGCGGCCACTTATCCTTAAGCCTATTGTAGAGATCTAAGTACCTATCTATTTCTTCGTCGGGTATCTTGAGCCTGCCGCAGCGTCTGCAAGTAGCTCTGAGAAGGTCGTATATGTGCCTCACAAATCCTATGTGAATTACAGGCCTAGCTAACTCTAGGTGACCGAAATGCCCTGGACATCTAGCCAGTGTGTTCCCACAAGTAGCACACTTTTGGCCAGGCTCTATTACGCCAAGCCTAGGATCCATAACACCTCCTTCAACTGGCAGGCCGTTTTCGTCGTAGACCTCAGATGTGACTATGGCTGTCGCTGACATCTTCCTAATCATATCCGGAGAGAGTATCCCGAACTTAATACCCCCTATGAGCTTCTGCTCTGACATATTAGACACCCTCGAACTTATCCTTAATAACTAGTCTTGGATATATCAGCATGCTCATCATCTCCTGAAGTAACAGCTTAAACGCATAAGACACAACTACAGGATACAGCCTGCCCTTCTCACCGTGGACCGGGCAAACAAGTCTGCCCCTCCTTCTATCGTACCATCCGATCATCCCGCAGTCTGCACACACATAAATTACTGTCCTGTCAGAGTTTTCGAGTAGCCTCTCCTGCAACAATAGTGATGCACCATGCCCTACTAAGCAATCCCTCTCCATCTCACCAAATCTCAGCCCACCCTCTCTAGCTCTACCTTCAGTTGGCTGTCTAGTGAGTAGTTGCACCGGCCCTCTAGCCCTCGCATGAATCTTGTCAGCGACCATGTGATGCAGCCTCTGATAGTATACTATGCCAATGAATACAGGCGTCATTATCAGCTCGCCAGTCCTGCCATCATACATAGGCTCGGTTCCATCGGCTGGATAGCCGAGCATGAGTAGGTCTTTTTGCAATTTCTCTACCTTCTCGCCATAGAATGGTGTGCCATCAACTAACCTGCCTCTCAGAGCACCTACCTTCCCTGCTATAGACTCTATTAGCTGACCCACAGTCATTCTCGATGGCAATGCATGTGGGTTAATTATTAGGTCAGGTGTGATGCCGTCTGGTGTGTAAGGCATGTCGTACTGAGGTACAAGTAACCCTATAACACCTTTCTGTCCGTGCCTTGACGCAAACTTGTCGCCAATTTCAGGTATTCTGAGATCCCTCGCCTTAACCCTAATTAGTCTATTGCCTTCACCGCTAACTGTTATTACGACAGTATCGACCACACCCTTATCACCGTGTCTTAGTGTTAGCGAGGTGTCCCTCCTGGATACACCAGCTAGCCCGAACTCCTTGTACTCCTCAAGGAACCTTGGCGGAGATGTCTTACCTACAAGAACATTACCTGACTTAACCTCTATCTCAGGGCTTATTATGCCATCCTCATCAAGCAGCATGTAGTTGTCTCTTCCTCTATATCCCCTCACGCTAGGGTCAGGTATCTCAATCTTATCGCGTTGGCCGCCAGCATATTTTAACTCCTCAGTACTGTACTCTCTATAGAATGTCGACCTGGCTAAGCCTCTTTCTACGGACGACTTATTCATTATGACTGCGTCTTCCATGTTATACCCTGTGAACGACAGTACCGCTATAATGAAGTTCTGGCCTGACGGCCTATCATTGTATCCTATAACATCAAGGAATCTCGTTTGAACTATTGGTCTTTGCGGATAGTGCAGGAAGTGTCCTCTGCTATCAAATCTGAGCATGAAGTTTGAAGCATATAGCCCTACTGCCTGTTTTGCCATAGCTGACTGGTAGGCATTTCTAGGTGACTGATTGTGCTCAGCATATGGTATCGTTGCCGCTGCTATTCCGAGAATAGCTGGAGGCCATAGCTCTAAGTGAGTATGCTCTAGTGTTATGTCCTCAGGATTAATAGCAATGTAGGCATCCTCTTCTTCTTCAGCATCTAAGTACTCTACATAGCCCATTTTTACGAGATCTGAGAATTTTAATTCGCCTCTCTTAACTTTCTCTATAACATCCTTAGTTATCTTTAATCTGCCGTTTTCAAGTATTAGCAGCGGTCTTCTTACCCTGCCAGCATCACAGTTTATGTATACCTCATTAAGATGCTCTGTCCTTAGGTAAGAGATGTTTACCTCATGATGTAGCTGACCGCTTCTCCTCAGCTCACGAACCTTTCTTACGAAGTCACTAGCATCCTCCTTCATGTAGTATCCTACTAGCGTACCGTTAACAAATACCTTTACATACCCTGACAAGTTTTGAAGTAACTCCTCATCACCTGTCCTCAATCTCTCAAAAACCTCTTCGACAGGGACCACACCCAAACTCTTAATTACCTTAATTACCTCTTCCTCATCTATACCTACTGAGATATATGCGCTTAGTGCTAGGTTCTTTACTAAGCCACAATTGGGTCCTTCTGGGGTCTCAAATGGGCATATTCTTCCCCACTGAGTTGGATGCAGATCTCTTGCTTCAAAGTGCGGCTGCCCTCTACTTAGGGGGGCTACAGTTCTCCTTAAGTGGCTGTGTGTTGAAATCCAATTCATTCTGTCAATTATCTGGCTAACTCCCGTCCTGCCTCCTACCCAATTACCCGTAGCTAGCGCGTGCCTTAGCCTATCAGTAACTAAATCTGGCCTCGCTAATGCTCTTAGATTTAATCTCCTCCCTCTTAACCTATGCTTCTCAACCTGGTATCTGAAGTCTTTAATAAACTGTTTAAATGCTACTCTAAATAGTTGAGCTAGCAGATCCCCAGCTAACCTCAGCCTCCTATTGGCGTAGTGATCTTTATCATCAGGCTCCCTCCTACCTAAAGCCAATTCAAGTAGTTTGCAGGCCATTTGACCTAAGTACAGCGCTTTCTTCAGTCTTGACTTGGGTGACGAGCCCAAGTGAGGTAAGAAATAATTGTCTATTATCTGCTCTGCACGCTCGATTCTGGCCTCACGCGCCTGACCGATGGCTACCCTAGAACCTATGTAATCCAATGCCTCCTCTCTAGTCTTTATCTCGCGTGCTTGAAGAAGAGCTGGAATTAACTCCTTCTGAATTTCAGGGTCTGTAGAGACAGCTAGAGCTATATCTCTATCACTCTCAAGTCCCAGCGCTTTCATCATTATAGCGAACGGTATCTTCGTAGGTATTGGCGGGAAATTAATGACGAGCGTGCCATCTTTAAGTCTGTCTAAAATTATCGGAACCCTATAGCCTGAAGATGCTGATATTACTTTCGCTGTGTATGTTATGTTCGAACCCTCCTTAGCTTTGTCAACAAATACTTTATTTGGCGCTAAATCCTCCTGGGTAACAATTACCCTCTCAGATCCGTTAATTATGAAGTAACCTCCTGGATCTCTCCAGTCCTCACCTATCTTAATTAACTCTTCCTTACTCATTCGCGAGGTAGGATCAAGAACCGATCTTACCATTACTGGCATGTCACCTAGCGGTATCTCCTGTCTCGTTACTTCAATGCCGCTCTCGTATAGGGCAACAACTAATGTTATTGGCGCTGCATAGGTCAGGTTCCTAATTCTTGCCATCATTGGAGTTACTTTCTCTACGTTACCTTCTACCTCCCTAAACTGAGGTTCCCCTATTCTTACATCTAGAATTTCTAAGTACACTCCTGGCTGATTTGTTTCAATCCTGCTATTTTCCTTTACAATCCTCTTTATCCAGTCCGTTACGAATGCGTTATATGAATCGAGATGCTGCCTTACTAAACCCTTCTCTCTAATAAACGCCTCCATTAGTATCCAGCGGTCTTCAGGGGTTAACCATGTATTAGAATTATGAGAACTTGACACCACACCTATCACCCAGCAACAACAAATCTATAAACAATTATTTTACCAGTAGTTGGTGACTTACGCTCGATCCGAACAATATCGCCAGGCTTAGCACCTATTTCTTTAGCAACAGGGTCTGAGGCCCTTATCCATGGCAGATTCTCCGGTCTTACACCTAGTTCCTTTAGAATCTCAATTGCTTCCTCAGGCTTTACTACCTCGTGCTTAGGAACTAACTCATGATCCATTATCTTAAACTTTCTCTTTCCCGACATATATTATCTACCCTTCCCTAACCTTTAAGGTAGTCCGGAACACTAATTATAAGCTTTAATCCAGAATCTTTGGTTTTCTGAAGATTTAAGTAGTTTACTCTGACACCTAGCTATCCTTTTAAACCCCCTATAACAACTTAGTATGGTGGGCCCGTAGCTCAGCCAGGTAGAGCGGCGGGCTTTTAACCCGTAGACGGGCTTCACCGACCCGGCGGAAGTCCCGGGTTCAAATCCCGGCGGGCCCGCCACATAATGCAATATTATGCTAACTTCGTTAACTCCTAAGGTAGAATGCTTTCAATGAGAACACCTTTAAACATACTAATGCTAATTGAAGCATCTGCTAAGAGTAATGCTTCAATTAGCTTTAACTTGAGTTTATGTTGCTGTATAAAGTCCTTTAGCACAAATGCATCATCTCTAGAGAAAACTACATGAACTGATACCACATTTAACTCACGCTTTATCCTCAATGATCTCCTCACATCCTCCTGAACCTCATCACAACATAAAACATACTGACTTGTACTTAACGGAATAGTAAATACACCCAATCTTAGCGCTATAATCGAAGCTAGAGGAAGCGAGTAATCTGTCGGAGCTATGATAGCGTCAACCTTACTTCCAGCCAACATTTCAACCACTCTGTTACATAAGTACATTCCGAGGTACTCAGCAAGAATAGGTTTTCCTAAGATCCTCAGTAAGTCACTATCGTACTTACTGATGAGCCTGCACATAAAGTCCTTTATCAGCTTTCTGTCAAGAAGCCTGGTAAGTATCATTGACGCCTTTTCCTCACTCGGAATTATCTCTCCTTGACTGTACTTACTTAGAGTTGTGAGTGATATTCCAAGTATGCTGCTTAGATCTTTATATGAATAAACTTCCTTAGCTGCAAGTAAGGCAATGACTGCGTCAAGCTTCCTTATCATGGATGTTAGCTTCCTGCCTGACCTCCACCTCAGCATTCATAAGCCCAAAAATCATGTGCTGACAAAAATAAATATACCTTATTAGAGTACTATGTCTCAGGGATGATTAAGGTCTATAAGCGCTGAAGAATGATGACTAACCCACGCTATGACTTCTATAATTGATGTCCTCACTAAGTTAAATTCAGAAAATAATCAGACAAATGCCTTCTCATCAATACTCAGGTCCGGAGGTAGTCATCACTGTATTTATTATACCTTAGAAAGTTAATATAAGGATTCCCATGAGGTGGGACAGGGTTTTTAAGGCTATAGCTACACCCATGCCAGCAATTCTTTATGCTACTGCATGGTTTTCGCTTCAACCAGTTATACTACGTGCCACACACACTTTATCTATCCTGTTGGGTCCGGGCATAGGAAAAGAAGCCGCACAAGTTATATCCACAGCAATTTACGTTATCACCAACATTTCTTGGCTTGCTAGTTGGTATAAGCTAACTAAATACCTCAGGAGTAGAGTAATTCGTAGTAGATTACAGTGAATTATGGTACAGAAAAACGCACATTGAATTCCTTTACTTTCAGTAAAAAGAACTTCCATCAACTGACTCAGCGCTACAGTGGATCATCACTCCTCAGACCGCCCGTCGAGCAACATCATAGTCAAAGTTACTACTTTTCTGAGAAAATATAGATAGCGGGTCTCCACGGTATCGCTGACTTCTTTCTTCCTCCGTAATCAGGTGCTGAGGGGTCTGTTGACTCGTAGACGCCAGATATCTTAATTCCTGTCTTAGCTTCTACATACTTCTTAAATAATCTCACAGCAGTCAGTTCATCAATACCATCAGTCTTTCTTAACATACTGACTAGTTCAGGCTTTAACTGGCTTATGATGTCCTGCAGCATCTTAGCTAGCTTAGGTATATCCCTCTTAGAGACATTCGGCAGCTCATTAATTAATACCTTTATTACTTCACCTATTCCAGCACCCGACTTAATTTTATCATACGCAAGGAAGAATAACCTGTACATCCCCCTAGGTGCTACATAAATTACTGCTCTATCTCCCCTAACCAGCTTGGTCAATTCCTTCATATCCTCGATTAACTTCTCTATATACTCAACCATTACTTCCGAATCATAATGCCTCTTAAGTTCCATAGGTTCAGGCCATTTCTCAGTAACTACTAAAGTCTTCTTGCCTATAGCATGCCATAGCTCTTCAGCAAAGAACGGCGTATAGGGTGCCATCATCTTGATCCATGTCTCAATGTACTGTCTTACAACCTTACCTGGCTTCTCAACCATACTTAAGTACTTCTTCAGATCTTGGAACATTAAGTAGAAGATCCTAATACCTGCTGCTCTAACTCTCACCCTATCTAACTCACTGCATGCTTCAATGACATGACTCGCGAGCCTGGACTCAAGCCACCTCTCGAAGACGCCGTACGTATCAGTTAACTCGCTACTAGCTAATTCCTTAATTAGCTCTTCTATCTCCCTTAGTCTCTCCGGTAATTGCTTAAATCTGTCGTAATCGAAGTTAAGGTCCTGCTCGACCTCCGCCTCTATAGCAAAGCCTAATCTTGTAGCGTCTGGAGAGAACTCTTCGATTAAGCCTTTCAGCGTCCAGATATTTCCTTTCGACTTGGACATTTTTTCCCCACGTATCAGTACCCAACCATTAGCTACTATCTGCTTTGGCCACTTTTCCTCGGGAAATATTGCTACGTGATTGAATATGAAGAATGTGAGGTGATTAGGTATTAAGTCCTTACCACTATGCCTGGAATCGAGCGGGTACCAGTAGTCGAACTCCTCTCTAAGCTCATGGAGCACATTAGTAGGCACTCCGAGCTTTTGTGAGAGCTCTACTGGGTCACCCTCACCTAACATTACATAGTCCCAGAATTCCTTAGTTAGCTTGCTTGAGTCAATGCCGTACATCCTTATCTTATGTATTACCGTGTAGAATGCCATGTAGATTGTTGAGTCACTAAGCGACTCTATTACCCACCCCTTCTCCCAGGGTAGCTCAGTTCCCAGACCTCTAGTGCGTGCACACGCCTTCGCCTTCAGCCAGTCAATGACGGCCTGAAACTGACTCCTAGCTTCTTCAGGCACTATCTTCATCCTAGCTAGCGCCTTCTTAGAGAGCTCCTTCCATTTCTCGTTGCCGTAATCTATGAACCACTGATTCCTCAGTATCTTAACAACAATCTCAGTACCGCACCTGCAATAGACCGGTGCATTAAGTATCTCGTACATTACCTCAGCTATACCCCTGTCCAACATAAACTCTCTTATTCTTTCCCTAGCCTCACTAACCTTCCTGCCAGCGACGTACTTAGCTGTGAACTCCGTTACCTCAGCATCGCTAACTAATTCAGCAAGATCAGCCCTCATGACACCAGACTCGTACTCTACCCTATAGAGCTCCTTAGTAGCCTTATCGAGCAGTTCACTATCCTCTTGACTTACCACATTAAACTTTTCAACTACATCCTTAGCGGGAATAGCACTGTAACCCTCAACTCTAATCAATGGTATAGGCTCTAGCTCCTTAGGCCACTCACCAAATCTCTTCACGTAATCCCTCAATGCCGCATAGTCGTAAGGCGCGTGAGCAGGAACACTCATTACCAGGCCCGTGCCAAACTTCGGGTCAACGAACGTTGCCTCCAATACTTTAACTCTGCGCCCTGTAATTGGGTTAACCGCGTACCTACCTATTAGCGTAAGCGGATCCACTCTGCCTAAGACCTTCATGTCTGCTTGATATTTTAGCTTGTTGTATGCCTCGCAAGCCACAACCCACTTCTCAGTGCTGCCACTATTGGCGCTTTTCACCTCACATAGGCAGTACTCAATATTCGGATTAATCCATAAGTTGGTTACACCATATACTGTCTCAGGACGTAGAGTCGCGACAGGTATTAGCGCATCGCTGCCCTCGAGCTTAAACTTTATTATAATCATCTCACTTATCTCAGGCTCTACGTCATCCTTAGTATCGTGCATCCCAACAGGCATCTCATGCTTCGGGCACCAACCTACGGGGTGTGAGCCTTTATCGATGTAGCCCTTTTCTCTTAACCTCTCGAATTGCCACCGTATAAATGACTTAAACTCCGGGTCTATACTCGTGAATTCCCTGCGCCAATCGATGGAAAGCCCGTAGTCCTTCATTGCCTCCTTCGATATGCCGTGGAAGTACTTAGCAAGTTTTAGTGGCTCTGTAAGTTCTTTAAGAGTATCCGCATCCACAGCAAAGCTTTCCGCTAGCTTATTAATGTACTCTGTGTCTCCGGAAGCTATCTTCTCAGCCATTGAGAGTATGGGCGTCCCTGTGTAGTGGAAGCCCATCGGGAAGAGTACGTTGTTCCCTCTAGCCCTCTTATACCTTGCGAGAATATCGGGTATAACGTACGTTCGCGCGTGACCTATGTGTATTGGGCCATTAGGGTACATGAAGGCTGCAGTTACGAAGAACTTGGGTCTACCAGCCTCTGGATCAGCTTCAAATACTTTTTCTTTCTCCCATATCTCTCTCCATTTGCGGGCTATACCTTTGAGGTATTCAATGTATTCATCATTGTTGCCGTCACTAGCAATAACATCTCACCACAAGTAGCTAATAAGTAGGTCCCTATTAAGGATTAAGGTACCCTCGAGAAGATCTAGCGGCTGATACTATAGAATGGTCAGTATTGCGGGGCTTATCATCAATCATACCGTGTTCCGCTCATCATCTAATTTACTGAAGTAACAAGCCTTAATTAAGGTATTCAGTATTACCTTAATTTAGGGGCTTCTGTGAGAGCTATCGTTAAGGTCGACCCTAAAGGCAGAATAACGATACCTCTGTATATTCGGGAGGCTGTAGGTCTTGAACCATTTTCTTACGCTGAAATTGAAGTAAGTGAAGATGGTAAGTCAATAGTAGTTAAACCAGTATCTAAATCCGGTGAAGTTCTAGTTGATATTAAAGTAACCCTAAGTACTATCGACGACTTCACGCAGGTACTTAAGACCATTCTAGCTGAGGGCGTTGAGGTGAGGCTGCTTAAGTGCAGGTCTATAGATGATAGGGAGTACAGTTGCACATTCACGTTAATTCTTCTTGATAGGGTACTAGCTGAGCACATAAGGAAAAAACTTAAGGATAGTGGTATTAAAGTTGAAATTCTCTAATTAACTTGGAGGAGGTCACCATGCTTATTCGTATCGGGTGCTGTGGTTTTGCTGTTTCAAGGAAGAAATACTATCAAGAGTACGACGTAGTTGAATTACAGGATACATTCTATAATCCTCCGGATGAGGCCAAACTAAGGAAGTTGAAAGCTGAGGCGCCAGATGGCTTTATTTTCACTATGAAAGCATGGCAAGCAATTACACACCCCCCATCTTCAGCTACCTGGAGAAGGTGTAAAGTAAAGATACCAAAGGAGCGGTGGGACAAGTACGGCTTTCTAAGGCCAACAAAGGAGAATTTTGATGCTTGGGAGCTAATAGTTAAGGGCGCTAAAGCCATTAGCGCTAGGGTAGTAGTTATTCAGACTCCTCCATCATTTGGCTACAGCGAGGAGAACTACAGGAACGTAATAGACTTCTTCTCATCCATAACACCCACAGACTTTGCTATCGGCTGGGAACCTAGGGGAACATGGAGAGAAAATCCAGATAAAGTAAGAGAAATAGTGGAGATGTTTAGAGAATTAGTACACATTACGGACCCTCTTAGAGTGCTTCCCGCTACGTTAAAGGAAATCAGCTACTTTAGACTTCATGGGATCGGTGGCAGAGAGGTAAATTATAAGTACAAGTACACAGATGATGACCTAACTAAATTGAAAAACATTCTCAGCCAATTAAAAAGCAGGGAAGTTTACGTATTATTCAATAACATATACATGGCATCAGATGCTAAGCGATTTAAGGAAATCTTCACTAAGTCCTAGCTTCTTAATTACCTGACCCAGTACTTCCCTTATGAATAGCTTTTTCAGCGCACTCATGCGAAGAATAACTCCCCCGTAAACTTCCTTTATCTTATCCTCAACCTCATCTAATCTCTTTTCACTCACTAAATCTATTTTATTGATTACAACAATCACATCCTTACCTTCAAACAGCCGGAGAATACTTCTTAGCAAATTTAGCTGTTGCTCAAGTGAGTAGTACGCTCCTTCATATGGATCGACCAAGAATAGTATTAAGTCAGCTAAGTACTTGAGGGCGAGGATAGCTTTCCTTTCTATAGGATTTAGCTTACTCAAAGGTCTATCAAGAATGCCTGGGGTATCAATTATCTGAATTCTTAATGCACCTAAATCGATGTGACCTAATATTATTTCTTTAGTTGTAAACGGAAAAGGTGAAACCTTCGGCTTAGCTGAAGAGATCGCTCTCACAAAAGTTGATTTACCTACCTGAGGCATACCAGCAACAACTAACTTTGGTGCCCCCACTT
>Ga0190363_1000598_pt1 | contig 21522 bp, 23 predicted proteins | sample 48721867_MG_FD_161272 | JGI IMG/M metagenome (GOLD analysis project Ga0190363, IMG submission 161272) | Hydrothermal vent microbial mat bacterial communities from Southern Trench, Guaymas Basin, Mexico - 4872-18-6-7_MG | ecosystem: Environmental > Aquatic > Marine > Hydrothermal vents >... | reverse complement strand
GGAAGGAAAGAAGAGTTTGTGGTGTCCCAAACTTGAGAGAAATAAATATATCTATGTAGAGGAGATTCAGATTCTTGATAGTTTATAAAAGACAATAAGCAAAACTAAACCTGTTCAATTTATGAGTTGGTACAGAAATATAGAGATAACATTGGTTGAGAAGTAGATTAAAAAGAAATTTAAAAACAAAATAAATGTTTCAGCTATGAAACAATTTTTTAAAATGTTTCACAATCTTGAGAAAGTGAAACAATTATGATAAATTAAACAGTAAGAAGAAAAACGATTATTTTCTTTTTTAAGTAGAAATTTTTTTATTTTTTATTAAATTCTAGCTTTATGAAAAAACAAATTAAAATAATGGAAAGAGATTGCGGGTATGAGAGATAGATTAATTCATGAATATTTTGGTGTAAATTACAAAATTGTATGGAAGACGGTAAAAGAAGAAATACCTGAACTTGAAGAAAATATAAAAGAAATTTTTAAAAGAGAAAGTTTTAATTATGAAAAAATAGTCACTGAAAAACAAATATTCCTACCCATTCAATCTACGAGGTTAAACTGGAGAATGTAGAAATAATTCGCAAAAACAACTCTTCTTTTGATAATTCACGCATAAATTTGTGACCATGATTTCATCTGTAGATTACTATTTTTATAATTTGATTTTTAAATAGTAAAAGCACAGACACACTCTTAAGACTAAAGTAAGTTCCAAAAGGCAAATATAATTTATAAATTTCCCAATCTAAATAGGATTAATAAATTCTTTTAAAATGTGCTTTTTACTCTTTTAAATATTTTAAATAATCCATCATCGAATGAGAGGGATTTTAGGTGTATACCATGTGCCTTTACTTTTCTTTTGCCAATAAATCATTAAGTTGACGAAAGAAAATTTTTTTTTTAAAATGTTATTATGTAAAAACAAAGGGGGTTAAGATGGCTAAAGTAGCAATTGTATGTAATGGTGCAGAGTCTTCTAATGTCTTTCCTCCCCTTATTTTGGGAACAAGTGCGATTGCTTGTGGTGATGAAGTAATTTTGTTTTACACTCCCGGAGGAGCTTCTGCATTAGTAAAAGGTAAACTGGAAGAGATGAGAGGGAAGAAGGGATTACCTGATCCAGTAGAACTATACCAAGGAATAGTAAAGTTAGGAGGAAAAATTTATGTTTGTGAACTTGCCTTAGAGGCAAAGGGATTAAAAAAAGAAGATTTCAGAGAAGGAGTGGAGATAATAGGAGCCACTACTTTTATGAATAAAATAAAAGACGCTACCATAACTTTTTCTTTTTAATAAGGAGGTGGTGAAATGGCTACAAAATTTTTAGATACTTTAGGGTTAAGATGTCCTCAACCTGTTCTTAAAATAGCAGAGATGGTTCCTCAAATGCAGCCAGGAGATATTTTGGAAGTAGTAGGTGACTGTCCTAGTTTTGAAAAAGATGTCCGCAGTTGGTGTGAAAGAATGGGGAAAGTTTTACTATCAGTAAAAGATGAAGGAAGTGGAAGAAAAAGAGTACAGATACAATTTTGATTAAAAGAAGAAATTAATGTCAAAAAAGAAGATAATAGTTCTTTCTTTCTTTTCTTTCTTATTTCTTCAAATTTTCCTCCTTGCTTTCTTAAACCCTCCTTTAAAAAAAGAAATTTATCTTCAGATTTTCTTAGGAGAAATAGCAATTTTTTCTCTTATAATTTGCCTCCTTTTAATTTTTTTCAAAAAGAATTATCTTCAACCAGTTGAAAAAATAAATTCTTTATTGACTGAATTTGAAAAAGAGATTGATTTGAAAAAGAGAATAAAAGTCTTTGGAGAAGAAGAGATTAAAGAATTAATAAATAAGTTTAACAAATTTCTGGAGGAACTTCAAAGATTGATTGCTCAGGTTAAATCCGTAGGATGGATAGTTTCTGATTTAATTAACAGTTCAACTTCTACTGCTCAAGAGACTACCTCTGCAGGAGGTGAAATTGTAAGAAGTGTAAAAAACTTAGTAGAGCATATAGAAAAACAAACTACGAGACTCAACCATGCTTTAAGTATGGTTGAAGCTATTGCTGTTTCTTCAGATTATTTAATCGGACAAAGTAAAGAGACAGAGAAATCAGCTATGGAAGTTCAGAATTTTGTTGAAAAGAGTGGAAAGGATTTAGAAAATGCTTCTGAAAAAATGGAAAAAATTAATGAAATGATTCTTAATATAAACAAATCTATAGAAACTTTATCTGTAAATATAAAAAAGATTACCGAAATTCTTAATGTATTATTACGAATCGCTGACCAAACAAACCTTTTAGCTTTAAATGCAGCAATTGAGGCAGCCAGAGCAGGAGAAGCAGGTCGCGGATTTGCAGTAGTAGCTGAAGAAGTAAGAAAGCTTGCTGAAGATAGTGCTCAATCTGCATCTCATATTGGAGACTTAATCAAAGATATAGAGAAAGGGAATCAAGCAGTAGTAACATCTGCAAGAGAAGGAGCTGAAGGAATTAAAGAAGGAATGAATGCCTTCTTTAGTATTAAAGATTCTATTTCTCAAGTATTTTCTTTTATAAAAAAATCATATGAAGCTGTAGTGTCTATCTCTGAAACAATGATTGCAACCTCTTCTGGTTTAGATGCAATTAGAAAACATTTAGAAGAATCAGCAAAGCTATCTGAAGAAGTAAAAGGAGCTGCTCACTCAGTTTATACTTCTGTTCAAGAGCAATCTTCAGCAATGGAAGAACTAACTTCAAACTCTTCTCAAATTTCTTCTGTTTATCATTCTCTTGAAGAGTTTTTAGAAAAATTCAAAATTTAAAAACAAAGAAATCTAAACTTTTCTAAGTAAAATCTCTAAAACTTAGAAAGAAACCTCCTTTAAAAAAGAAAATCTAATGTTTCTTGCTTATTTTAACCTACTATTTTTCACCTCTGGGTGGAAATAATAATTCACACATAAATTCACGACCGTGAGTTTATCTGTGAATTATTTACTATTTTTAATTCTTTTTGAAAGCAGATAATTTGACTTGAACTTGACAAATTTTTTTAAATGTTATATTATTGAATTGACGGACTGGTCAGTCTATGAGAAGAAGGGAAAAAAACGAAGATCTTATCAAAAAAAGAAAGAACGAGATTCTTGATGCTGCTGAAATTTTGTTTTCTAAATATGGTTTTGCCAAAACCACAACAGATAAAATTATGCAACTTGCTAAATTAGGAAAAGGAACTATTTATCGTTATTTTAAAAATAAAAAAGATATATTTTTTGCTGTTGTAGATAGAGGTTTGGATAGATTAAAAGAAGAGATGCTTAAAAATACAGAAAAAATTGATGATGTATTAAAAAGGATAGAGATAGCTGTAAAAACTTATCTAAGTTTTTTTGAGAAGAATGCAAATCTGGTGAATATTTTATTACATGAACAGGCAGGTTTTCAGGAAAGAATTGCGAAAAGATATTTAGAGCATTATCACGGTAATATAGAAAGAGTTAAAGCAACTTTTAAAAAGGGGATTTCTCAAAAATTAATAAAAAATATAGATATAGAGACGACAATCGGTATTCTTACAAGTATATTGAACGGGCTTATTTACAGATGGAAGATTGAAGGGAAAAAATTTAGATTAACTCAAAAAGCTTCTCTTATTTTAAAGATTTTTTTCACAGGAATTGTCAGGAATAAAAAAAGAAGAAGAGAATATGAAAATTTATAAATTATTTCTTTTATTGTTAAGTTTTCTTTTTACTTTTACAGGATTCCCTCAAAGTAAAGAAAAAATTTTAATTTTAGATGAGGAAAAAGCAGTAAATATAGCATTAAAAAGAAACTGGGATGTTTTAATTAAGGATGAAAAACTAAAGGAAGCTCATGCTCAACTTTTAAAGGTATGGAGTAGAGTTTTTCCTCAAATTTCCTCTTTTTGTACTTATCAAAGATACGATGATCATCCTTTTATAAATTATCTTGATAATAAAGGTTATGGATTTAGTATTGATCAGGTAATTTTTAATGCTCAAGTTTTTAATGCTATAAGAGCAGCTCATCCCTTCTTGAATTCAGTAAAAGAAGAAAAAAGAGAACAACTTAATGCTGTAATTTTTGAGGTTAAAAAGGCTTTTCTTTATTCTTTAATTGCTCAAAAAAGTTTAGAAGTTACTCAAAATGCTTTGAATCTTGCGCGTAAATATTTAAAGACAACAAAAATACGTTTTGAGAATGGAGAAGCCTCAGATTATGATGTTTTAAGAGCAGAAGTTGAAGTTAAAAATTTAGAGTATAAATTTTTGAAAGCAAAATCAGTTTATGAGACCTCTTTAAATTATTTAAAGCTTTTGTTAGGAATTAATCCTCAGGAAAAACTTAAGATAAAAGGCAAGGTAGAATTTAAAAGGTTTAAGAAAGACTTTACTCATTTGGTTAAATCTGCTTTAGGTAAAAGACCATTGATTAAGGCGATAGAATTTAAAGAAGAATCTTTAAAACACAATTTAAGGGCAGTAGAATCTGAGTTTCTGCCTTCTTTAGTATTGAACTTTCAGGATATAGCTAATGAAAAAGAAGTATTTGCTTTTAACAGAAAAGAATATGAAGATTACTGGATACTTACTTTAAGATTGAATTTTCCTATTTTTGAGGGAGGATTAAGATTTTTTAAGGTTAAAGAGGCAAAATCACAACTAAAGCAAATTAAGTTATTAAAAGAGAAAACAATTTCCGGTATAAAAATTGAGATAAAAAATGCTCTTCTTAATTTAGAAAGTGCAAAAAAAGAAGTTGAAGCTACACAAAGCAATGTAGAAGATGCAAAAAGAATGTATGAGATTATTTATAAAAGGTATCTTGAAGGAGAAGCATCTTACTTAGATATTTTAGATGCAAGAAATACGCTTTTAGCTTCTCAGTTAAACAGCTTGCAGGCACTTTTTGATTATAATTTATCTTTACTTAAATTAAAGTATCTTACAGGAGAAAGTTTAGAAGAAGAGGAGGGTAATTTATGAGAAGATTATTTTTCTATCTTTTTTTGATAGTTTTTATTTTAAATGGTTGTGCAAAAAAAGAGAAGATAAAGGAAACAAAAAGAATTCCTGTAGAGGTAGCTAAAGTAAAAATTCAAGAAATAGAAGAGGTTTTAAAATTTACCGGAACAATAAGAGGAAAAGAACAAGTTCAGGTTTTTCCCAAAGTAGGAGGAAAGTTAATCAAATATTTAGTTAAAGAAGGTGATTATGTGAAAAAGGACGATGTGATTGCTTTAATTGATAGAGATATAACTGGATTTGAATACAAACCTCACAAAGTCTTATCTCCAATCTCAGGCAAAGTTTTAAAAGCAAATTTAGATAAAGGAAGTCTTCTGAATCCCGAAACTCCTGTTGCTATAGTTGCTGATACCTCATCAGTAAAAATAAAAATAAATGTTTCTGAAGTAGATTACCCCAAACTGAAAATAGGAGATAAAGCTATCATTAAAGTAGATGCTTATCCGGATAAAGAATTTGAAGGAAGATTAACCAAATTAGATAAATATATTGACCCTTACACAAGAACAGCAGAAGCAGAAATTGAAGTTTCTAACAAGGAAGGTTTACTTATCCCAGGAAGTTTTGCCAGAATCACTCTTTTTGTGGGGACACATAAGGCTTTGGTAATTCCTTTAGATGCTTTATTAAGAATGCCGGGAACCGGCAGTTACTATTGTTTTAAAGTTGAAAGTGATAAGGCAAAAAAAGTCTTCTTAAAAATTGGGGTTATTCAGGATAATTTTGTGGAGATTAAAGAAGGGTTAAGTTTAGAAGATTTAGTGATTGTTTCCGGACAGGGAGCATTAGAAGAAGGAACTCCTGTTAAACCTGTTTCCACCCCAGGGGTGGAAATGGAGGTAAAAAAGAAATGAATTTACCGCAATTTGCAGTAAGGCGTCCTTATACAGTTTTGATGATATTTCTGGCGATCTTTCTTATAGGTGTTGTTTCTATATTTAAATTAAGAATTGACCTTTTACCAGAAATTGAGCCACCTGTAATTTCAGTTTTAGTTCCCTATCCAGGAGCTTCAGCTTCAGATATAGAATCAGATGTAGTCAAATACTTAGAAGATAAACTCTCAACAGTTCCCAATTTAGATGAATTAAATTCTTTAGCAAAAGATAATTTAGGAATGGTCTCTTGTAAATTTAAGTGGGGCACAAATTTAGATGTTGCTTCAAACGATATAAGAGACAAGTTGGATTTAGCTAAATGGGATATAAAAGAACATGCTCCTGATGCAGAGGAACCAATTTTGTTTAAGTTTTCTTCAGCTACCGCTCCCATTATGGCAATTACAATTTCGGCTCCTTCCTCCTGGCCTCAGCTCTATAGGATAGTAGATAAAAAAGTTGCTGATAGCTTAAAAAGGACAAAAGGTGTGGGAGCAGTAATGATTTATGGAGGATTAAGACGTCAAATAAAGGTAGAATTGGATTGGCAAAAGATAAAAGCCTATAATATCCCTATTTCCTTAATTATTCAGAGATTAAAAGAAGAAAATCTTGATTTTCCTTTAGGAAAAATAAAAAAAGGAAAGCGTGATTATTTTTTAAGAATAAAGAAACGCTTTAAAAATCCACAAGAAATAAAAAATATTCTGATTACTCAATACAAAGGAAAACCTGTTTATTTAAAAGATATAGCAAAAGTAAGTGATGATTTTGAAGAAGAAAAAATGAAAGGGTATTGTAATGGCAAAGAGGCGATTATTTTAATTGTTCAGAAACAGTCAGGTCAAAATACAGTTGAAGTCTGCAATAATATTAAAAAGACATTAAAAAAAGTTAAAAAGTTTCTGCCTAAAGATGCAGAAATCACTATTCCTATGGATTCTTCAGAATTTATCTTGATGGCAATAAAAAATTTAGCCAAAACCGTAGTTACTGCTGGAATCTTGGTAGTTATTGTCACTCTGCTTTTCTTAAGAAGACTGAGAGCTTCTTTAATAATCTCTTTAACTATCCCCTTTTCTTTAATCTGTGCTTTCATTTTTTTATTTCTGGGTGGTTTTACAATAAATGTTATGTCCTTGATGAGCTTAGCAATTGCTATTGGGATGGTGGTAGATAATGCCATTGTTGTTTTAGAAAATATTACCCGCCATGTTGAAGAAGGTCAAAAACCACATGAGGCAGCTGTTTTTGCATCTGGTGAGGTAGGAGGAGCTATCTTTGCTTCAACCTTAACTACAATTTGTGTATTTGTTCCTTTAATTTTTGTAACAGGACTTGCAGGTATTATGTTCAAACAGTTGGGTGCAGTTGTCTCAATTACAATTCTTTCTTCTCTTTTTGTAGCTTTAACTTTAACTCCGATGTTAGCTTCAAAATGGATTAAAAAAGAGACTTATACTGAGAAAAATAAACTTTCTAAATTTTATCTTTTGGGAGAAAAGTTTTTCAAAAATATAGAAGCTTTTTATGTAAAGATTTTGGATTACGCACTCTCTCATAAAAAGAAAGTTTTGACTTCTCTTATAATAATATTTTTTGTAAGTATTTTTTTAGCTCGCTTTATCGGTCAGGATTTATTCCCTGATGTAGATACAGGAGATATAGATATAATGTTTAGATTGAATGAGTCGGCAAGGATTGAGGAGACAGATAAGATATTAAAGAAGATTGGAAGAATTTATGAAGAGTTAGTTCCAGAAAAAAAACATTATTATGCTTTTGCTGGTGAATCTGAAAAAGGGATTGGTGTTGCTTTAGGGTTTGAGGAAGGTCCAAATGTGGGTGAGGTGGGAGCAAAACTTGTTCCCAGGACCAAAAGAAAAAGAAGTGTTTATGAGATAGCCCGGGTTTTAAGAAAAGAGATTGAGAAAATCCCTGGCATTGAAAAATTAAAAGTAATTGCTACCACTCCTATAAAACAAATACTTATGGCAGGCAAAGGAAAGATTGAAGTGGAATTAATAGGTTCAGATTTAGATAAACTGCAAAAGTATGCAGAAAAATTGGAAAATGAGATGAAAAAAATTCCTGGAGTAGTAGATGTAAGAAGTTCGTTTAAAAAACCAAGATTAGAATTGCATATAGATATCGATAGAGAAAAAGCAAATCTTTTAGGAGTAAATACAGCTGTTTTAGCTTCTACTTTGCGAACTTATTTTTACGGGTATGAAGCTACAAAGTTCAGAGAGGCAGGAGATGATTTTGATATATTTTTGCAGTTGAAAGAAAATCAGCGTTATAGTTTAACTGAGTTGAGAGAGATTCCTGTTCCCACAATGAGTGGTAAACTTGTTAAGTTAAAGACCTTTGCCAAGGTTAAAATGGGTTTAGGTCCTGTTGAGATTAGAAGAAAAAACAGGCAAAGAATTATAAGTGTTGGTTGTGATACTTATAAAAGAGCAATGAGCGATGTTAAAAAAGATATTGAGAAAGTGATAAAAAAGTTAAATATACCTAAGGATATTGAGGTAAATTTTGGAGGGCAGGTTGAGGAACAAAAGAAAGCTTTTTCTGATTTAGGTGTTTTGTTACTTATAGGAATGATTTTAGTTTATATGGTAATGGTTGGGCAATTTGAGTCTTTAAAGACTCCTTTCATAATCTATTTTTCTGTTCCTTTTGCCTTTGTAGGAGTAATCTGGGCACTTCTTTTGACAGGAATTCATTTTTCCATAGTAACATTTATGGCAGTTATTATGCTTGTAGGTGTTGTGGTAAATAATGCTATAGTTTTGGTCGATTATACAAATATTTTAAGGGCAAGGGGTTTAAGTTTATTTGATGCAATAAAACTTGCTGGACGTCACAGACTTCGTCCAGTTTTGATGACTTCTTTCACCACAATTTTTGGTATGCTTCCTTTAGCTTTAGGAAGAGGTCAGGGAGGAGAGATCTGGCAGGCATTTGGAATTACAGCTATTGGAGGACTGCTTTTATCTAGTTTAGTAACACTTGTTTTAGTCCCAATAATTTATTCTCTTATCCATAGAGAAAGATAATGTTTTATGATTATTCTTTTGAAAAAAATTACAGAAAAAAGCTTTTAAGGGAAAATAAAAAATTTAAAGAATACATAATAGAATTTGAAAGTCCTTTTAAAAAATATCCAGACAAAGTAAGTGGCTTTTTATTTCTCCCCCATCAATTGAAGACAAAAAAAGTTTTAATTTTCCTTCATGGCTCAGGCAATTGTCACTTTGGTTTCTTTAAAAACTTCTCTTCTCTTTTTTCTCAAAAAGGTATTCCCACTTTTTTTACGATTTTACCCTTTCATTATCTGCGTAAGAAAGAAAAGAATAAATTTTTCAGTGATAATCTATTTGAAGTCTTTGATAGTTTCCGTCAGGCAGTAATTGATACAAGAGCTTGTCTTGATTGTTTGGAAAAAGAAGGCTACTTAGGGGATTTTTCTATTTTGGGGATAAGTTTGGGAGGTATGATTGCTACAATTGTGTCTGCGGTTGAGGAAAGGATTAAAAAAGCAATTTTGATAAATACAGCTGGAGGTTTTGTTTATATTATCTGGGAAAGTTTTTTACCTCTTTTAAGAAAAAATTATAAAAGAACCCACCATCTTTATGGATGTAATAAAGAGAGATGTCGCCAGATCTACAGTTTTCATAAAGAATTTGTCAAAGAATTAAAAGATATAAGATTACTGGGAAAAATTAAGCCTAAAAAAGAATGTTTCTTATTTGACCCTTTAAGTTTTTGCCATCTTTTAAAAGAAAAAGTAAAAGTAATCCTTTTCTTTTCTTCATTTGATGAGATAATTCCTAAGAAAGCACAGAAAATTTTTGAGAAAGCTTTAGGATATCCGCCTAAATACACTCTTTCTGGCGACCATTTTTTATCCTTAATTTTAAACAAGAAAAAAATCATAGAAATTTCCTCCCAATTTTTGTTGAATGGTAATTAGAAAGATCAATTTTTCACCAATAATATAAACGCTTTACAAACTCAAAGATAATCTTTAAATATAAAAAGTTAGTTTTAACCAAGGAATATAACGATAAAATAAAAAGCTTATAATTTTCTTGACTATGGAGATTGGTAGAGTATAGAAAAATTTTTACTGTATGATATAATAGTCACGGTATGGAGAAGATATTAATTGTTGATGATGAGAAAGAGATAGTAGAGTTTTTAAAGAATTTCTTAACAAGAAGAAAAAATATTAAAGTTTTAACTGCTACTAACGCTAAAGAAGCAATTGATTTATTTATTAAAGAAAGACCAAAGTTAGTATTTTTAGATATAAGAATGAATTTACCTGAAGATGGATTTGTAGTATTGAAAAAAATTAGAGAAGTAGCCAGTGAGGAAGAGACAAAAGTTGTTATGCTTACCGCAAAGGAAGATAGATCAGCAGTAGTAAAATCAAAAAGACTAGGAGCTCAAGAATATTTGGTTAAACCTATAGATTTAATGGTATTTGATAAGTTAATTTCTCATTATTTGGAGAAAAAATAAACCTCTTTTTATGCGTGTTTCCTACCGCAAAGAGCTTGAGAAAGCTGCCCGACGAATGATTCTTATTCATCGCACAGATACTTTGATAAAACTGATAATTCGTGCCATAATAAGAAATTTAAAAGTGACACACGCAGGAATTTTTCTTTATCAAAAGGATAAAAAAGTATATGTTCTGACGATTTCTAAAGGAAAAGAGGGGGTTAAGATTCCTTCAGGGCTGGTAAAATTATCTTTTGATTCACCTTTAATTAGGTATTTTTTAGATTCTTCTTATCGGCTGGATAAGAGTAATTATCTTATTCTGGAAAATGTGAAAAGATGGCTAAAAAGAGAAAGAATAAAAAAAGATAAAGTTTACAGGGATTTTTTTAAACAACTTATATATCTTCTTTCCCTAATTAAAGTAAAAGTAGCTCTTCCCATTTTTTTTCATGACGAACTTTTGGGAGTATTTGTTTTGGGAGAGAAAATCTCTAAGAAAAAATTTTCTTCAGATGAGTTGGCTTTTCTTTCTATTCTCTCTTCTGATGTCGCAATGGCAATACGCAATGCTTCTTTATTTGAAGATTTACGTCTGCAATTGGAGAGAAATCAGAAATTATTTTTACAAACTATCTCTGCTTTGGCACAGGCTATTGAAGCTAAAGATAAATATACAATTGGGCATACAGAAAGAGTAGTGGATTTAAGTTTAAAGATTGCTCATCAATTGAAAAAAATAAGAAGAATAAAGGATTGGGATAGGTTTGAGCATAATTTAAGAATTGCTGCTTTACTCCATGATATCGGTAAAATAGGAGTGCCTGAAAGTATTTTAAATAAACCCACTTCTTTAAGTGAGAAAGAATGGGAGTTCATAAAAAAACATCCTTTAATTGGCGTAGAAATTTTATCTCCTATTAAAGATTTAGGGGAAGTAGCAAAAGCAATAAAGTATCATCATGAGCGTTTTGATGGAAAGGGTTATCCTGAAGGATTAAAAGGAAGGAAAATTCCTCTTATATCCGCAATAATTGCTGTTGCTGATGCTTATGATGCTATGACTTCAGATAGACCCTACCGGAAGGCTTTATCACCTCAGGAAGCAAAAGAAGAAATTAAGAAAAATAAAGGAATACAATTTCATCCTCAAGTAGTAGATGCATTTTTAAAAATTTTCTCTAATGGTAAATGAAAAAAATAATAATTTTTCATATTTCCCAATTAGGAGGACACAAAAAAGCAGCAGAAAATATAAAAGAAGCATTAGAATATAAAGCCCCTTCCTTAAACATTTTTAGTTTAAATATCTTTGATTATATCAGTCCTCTTTTAGAAAAAAAGGTAAATTTCTTATATGGATTAACAATAAGATATTTTCCCCAGCTGTGGGGAAAGTTTTATGATCGAAAAGGTGTAATTAAGACTTTAGCTCCTTTGCAGAAAATTATAAATAGATATGCATTATCTAAGATTCATAAATTAATTAATAAAGTTAATCCTTCATTAATTTTGACTACCCAGGCTTTTCCTTGTGGAATAATAGCTGATTTTAAGAGAATTTTTAATTTTAATATTCCTTTAATAGGAGTTGTAACTGATTATTATCCCCATCGCTTCTGGCTTTATCCGGAGGTAGACTTTTATACTGTAGCATCTCAGGAGGCAAAAGAGATTTTGGTAAAGGAAGGAGTTGAGGAGAGGAAAATAAAAATAGCCGGCATCCCTATATCCATAAAGTTTTTAAATCCTTTTTCTCGAAAAGAAATCGCTTGGGAATTCGGTTTTGATTTGAATTTGCCTGCAGTTTTAATTATGGGAGGAGGATTGGGTATTGGACAGCTGGATAAAATTGTTAAAATAATTGATAGAAGTTTTAAAGATTTGCAAATAATTGTAGTTTGTGGTAAAAATAGAAGGCTTTATAAGTGGTTTAAAAAGAATATTTCTTTTTTTCAAAATAAAGTTTTTTATTTTGGGTATGTAGACTTTATACATAAACTTATGGATTTTTCAGATATCATTATTACTAAAGCAGGAGGGTTAACTGTTTCTGAGGCTTTAGCCAAAGGATTGGCAACAATTCTGGTAAATCCTATTCCTGGTCAGGAGGAAAGAAACGCTCATTTTCTTTTAAAAAAAAGAGCAATTTTAAAAGCAGAAAATTTAAAAGAGATATCTATTTTCTTGAATTCACTCCTCAAGGATAAAAATAAGTTATTTTCTTTAAAAGAAAAGGCAAAAAATTTAAGTATTATTGATTCTTCTTTGCGTATTGCAGAATTAGTTTTAAGTTGTCTTTAATTATGTATTATCTTTTTCTTTTAGGAAGATTAATTGCTTTAAGTTTACCACGTAGTGTAGGATATATTATCGCTAAGTTGTTGGCAAAATTGAAGTTTTATTTTTCTGAAAAAGATAGAAAAATTTTATCCTTTAATCTTTCTCCTGTTCTTAAAGATAAAAAGAAAGTAAAAAAGACAGTAAAAAAAATTTTTGAGAATTTTGCCTTGTATCTTGTAGATTTTTTTAGGTTTTCTAAAATTGATATGGATTTTGTTAAGAAATATGTAAAAGTTAAAGGATTGAATTTGCTAAAGAAAATGTTTTCTGAGAAAAAACGAATAATTGCTTTCACTGCTCATTTAGGCAATTATGAACTGGGAGCAGCACTATCCTCTTTATTAGGTTGTAAAATTTGTGCTGTAGCTTTACCGCATAAAGATGAAAGAATTACACGTTTTTTTAACTCTCAAAGAGGAATTTTTGGTATAGAGGTGGTATTGACAGGAAAGGGAATAAAAAGATGTTTTAAGGCGTTAAAAGAAGGAAAAGTTGTGGCTTTTGTGGGAGATAGGAATTTTTCCCAGAATGGAAGAAAGGTAAAAATGTTTGGAAAAGATTGTATTATTCCTCGTGGTCCTATCTCTCTTTCTCTTCATATGGACGCTTATATTGTACCTTCCTTTCTTATTCGTAAAGAAGAAAAATTTTACGAGTTGATTTTTGAGCCTCCCATTTCTCCTTTTAAAGGAGAAAGAAAAAAAAGTGAAGATGAAATTGCTCAGGAATGTGCTTTGGTTTTGGAAAAATATATTAAAAAATATCCTGAGCAGTGGTATGTATTTGAAAGATATTGGCAGGAATAATGAAGAAAAAGATTTGGGTGGTCATTCCTGCATATAACGAAGAAAAAACTATTGGTATAGTTTTGGATAGTTTGAAAAGAAAGGAGATTTCTGTTTTAGTTGTTGATGATGGTTCACAAGATTCTACAGCTGAAGTAGTTGAAGAAAAGGGGGTTCCTTTAATAAGAAATGAGAAGAATTTAGGTAAAGGTTTAGCGTTAAAGAAGGGTTTTGATTATCTTTTTAAAAATGAAGATTTTGATTACGTTGTGACTATGGATGCAGATAACCAGCATTCTCCTGAAGATTTAGATAAGTTTTTGAAAGCCGCCGAGAATAACGAAGATTTTGTTGTAGGCAATCGGATGCAGAATCCGGAAGGTATGCCTAAGATCAGAGTATTTACTAACAAATTGATGTCTTGGCTTATTTCTAAAATTACAAAGCAAAAAATTCCTGATACTCAATGTGGATTTCGTCTAATAAAAAGAAAAGTATTGGAAAAGTTAAATATTGAGACAAATAAATTTCAGATTGAGTCAGAAATCATTATAAAAGCAGCGCGTTTAGGTATTCTTATAAAATCTATTCCCATCCGCAGTATCTATTATAAGAAAACTTTAAGCAAGATCCATCCTTTATTGGATACTTTAAGATTTATAAGGTTTCTTTTTCATCTATATAAAAAAAGAATAAATGAGAGAAAATGATTATCATAAATTAAGAAAGAGGATGGTGGAGGAACAGTTGATTCCTCGCGGGATAAATGACAAATCTATATTAGAAGCTTTTTTAAATATTCCTCGTGAACTTTTTGTTTCGCCTCAGCTGAGGAAATTTGCTTATGCGGATCGTCCTCTTCCTATAGGTTACAATCAAACTATATCTCAACCCTTTATGGTGGCTTTAATGACACAGCTACTTCATCCTCAAAAAGGTGAGAAAGTTTTAGAGATTGGAACAGGAAGCGGGTATCAGGCAGCAATTTTGTGTTATTTGGGATGCAAGGTTTTTAGTATAGAAAGAATTAAAGAATTAGCTGAAATTGCCAAAAAAAGACTTGAGGAGCTTAATTTTAAAGTGAAAATAAAAATAGATGATGGGACATTGGGATGGGAAGAATTTTCTCCTTTTGATAAAATTATTGTTACTGCCGGTGCAAAAATTATCCCTCCTCCTTTACTTTCCCAGCTTAAGGAAGGTGGAAGATTGGTGATTCCGGTAGGTGATCTTTATCATCAGGAATTGATAGTCATTGATAAAAAAGGAAAGGATAAATATATCAAAAATAATGCGGGAGGTTGTATTTTTGTTCCTTTGGTAGGAAAATATGGATTTAAGACCTGAGGTTTTAACTGTACTTCTGGCTGCTTCTCCTGTAGTGGAGCTGAGAGGAGCAATACCTTTTGCTATTGTTAATGGTTTGCCTTTATTTAAAAGTTATATTCTTTCAATTTTGGGAAATATGCTGCCGGTAGTTCCTTTATTTTTTCTTTTTGATTTTCTTTTTAAAAAATTAATAAGAGTCAAAATAATAGGTAAAGCTCTAAGTTGGTGGTTTGCCAGTATCAAAAAGAAATCTAAGGAGATCTCTATTTGGGGATATTTAGGACTGATAGTATTTGTGGCTATTCCTTTTCCTACAACCGGTGCTTGGACTGGGACACTGATGGCAAGATTATTAAATTTTTCTCTTTCTAAGACACTTTTAGCAGTATTCTGTGGGGTTTTATTTTCCGGTATCATTGTAAGTTTAGCTACATTAGGAGTTAGAGTTTTATTTTAAAAATGAAGGTAAGAGTAGCTTTAGCACAGATTAATCCTACTGTAGGAGATATTGAAGGCAATTATAGAAAAATTGTTTCTTTTATTGAGAAGGCAAAAAAGTTAAAATCAGATTTTATTGTCTTTCCTGAACTTGCTCTTGTTGGTTATCCTCCAGAAGACCTTCTTCTTAATCCAGATTTTTTGAATACATCTTTCCAATTTGTAAAAAAAATAGCCAGAATTGGTGAGAATATAGTTGTGCTTTTGGGAGTACCATTTTTAGAAAATAAAAATCTTTTCAATGCTTGTTTTATTATTCAGAACAGAAAGATAAAATATGTTTATAAAAAAATATTCCTTTCCAATTATTCTGTGTTTGATGAAAAAAGATATTTTCTGCCTGGAAATGAGATGCCGTTAATTTTCAATTCTCAATTGAAGTTTGCAGTAACTATCTGTGAAGATATCGGAGAAAAATTTTCTTCTATTTTTTGTGATCTTTCTCATAAAATAAATATTGTTTTTAATCTTTCTGCTTCTCCTTTTTTTGTAGGAAAGGTAAGGAGAAGAAAAAAAATACTGAAAAATTTAGCTCTTAAAACCGATGCCTATATAGTTTATTGCAACCTTGTAGGAGGTCAAGATGATTTAGTATTTGATGGAAGAAGTTTGGTTTTTTCTCCCCAAGGTGAAGAGTTAATTTGCGCTAAATCTTTTGAAGAAGATTTTGCTGTTGTAGATTTAGATGTAAAAAAGAAAAAAGTAGAGAATGATAATATAGAAAAGATAAGAATAGAGGATTTCTCAGTTAAGAAAAGAAGAAGTATAATTATAAAGAAGAAAGATTCCAAGGAGAATAGACTGGAAGAAATTTATAAAGCTTTAGTTTTAGGAACTCATGATTATGTGGTTAAAAATGGATTTAAAAAAGCAGTGATTGGGCTTTCCGGTGGAATTGACAGTTCTTTAACCTGTGTTATTGCCTGCGATGCTTTAGGAAAAGATAATGTTATAGGAGTAATCATGCCTTCACAATTCAGTTCTCCTGAATCAGTTGAAGACGCCCAGAAATTAGCAAAAAATTTAGGAATAAAGTTTTTTACTGTTCCTATAGAGGAGATTTTCAAGGTATATAGAGAGATTTTCAAGAAACACTTTAAAAAAGTTAATGATATTACTCTTCAAAATATTCAGGCACGAATCCGGGGAAATATTCTGATGGCTTTCTCCAACAATTTCGGCTGGATTGTTTTAACTACAGGCAATAAATCAGAGACAGCGGTAGGATACTGTACTTTATATGGAGATACTGCCGGAGGATTTGCTGTAATAAAAGATATCCCTAAGACCTTAGTTTATAAACTTGCCCGTTTCCGTAATCAACAGGCCGGTTTCACCTTGATACCTGAAAGAGTATTGAAGAAACCTCCTACTGCAGAATTAAAACCAAACCAGAAAGATGAGGATGATTTATGTCCTTATAAAATTTTAGATAAGATTATAGATTTATATGTAGAGAAAAATTGGGATTTAAAAAGAATTATAAAAAAAGGGATTCCTCAAGATTTAGTCTTTAAAATTGTTTTAAGGATTGATAAAAATGAGTATAAACGCCGCCTTTCTCCTCCAGGAATAAAAATCAGTCTTCCTGCTTCTGGAAAGGATAGAAAAATGCCTATAACCAATAGATTTATTATCAAAAAATGAAAAAATTATTTATATTATTGCTTTTTTTCTGTGGATGTGCATATTTAGGTTATCTTAAAGATCCTTTTTTAGATATTCCCAATTTTTGCAAAGTTGATGATATTCTTTATCGGGGAGGGCAACCTAATAGAAAAGGGATGGAAAAACTGAAATCTTTGGGAATAAAGACAATTATCAGTTTGAGAGGAAAGGATAAAACAGAAGAGGAAGAGAAATTGGCTAAGAAATTGGGGATGAATTTTTATAATATTCCTTTAAGTGTTTATAAAAAGCCTGCCGATGAACAGGTAATTAAATTTTTAAAGATAGTCTTGGATAAAAAGAATCAGCCTGTATTTCTTCATTGTGAAAGTGGAAGAGACAGAACCGGTGCTTTTGTTGCTGTATATAGAGTTATTGTATATGGATGGACACCTAAAGAGGCTTACAAAGAGGCAAAAAGATTTGGTTTCTGGCCTTATAAGGGTGAAGCAAAACTTAAGGAGTTTATTCTTCAGTTGAAGGATAAAAAGGAATTTTTCAAAAAGGAGGTTTTTGGTGAAAAGTAAGATAGTAGTATTTTTAATCTCTTTAAATTTAATCTATACGGCTGGATATGCGCATTCTGTAAGACATCATTTAATAGATATGGGAAAGAGTTTAGCTAAGATGAGCACCTATTTTTTTTATGCAACCTTTGTTGAAGGACCAAGAAATATTAAAAAAGCCTGGCAGTATGAAGTAGAAGAAAGAGAGAAACCTGAAAAACGAGGACTTCTTCGTTATAAGATTTTTGCTATCTGGCGTGCTTTTGGAGAGGAGATGAAGGCAATGGTAAAAGGTGTAACAGGAAGCATAAAGGCAGCCGGTAATGCTTTAGAGGAACTTATCTCCATTTTTTTCAGTGATTAACTTTAATGCTTTCTGTATATAAGTATACTTTCTTAAGTTACCTCAAGATATAAAATGTCAAGTTGATATACAAGTATAAATTCTTGCTTGACAGGAGAATAAGGAGGAGGCAAGATAAATAAAATCATAAGAAAGGAAATTTTTTTAAATCTATTAATATGTGTGTTTCTAATAGCATCAAATGCTAATCTTTTTGCCCAAGAAAGGAATATAGAGGATATCACAGTAGAAAATGCTGCTGTATATTATCTAAAAGCCTTTGAATTAATGCACTATCCAAACTCACTAGGAGTTATAAAAAAAATGAGAGGAGTAATAAAAAATGGCTGGCAGGAAGATAAAGAATTAGAGGAAATTTTAAATCAAAATGAGATGTGTTTTAAAGAGTTTAAGAAAGGAATTTTGCTTAAGAAATGTGATTTTAATTTTGGTAAGAAACACAAGTATCTTATACAAAAACAGTCACCTCCATTTTTGAAAATTAGAAATTTATCAAATTTGCTTCTTCTGAAAGGCAGATACCTTGAAAAGAAAGAGAATTTTGATGAAGCTATTGATTTATATTTATCCTTACTAACTTTTGCTCTCCATATTTCTCAAGATAATTCTCTACTCTCACAGCTGATAGCTCTCAGAATAGAGAAAAATGTTTATGCGATTCTTAAAGATTACCTGAACTCTCAAAAGGCAACAAAAAGAAATGCTTTAAAAATTTTAAATTATTTAGAAGATTACAAGAAACAGCATTTTTTTATAGCGCAGGTTTTAGAAAAAGAAAAAGAATTTTTTATATCTTCTCTCCAAATGGTGGTAGATGATATTAATACTGAGCAAAAATTTAATATAGAAGAAAGAAAAAAAGCATTAGAATTTGGAGATGAAATTCTAAAACAAGGTCATTTATTGGCAGATTACTATTATGGTCTTCTTGTAAAAGCAGTAAAGACGAATAATGAAGCTGATTGGGATGCTGTAAGTAGAGAGATTCAGAGTTTACAGAAAGAAGTAGAAAGTATAGGAATATCTTGGGGAATGGTAGGGGATATTGTGAGAAAAAAGCAGAAAGAGCTTAATAAAAAACTTGCTCATCAAATCGTTAAAGTTGTTCTTTTTATCTCTTTTCCTAACATTGAAAAAGTTAAAAAAGAAGTGAACAGCTACTACTTAACACTGGAAGAATTAAAGGAGTTAAGATCATTAGCGGGTATGAAAGCAAGATAAAACAATTTTATTTACCTCTCCAAACTTCAGATAAAAACGAGTTATATTCAATTTTAGAGATTTCAAAACGATAACTTACATATAAACTCACGATCGTGAATTTATGTGTAAGTTTACAAATCGAGTATTGCTTACTTATTTTGTCAACTTACAATTAAAACCAAAAAACAGAGCTTGCTTAACCAATCACACCCGCCGGGTGTGTTAAAAGGCATTTTTAAAACACTAAATTTAAGATTATAATAAGATATAATAAGATCTGTGAAATCATATCCATAAGTTCTTTAAAAACAAGGACTTACAAAGCCTGCAGAGAAAAAATAAGACCCGTTAATTAGGGGAGTGCGACCCACATTTTGGACAAATCACCATCTCCCAGCCATTTTTTCTTTGAGAGAAAATAAGACCCGTTAATTAGGGGATTGCGACAATCCTAATACGCTCGGATTAAAGATTTTTTCGTTGTCTTTTACGGAGAGAAAATAAGACCCGTTAATGTTAGGGGATTGCGACCCTCCACTCCTTTATTTACTAAATCTATAACTTCTTCTGAGAGAAAATAAGACCCGTTAATTAGGGGATTGTAGATATTTACTAAAACTGGTGCACTGGTGCTCTTGTGCTCTGGTGCACCTAAAAAAGTAAGACCCGTTAATTAGAAGATTACAAGTACTCCTTAACCGGTGTTTTGAAAAGAAAGATAGTTAAGGAATAAAGAGAATTTTTTCTTTAATTTTAAAAGATTCGTGGTAAAATTTTTTCAGAATTTTAAGGAGATTATTAAATGAAAAAATTTATTTTTCTTGTAAGTTCTGTCTTTCTTTTTGTCGGTTGTGCTACCTTTAATCCTTCAAAGGAGGTTTTTAAGGAAAAAGCAAGTTATAATTTCAAAGAGTTTCCTGTCTCAGGCAAGATTCTTTATCAGGCAGTTATCAAAACTATTTATTCTCATAACTTTATTATTGAGAAAGAAAATAAAGAAGAAGGTTTTATTTTAGCTAAAAGATGTTTTCAGAAAGGCAAAAGAAACATTATTTTGCTTCTGCAGGCAAAAATAATCCCTGATGAGAATAAATCCACCCTTTATCTCAATACTCTCCAGACGACAGAAAGATTATTTATAGCTGATAGGACCCGCTTTTTTCTCTGGATTATTCCTTTACCTGGTGGAGGGGATAAGGAAGCTTCAAGGATTAAAGAAGGAGAAAAAGTTATTGAAGATAAAGAGTTTTATCAGAAATTTTTTAAAGAGATTGAAAAAGAAATAGCTAAGTTAAAGAAAAAGTTAAAGGATGAAGAAAAGGAAGGCAAAAAATAATTTTTTAAACTCTGTGCAGCGAGCATTTCTATCTCTTCTGGGATTAATACTCAGTTTGATTATAATAGCAATTCTTCTCTATTTTATGTTCAATGTTTATTTCAAACCAGCTTCTATCTTTGAAAGTGGCAGAAAGAAAGATAATTACGGAAAAGATGCAGTTAGTTTAATAGAAAAAACAAAATCTAAATTAAAAGATATAGATGAGAAGCTAAAACAGCGCAGTAAAGAAATAGAGAAAACCTTACACTGGTAAATTTCTTTAAATGCACTTAGTTTAAAAGTGAATCAGAAAGACCCCCGAAGGCAAAATCCTGTTAACCCTGATAAAATAAAAAGAGGAGATATTCTACTTGTTCATACAAAGCGCAGCTTTACCTCCTGGCTTATTCGCAGATTCACTAAAAGCTACTGGAATCATGTAGGATTGTTTGTCAGCAAAGATAATCAGTGGCCTAAATGGGTTATTGAAGCTTTAGGAGAAGGGATAGTTGCCAGACCATTTGAGTTAAAATATATAAAAGTTATAAGAGATGATAAAGGAAACATTGTTGAGATGAAAGATTCAGGAAAGTTTCATATTGCAGTGGTAAGAGTTAAAGATTTAACTTATGAACAGCGCAAACAAATAAGCAATAAAGTCTATAAATGGGCTTATGAAGGAAGAAAATACGATTTTCTTTTATTACTTTTTGGTATGGTGTTGCATCTTTTAAGTTTTAGAAAATTTCGTCCCCGCTGGTTGAATAAAAAATCTTGCTTTATCTGTTCAGAATTGGTTGCTACTGCTTTTGCTGAAGTGGCAGGTATTACTTTTGGTAAATATACAGCTTCAGGATATGTCACTCCTGCTGATATTGCTCAAGAAGCTCAAACCAACGAAAAAATGGAAATAGTAATGTCCAATGTTCAAGAGAAAAGTTAAAAACACAAACCAGTCACATCCGCCTGCTATGTGTAAGTTTACAAATCAAGCATTGCTTATTTTGTCAACTTACAGTTACACAGTTACGAAAAACGGTCGTGAATTTATGTGTAAGTTATAAGTATAGA
>Ga0190363_1000597_pt1 | contig 21546 bp, 21 predicted proteins | sample 48721867_MG_FD_161272 | JGI IMG/M metagenome (GOLD analysis project Ga0190363, IMG submission 161272) | Hydrothermal vent microbial mat bacterial communities from Southern Trench, Guaymas Basin, Mexico - 4872-18-6-7_MG | ecosystem: Environmental > Aquatic > Marine > Hydrothermal vents >... | reverse complement strand
GCTTTAGATACTCGAATTGGATTCGAACCTCTTGTTGATGAAAATGGAAAACCTATATTAGACGAAAAAGGAAGACCTGTTTCTGTAATTAAAACTCTTATTAAAAATCCCTCTCAAGCCCCTGTAATTTTAAAATCTCAGGGGATTGATCTTTTAATGAAATACTTAGGAGATGAAAAAGCTGGAAAATATTTAAAAGCTGCAATGAAATATTTAAGTTATTATGAAAGATTTAGAAATTGTAAAGAAATGATGGAAGAAGATGGATTGTTTACTACTGATTTAGAAGAAATTGCACCTATACCTTCTCCAGAAGAAGTTACAGTTGCAGGAATATCACTTCCTAATATTTATCAAACTGCATTAAATATTGCTGATAAAGGAAATCAATATGGATGTTTTGAAATTAATATTCAAGGAAAGCTTCGGAAATTCATCCAAAAAGCAACTTGTATTTGTCCTTCAGGAGTTTCAGAAGAAAAATGTAAAGAAATTAAAAGAAAAGGTATAGGATGTGCTTGGGCAGTTACTGATCTTTCTGATAAAGATCTAGAAGGATTGTTTAAAGGAGATAAAAAGGTGTTTGAAAATATAGGGTATGCTTTTGCTGCTTATGAATATAATAAATTCTGGAATGAAAAAATAGATAGAGAAGGAGTACTTCCAAAAGAATTTAGAATAGAATTTTCAGATTTAAAAGATGCATTTTTAGGAAATCCAGAAAGAGCAGTAACACACAATTTAACTCCTCAAGAATATAAAGAACAAAAACAAAAAGAACTTCAATATAAAGTTCTTGATATAGCTCTTCGAAAAAAGATGGAATGGATCCCTGCAGGATTCACTAAAACAATGTTAGAAGGAGATGAAGCCCAAAGAACAGAACTTATTTTAAACACTAGCTATAAATTTCTCGAATACAAATTTGCGGATAAAATTGAAGAAAAAATTAACCAAGAACTTCGAAATATTGGCATCAAAGGAGTTGAAGTTGATATTACTGCTGAGGATTTTAAATATTTAGTAAATCTGGTAACAGGAGAAGAAAAAGAAGAAGCTGAGAAATATTTTAAAAACAAATTTGGTCCAACTGAGAAATCAGTTGTCGAAACTATAGTTAATTCACGAATCAATGATTGGTTACCGGAAGAATTTGAATTTACAGTTACCTTTGATGACCTTAAAAATATTAAAAATTTTATTACTAAAACAGGAGAAGAACGCCAAGCCGCAGGAAAGGCTCTAGAAGAAGCACGTGGAGGAGATCTTTTTAATGGAATTATCAATTATATATCAAACAATGCAGAAGATATTTTTGGAGAAAAAGTAGGAAAGGTAATAGGGAAACCAGAGGTTTTAAAAGCTGTCTATGGAACAATTCAAAATTATATTGACAAAGGAAATTTTAATGAAGCATGGCAAACGGCATATAAATCTGATAAATTAGGAAAAATTGATTCCCTTCAACATGTAGGAGAAGATCTAATTTCTGATAAAATTTTCTCCTGGGCGGATGAGAAAATAGGATGGGATCCTGGATCTACTAAAAAAATTTATGAAGGATATAAAAGTTATAAAAAAGCTTTAGATGCTTACAAATCAGCTAAAGCCGCTGGAGAAAAAGCTCAAATAATTAAAGAAGCAAAAAATAATTTGCAACTTACTAAAGCTCAAAATATTGGAACATTGATAGGGATTGTATTTAGTAAACAGCTTGCAAAAGCAGATAAAAAACTAGGTCTTCCTCCTGGAACAATGGCTTCATTTATGCCGGGACTAGTAGCTCTAGCAATGGGTCAATCATTTGTTGCTGCTATGGGAGGACCTGTAAGAGTTGTATTAGCAATTGGAATGGCTCTTTTTGGATATTATAAAGTTGAATATCAATGCCCTTATCCTCCATCTGATCTTTGTTCAATTGGTCCAACACCACCTTCAGGACCTTATCTTAAAGCAGAAGGTGCATCAATCTGGGAAAGTTGGGCTCGGAATCGAGTTCGAACTATAATTAATGATGCCCTTTTAATTGATGTAAACTATGGCATTCCTAATGGATTGGTTCCAGATTTAACCTCAACCCTTGTTCCTACTCAAATTTTAATTTATAGAATAGAAGATCTTGAATGTGAAAATATTTCTGAATTAGAAGACTTAATTTATGGAGAACTTTCTCCTGAATCAAGAAAAGGAATTATTCAATCTGATTTAGTAACAGATTATATTCATATAGGATATTAAATGAAAAGCTCTAAATCACAAATTACAGTAGGTATTTTAGCTGTTGTAGGTTGTGCTTTTTTTATAGCATTTTTTATCTTTATTCTTTTTGCCTCGGTTTTAGGGTTATTAAAAGAAGGGGAAAAAGAAAGTAAAAAAACAATAACTCATAGAGAAGAGAAAATTCAAAAAAGGATAAATGTCACTCCTTTAATAAAATCTGAAAACTCAGAAGAATTATCAGAAGTATTAAAAAGATTAGGATTTGTTGATCTTGAAGAAGAAAAAATACCTTTTAAAGATTCTCTTAAACAGCCAAACTGCGCTTATAAAAACTTCTCCCAAGATTTTAAAAATCAAATAAAAGAAAAATATCCTGATGGATTTCCAACCAAATGTACTTGGGTTAAAAAAGAATTAGCAGATAAACTTAAAGAATTGCATGAAAAAAATAAAAATTGGCGGGTAACAGAAGCATTTCCTCCAACCACTTTCCATAGATCTTTATGTCATTATACAGGTGACTGTGTAGATATAGCAATTATAGAACCTCATAAAGTACCCAAACATCCAAAAGGTGAAGATGAAAAATTAGTAGAAGATTTAGTCTCTAAAGTAGAAGTTGTGTTTGGGAAGGATTTTATTAATGAATATAAATATCTTGACACACCTCCTCATTTACATCTTGGATCCGGAAATTATGGAAAACCAGGATAATAAAAAAACGGCCTAAAGCCGTTATTTATTGTTTCTCACAATATATTTCTTCCTTTCTAATTCCTAATTCATCATTAAATTCACGTTTTATTAAACATTCTTCTTCTTTTTTAAAAACTCCACCTTTATATCCATAATAATAGTTATTAAGAGAAGTATCTTTAGGATCAGGACAAATAAGCTCTACCTCTTTTAGATTTTTTTCTTTTGATATCTTTTTTAGTTTCTTTCCTGTCCATAGATAAACCTGTTCTCCGTTTTTCTCTTCTCTTATAAATAAGAATTTTTCATCTGGATCAGGAAGAAAACAAACCCATTTATAAATTTCAAAATAAGTATCTTTTTTTCTTCCAATCTTTCCAAAATTCCTGCATTTTCCTTTAAAATAACAGATCTTGAAAGTTCTTTTTCGATAATCAATAATTGCTACTCTTTTCTTTTCTGAGGACCAAATTCGAAAAGGAATATTTGCTACCTCTCCTGCATGGAGATCTTCCCATCTCACAAGAGTAAAATTTAAATCTATCTTATGATTTTTAAAATACTTCATTGCTTTTTTATACAATCTTTTTAATTCTCTAACATATTCTCGATCAGAACTTTCAAGAGGAAAAAATTTCACTATATACCATTCTCCTTCTTCTGAAATTTCTTTTATTATCATTAAATCAACATCCTCAAAAACTACAATTTCTTTTTCTTTAGAATAAGAATAAAAAGTTAAAAAAATCAAAACTAAAAACAAAATTAATTTTTCCATTTCTCTTTTTCACCTCCTTTCTTTTTAAGGTGCCTTTTTAATTATAGCATAAAATAGAAAAATTTCAAAGAATTTTTAAAAACTCCCCCAAATGGGGGAGAAAAAACCCGAAAGGAGGGAGTTTAGAAAAAATAGGTAGTTGAAGCGGAGGTTGAAAAATCTCCGTATTTTAATTCAACCTCCACCTCTCTAGTTTCGTTTAAAATAGTAGGAAAAGGAGTGACATAGGAAATTTTAATTTGTTTTTTTAAGGTAGAGGAAATTTTATTATAGATTTCCTTAAGTTCAGTTGAGCTAGGTGCCTTATAATAAACACCTCCTGTTTTATAACTAATATAACTTAAACACTCATCTCCTGTCAATCCACCACATCGATCTATAGTTTTACAAAAATCTTCAGTGGGAAGTCCGATAGAAAAAATTGGGATTTGATAAATTTCTAGATAATAAATTAACTCCTCAATATCTTGATACCAATCGCTAAAATTTTCTGCCCCGTCACTTATTAAAACAATTGCCTTTCTTCCTTCTAAAAATTTTAAAAGTTCAACTCCTTGAAAAATGGCATCAAACAAAGGTGTACAACCCTCGATTTCTTTTGTTTGATTGATTGTATTAATTACCAATTCTTTATCTTGGGTTAGCTCTATAGAATTTATCCTGCTTAGATCACAAGAAGTGAATAAAAAATCTTCATAAACAGAACTATTAAATTCTACTAATCCTACTTTATCATATAATTGCAATAAATTTACAAATTCAGTCGCTGCCTCATTTAAATCTAAAGTAGCATCCACCATTGAACCAGATCTATCAAGAATTAAAACCACTGAAATTCCTTCCTCTTTAGAAACTAACTCTACTTTTAAAACAACTGCTTCAAGACCATCTTCATAAACTTTAAAATTAGCAAGATTAAAATCAGTTAAAGGATTTTGATTTTGATCTAAAATACTATCAAGTAAAATAACTTTTGGAAAATCAGATGTAAAAACTTGGTTTATTTTCAATTCTACTAAATTTGTTTCTAAAGAAGGTCCTAGGGGTTCTTCAAGATCTAAAGAAATTTGCCAAGTTTCTTTTGGATATAGAAATTTAAAAACAGATCCTTTTGAAAGTATATTTCCTTTTTCATCTTTAGCTTCAACAACTATTCCTATCTCCCCAAATGGAACTAAATAGGTCTTTCTTATCTCTTTTTCACCTTTATTTTCTATTTCCTCCTGAAATATAATATTATAACCTGAAAGAATAAAAAGATTTAATTTTGATGTTTGTAAAGGAATTTTTAAAGCTTTTCTTTCTTTTTGAGGCCATTTTATTTTTAAATCTAATTGAGCTAGTCTTTTTTTATTTTTTACTTCAATTATTTCTCTATTTCCACAACTTACTAAAAATACCATTAAAATCAGAAATAAAGCTCTTCTCATTTCTTTTTTCACCTCCTTTTATTGGATAATTAAGTCAATTTCTCCTTTTCCTATCTCACATCTATTATCTTTTTCAATCCATCCTATATCACAAATATCACAGATAATTGCCCGGTGATCCATCCCATCTCCCCCATCAAGACGATATAAGTTGTATCTATCAGAAAGAATATAACAATTATCATTATCTAATTCTAAATTAGTAATTACATAGTCATAGATCTTTCCTGTATAAGTTGTTGGTTCAAGAGGAGAAATAATTTTAAATCCTTTTTCTTCTATAAAAGATTTTAATACTCTTGCGCTATCATCTTTTTCATTTTCAATTTCTAAATTAAAGTCTCCTAAAATTATCACTCTTTCATACCCTTCTACTAAATCAAAAATTTGCTTTATTTGAGCGATTCTACACTCATCATCACCTAATCTTTTAGGATCCTCACTTTGAAGATGCGCATTTATCACAACAAACTCTAATCCATTTCTTTCTAGTACTAATTTTGAAACTGTAAAACCTGGATCACAATCTTCAATAGGATCAGCAACCTCGATTGAAGAATCAACATTGAATTTCCAATTGTAAGCAATACATTCAAACTCATTTCTGGGTTCACATTGATAAAAATATTTGTCATCTAAAATTCTGGAAATTTGTAAACCTGAGCAATTATCACAAATATCATCATCTATAAAAGGAACTCCTGCCTCTCTCTTTCCTATTCGAGCTTTTCCACATAACCTGGAAGGAAGGATTTCTTGAAAAACAATTAAATCTGGGTTATAAAGAGATATCCCTCTTTTTATTCGGGCCTCAACTTTCGTGTTACACAATTTAACCTTTTTAGTGATACACGAGATATTTCCAACATTTGCTGTCATAATTCTAATTCTATTTTTATTTTCTAGATCACTCCAATCTACAATAGGATAACATATATCTCTTCCCATATCCCAATAAAGATCTTGATCGCATCTTTTATGATAGATAAAATAATTTTCACCATTACATAAAGTTAAAAGATCTAATGAGGGTTCTTTTATAAAATTTATTGGGCTACTAAAGATTGCAAAAACAGACAAGTGCCTTGTTAATCCATAAACTACATTTTTTTCTTGATCTACTTCTGAAGCTAAGGGTGCGAAACTTTCTCCATCAAAATAAGCTAAAATTAAACTAGATTCTTGAGTTCCCTCTGGTAACTCCAACTCATCATATTTTAAACCAATAAAAATCGGCTTTGGTAAAATTCCGTCAGGATCAGAAGAAACTATTTGATAAGCTTTTCCTAAATACTCCTCTTCTCTTGAAGGATTTTCTTTAACTTCTCTTACTGAAAAACTTATTCTTTCAGTTAAGGAATATGGGGGGATAATAATCTCGCCTTCCTCCCAACTTATTATATCCCCTTCAGAACCTACCTCTTTTAAAACTATCTCCTCTCCTGAAGGTCTAACTCCTCCTCCACCACCACAACCAACTATTACTAACCATAACAAACCTAATCCTCCAGCTAAAAATTTTTTCATTCTTTCTCACCTCCTTTTTTTAAGATGTTAAGGTGCCTAGAATTTAAAATTTAATCTATCTACTAATTTTTTTTTAATTTTTTTATTTATTTTATCAATTAATTCTTTTTCTTTTAATTTAAGTTCATTTGCTAAAGTTGAATTTTTTACTTTAATGGTTAAAATATTGTTTTTAAAAAACAAGGCAAAAGTATCTTTGATTTTAATTTCTTTATTCCAAATATTACAAACAAAAGCTGCCTCGGCAGCTTTTTTAAGATTATATTTATTTAAAATTTTAGTCAATAAATCTTTTATCTGAATCATCCTCTTCGAGGCATTATAATATAGAGAAAATCTTCCTTATCTTTTGGTTTTATAAGAGCAGGATCTAATTTCCCGTTAAATTCTAATCTAACCTCATTAGTATCTAAAACATTTAAAACATCTAAAATATATTTTGCATTAAATAAAATCTCTAGATCTTTCCCTTCAACTTCTGCACTAATTTTTGAGGTATTATCTCCAATTCCTGAAGCTTGAGTGAAAATTGTAATTTCTCCTTTCTTTCCTCCTTTAATTTGTAATTTAATAACATTTCCTGCTGCCTCTTTAGCAAATAAAGAAGCTATTTTTAAAGCACGTGAAAATTCATCTAAATTAACTAATACTTTTGTCTCTGCACTTTGAGGAATAATTTGTTCATAATTTGGATATTCTCCTTCAATTAATCTAGATATTAAATAAAGATCTTCAAAATCAAACTCAATTTGATTTGGATTGATTTTAATCTCGATTTCCTCCTCAAGATTTTCTCTGGGAATTCTAGCAAGTTCCATTAAAGCTCTTTTAGGTACTACTAAATTAGTAGCTGAAACTTTAGAAGGTAAAGAAATTGTTTTTTCCACTAATCTTGCAGCGTCTGTTGCTACTAATTTTAATTTATCTTCTTCAAACTTAAATAAAACCCCGGAAAGAACGGGTCGAGATTCATCTAAAGAAGTAGCAAAAACAACTTGATCTATTGCTTTAGTTATATCAGAGAAAGGTAAACTAATAAAAACTTCTTCTTTTAATTGAGGAATTAAAGGAAATTCATCTGAAGAAACTCCCTTAATATTTGCTTCATTTGTTTCATTTTTTATATTTAAAGTTAAATCTTTTGTAGATAAATTAATTTTTTCAGAAGTTAAATTCCCAATAAAGTCAGTTAAAATTTTTACAGGAACTGTAATTTCTCCCTCTTTTTCAATTTTTGCTCCAATCCACCAATTTATACCAATTTCTAAATCTGTAGCTGCAAGTTTTAATCTACCTTTTTCTGTTTTTAATAAAACATTACCTAAAATAGGTAAAGAAGGTTTAATTGATATTATTCGCGAAATTGTTGTTAGAGCTTTATAAAATTTTTCCCGAATGCATGATAATTCCATGATTACCTCTTTTAAATTTTAATTAATAATTTTATTTGTTATTTGTGGAAATAGTTGAAAACTTATTTTTTAATCTATTAAAATTATTGAAAAATATGTGGAATTAATTTTTATTTTTTGAAAGAAAATTTTAAAATACTTTTTTATAAATGAAATTTCTTTAATTTATAGACAAATTTTAAAGATTTTATCCACAATAAATTTTTTCTTTTAAAAGATTTATTTCTTGTTGAAGTTCATTGTTTTCGGAAATTTCTTTTTCTATTTTCGAACAAGCATGCATAATTGTGGTATGATCTCTTCCCCCTAATTCTTCTCCTATCTTAGGATAAGATAATTTTAATTCTTCTCGAAGTAAAAATGCAGCAATTTGACGAGGATAAACTAATTCTTTATTTCTTTTAGGGCTCAAAATATCTTCTAAAGTTATATTATAAAAACTTGCGACAGCTTCCAATAATTTAGTCGGAGAAACAAATTTTTTTCTACCATTAATTAAAGCTTCCCCTAAAATCTCTTGAGCTAATTCTTGATTTGGATACAGATTATTAAGTTCACAATAAGCAATTAATCTTGTTAAAGCTCCCTCAAGTTCTCTAATATTATTTTGAATATTTTTAGCAATAAAATCTATTACTTCTTCAGGCAAATTATAATTTTTTTCTTTACACTTTGTTTGTAAAATAGCTACTCGTGTTTCATAATCAGGAGGAGAAATATCAGCTATCATACCACTTTCAAATCTAGAAATAAGACGATTTTCTAAGGTTGGGAGAGCTTTAGGAGAACGGTCTGAAGAAATTACAATTTGTTTTGAAGCATCATATAAAGCATTAAAAGTGTGGAAAAATTCTTCTTGAGTTCCTTCTTTTCCTGTTAAAAATTGAATATCATCGATTAAAAGGACATCAACTGAACGATAAGTTTCTTTAAATTCTTTAGCTTTTCCATTTCTTACAGCATGAATAAATTCATTAGTAAATTTTTCACAGGTTGTATATAAAACTTTTTTATCTTTGAATAATTGAAGGATTTTATTTCCAATCGCATGAAGTAAATGAGTTTTTCCAAGACCTACTCCCCCATAGATGAATAAAGGATTATAAGTAATTCCAGGATTTTTTGCAACAGAAAGAGCTGCAGCATAAGCTAATCTATTTGAAGGCCCAGTTACAAAATTTTCAAAAGTGTATTTTTGATTTAAATTTGTTAAATCTTTTCTTTGAAAGTGGGTTGATTGAATTTTAAATTGAGGTTTTCCCCTTGTTTCTGTTATTTTATAATTTATTTCTTTTAATTCATCTCCTAATAATTTTTTTAAAGTATTAAATATTTGTTGATGATATTTTTTCTCTAGCCATTCTTTAGTGAAAGCATTAGGAACCCCAATAGTGATTATCGAGTTTTTAAAACTTACAATTGATGTATTTTTAAACCAAGTAGCAAAATTAGCTTTTGAAAGCTCTACTTCAAGTTCTCCTAAAGCAGCTTGCCAAATTTCTTTTACATCCATTTTTCTACCTCAGGACAATCATATCAAATCTTTCCACAAGGTCAAGACAATTTTTTAAAGATTTTGTGGATAATTTGTGTAAAACTTTGAGGATAATTTTTATTTACTTAGTTTAGTTGAAATGTTATAATTAAAATCATGAAAAGAACTTATCAACCTAAAAAAAGAAAAAGGTTAAAAACCCATGGTTTTAGAGCGAGGATGAAAACTAAAAGTGGTAGAGAGGTAATAAAAAGAAGAAGGAGAAAGAAAAGAAAAAGATTAGCACCTGCTTTGCCTAGAAAATTAAAACCTTCAAAAAAATAATGGAATTTTTAAAGAAAAAAAAAGATTTTGAAAAAGTTTATAAAAAAGGAAAATTTTTGAAGGGTAATTTTTTTCATTTTAAAATCTTAGAAAATAATTTAAATATCACTCGATTTGGCCTAGTGGTTTCAAACCGTATTTCTAATAAAGCTACTATAAGAAATAAATTAAAAAGAAGGATGAGAGAAATAGTAAGGAAATTAGAAAAACCAGGTTTTGATATTGTAATTATTGCTCAAAAAAAAGCTTTAGATACAGATTTTTGGGGATTAAAAAAAGAAATAGAACAAATAATATTAAAATGATTAAATTATTAGTTCTTTATCTAATTAAATTTTACCAAAAATTTCTTTCACCCGATCAAAGTTTTTATTCTAAATATTTACCTTTTAGATTTTGTCGATTTTATCCTAGTTGTTCAGAGTATAGTTATCAAGCAATAAAAAAATATGGCTTATTAAAGGGCGGTCTTTTATCTATTTATAGAATTTTAAGATGTAATCCCTTTTCAAAAGGGGGAATTGATAAATTAAAATGAAAAGCGGTTTTTGGTATAAATTCTTTATTCAACCTTTGTTTAATATTTTAATTTTATTTTATTTAATTTTTGGAAATTTAGGAATTGCTATAATTGTTATAACTTTATTAATTAGATTAATACTTTTACCCACTTCTTTAAAAGCAGCTTATTCTCAAAAACAATTAGCAAAATTAGCTCCTGAACTTAAAAAAATTCAAAAGAAATATAAGGCCAATCGGGAGAAATTAGCTCAGGCTCAATTAGAGCTTTATAAAAAATATAAAATCAATCCCGCCTCTTCTTGTCTTCCTTTATTAATTCAATTTCCAATTTTGATTGCTTTATACATTGTATTAAAAGATGGTTTAACCCCACAATATTTCGATCAATTATATTCTTTTGTTCCTCGTCCATCTGAAATAAATACTTTATTTTTGGGCATAGACCTTTCTTTACCAAATTTAACCACTCCAATTTCCTCTCTTCCTTTTAAATATTATATTTTACCAATATTAGCTGGAATTTCTCAGTTTATTCTTTCTCTTTTAACTTTACCTAAACGTAAAGAAAAAAAAGACACTCCAGAGCAGGTAATGACAAAACAAATGCTTTTTATTTTCCCTTTAATGACAGTTCTTATTGGAATTAAATTACCAGCAGCAATTGTTCTTTATTGGCTTGTAAGTGTTTTATTCGGAATTTTCCAACAAATTTATATAAACTCTAAACTTAAAAATTTATGAAAATTGAAAAATTAATTGAAGAGGTTGTTAAAAAACTTTTAACAAAATTAAATTTAAAAGGAGAAATTAAAATTACTAAAGAAAATTCTGTATTTCTTATAAATATTGATCTTCCCTCTCCTTCGATTTTAATAGGATATGAAGGAAAAAATTTAAAGGCATTTCAGCATATTTTAAGACTTATTTTAAGAAAAAAAGAAGGAAAAAGAGTGAATGTTTTAGTAAATATCGGAGATTTTAGAGAAAGAGAAGAAAAGGGTTTAATTCAACTTGCAAAAAATTCTGCTAAAAAAGTTAAAGAAACTGGAAAATTTATCATTTTAAGGCCAATGAATTCTTTTGAAAGAAGAATAGTTCATCTCGCTTTAGCTGAGGAAGAAGATATTGAAACAGAAAGTGTTGGAGAAGAACCCGAACGCAGAGTTATTATTAGGCTTAAAAAACCCAAAAAATAATGGTATAATTTATAAATGGAGGAGTGGCCGAGTGGACTAAGGCGTCCCGCTCGAAACGGGATAGGCCTTGAAAAAGGCCTCGTGGGTTCGAATCCCACCTCCTCCGCGATTGCAACTAAAAACTAAAAACTAAAAACTAAAAACTAAAAGCGAAAACTCACCCTTCTCTGGACCTGCAAGCTTTAGCTTGCAATCAAATAAAGCGAAAAACTAAAAACGAAAAACGAAAAACCAATCAAAGCGAAAAACGATTTAAAATTTTTAAACAATTTTTTCGCTTTTCGCTTTTCACTTTACGCTTATTAAAAAACTCCTCCTATTTTTCAACTTTCATTAAAATTAAATTTATCCTTTCCTTAAATTGTAACCACTTATTTTGCCATGGCAAATTAATACGTCACATTTTATAAAGCGAAAAACTAAAAGCGAAAAGCTAAAAACGATAATTTAAAGCTAAAAGCTAAAGACTAATTTTTAATTTTTCGCTTTACGCTTTACGTTTTACGTTTATTTTTACGCTTTACGCTTTACGCTTATTGTTGGTTAAAGTGCTCACCCCTTCACTTATCAGGTAGGTTGGAGAAAGACAGTATTTTGTTAACATTCGCAAACGTTCGCGAATGTTTATGAATGTTTAAAATTAAGCTAAAAAATTCATTAAGAGAAAAAACTAGAGGTCTTGGAATTTTTCCGAGACTTTTTATTTATTTATTGCAAAAAAATTAAAGATAGAGTATTATAAAGTCGATGAATAAATTAGGAGGGCCTTTATGGAAGGATTTTTAAAAGGTAAAAAATTTTTAGTTCCTGCTTTAATTTCTTTATTTTTATTCACTGGTGCAATTTCTTGTCGCCGCCAACCCCCCTCTTATAGATGTCAAACAGATAGAGATTGTCCAAAAAATTATCAATGTATAGGAGGAAGATGCCAAAAAATTCCTCCTTCAGAGGAAAAAATAAATTTAACAATTTGGGGAGTTTTTGATGATAGGGGAGCTTATAAAGCTATTATAGAAGGGTTTGAGGCTACTCATCCTAATATTTCTATCACTTACATAAAAAAGGACTACAAAGATTATGAAAGAGATTTATTAGATGCTTTAGCAGCAGATGAAGGTCCGGATATTTGGTTCCTTCACAATGATTGGCTTCCAAAACATAAAAATAAAATTTTACCTATTCCTTCTACTATCTATACCATCGAAGAATATAAAAACACTTTTGCTCCAGTTGCTTATGAAGATCTTTCTGATCGAGGAAAAATTTATGGAGTTCCTTTAGCTATTGATAATCTCGCTTTGTTTTATAATCTAGATTTATTTGAGAAAGCAAGAATCAGACGACCTCCTACCACTTGGGAAGAATTTATTGAAGATGTTAAAAAACTTACAAAAAGAGAAGGAGATCAAATTTTAGTTTCTGGAGCTGCTTTAGGAACTGTTGAAAATATTCCAAGAGCAGTTGATATTCTCTCTGCTTTAATGCTTCAAACTGGTACCATAATGGTCTCTGATGATAGATCTAAAGCTTATTTTAATCAATATATAAAAAGTGAGGGAGAGATCGTTTATCCTGGGACAGATGCTTTAGAATTTTATACTTCCTTTACTCAACCATTGAAATCTTTCTACTCTTGGAACGAATCAATGCCTTATGCTTTAAATGCCTTTTTAGAAGGAAAGGTAGCCATGATTTTTGGATATAGTTGGCTTATCCCAATAATTGAAAGAGAAAAATCTCCGAGGTTTAGATATGATACTGCACCTTTTCCTCAAATAAGAGGTACAGATAATCCTTTGACTTATGCAAATTATTGGGCTCTAGTTGTTTCTAAAAAGACAAATTATCCAGATGAATGTTTTGAATTTTTAAAATTTGCCTCTTCAAGAAAATCTGTTTTAAGTTATTATAAAGCAACAAAAAAACCTCCCGCCAGATTAGATTTAATAGATCAGGCAAGAACTTTGAAATATTATGGAACCTTTGCGGGTCAAGTCCCGATTGCTAAAAGTTGGTATAAGGGAAATGCAGAAGAGGTGGAGGAGATATTTAAAGAGATGATAAATGCAGTGATAAAATATGGTCAGCCTCCTCAGGCAGCAATTGATGCCGCTGCCAGAGAAGTTACAAATATCCTTCAAAAATATTTATAATTTAAAATGAAAAAATTTCCTCTGTTTATAATTATAATTTTCTTTTTTCTTTTTTCTTTTATTCCAATAGGATCTACCCTGAATGATTTGGAATTAGAAGCACCTTCAACAGCTATTGAAGGAGAAACAATTAGGTTATTAATTTTAAATCTTCCAGATGGAACTGACAGTATAACTGTAAATTGGGGAGACGGCTTAATAGAGGAAAATATTACTACAAGTAATCCTGAACATACATACAACTCTGCTGGTTCTTATGAGATTCAGGTAGAGGCATTTGATGAAAATAACAATAGCATTGCTTCTAGTTCTGTTTGGATCACCGTTGAGGAAAGTGGACAAGAAGGGTTTTCTTCTTTACCAATTGAGGCAACACCAGTAGAGTGCGAAGCGTATGTAGACTTCCGAATTGAAGGAAAAAAATTGTATGTAACTCCTTCTGGATTTGATGAGGGAACTGAGGTTGTTATATATTACACTTCCCCTGGTAGTTTTTCTAGTGAGGAACTTGGAGAAATTTCAGCAGATGCTTCTAACCAAGAGATTTCTCTTTCAAATTTTTCTTCTGGGGAATATGAATTTTTTGCAAAAGGAAAATGTAAAGGTTATTCAATAACCACCTCTTCAGTTTCTCTTCAGATAGGATCTTCCAGCTCAGGTTCTGCTACTTCTACTGTTCCAGGGGTTTTAGAACTCGAGCTTCCTCAAGCTCAGGCTCCTTCTAGAGAAAGTGGTTTTTGGGAGTATGTAAAAACTGTTTATAAATGGACTTCAAGGATAATTGTTCTTTTAGCTACTTTGATGATAATTTATGGAGGATATAAATATATGTTAAGCGGAGGAAATCCAGAGGTAATAAGAGAAGCAAAAGATATAATAATAGGAGCTTTAATAGGAATTGCCTTGGTTGCTTTAGCTTATATTTTCTTTTTAATAATGATCCCTTCTTAAAATGAAAAAAATCTTAAAATTTAGTTTTCTTTTGTTTTTAGTTTTTTTTCTTCTTTTAAGTTTTGTTTCTTTAAGTTCACCCTCTAAAGCCGCAAGAGGAACAGTTCCAGTTGCTCAACCTCAAGGTATTCCTGAATATTGTAAAAGTATTTTTTCTACCTTAAAGGTAATCTATAAATGTTCTCCAGAATTTAAAGGGAAAGAGGTAACCATATCAATTGGGGGAGAAGAAAAAGAAATAGCTTGTCCTGAGAATCTTTTTGATATAGTAGAATGTTTAATTTGGGCAGGGATTTTATTTCTTTTAAATTCTGCTTGGATTGTTGCTGTAATAATGATTATTATCTCAGGATATAAATATATGGCTTCAGCAGGATATGAGGAGGCGCAATTAGCAGCTAAAAAGACTTTAATTGCAGCAATAGTAGGATTTATAATTGCTCTTTTAGCAATTGTTATAGTTAATTTCACAGTTACATTTGTAGAACTGAAAGAAAATGGTATAGAAAAAGCGATAGAACAAATCGAGCAAATTAGAAGATAAATATTTTGACATATTTTTTAATTTATATTAAAATAATCCTTGAATTGTGGAAAAAATAAGGAGGGTCTAATCCCATTAGATAGATAAAAAATTAATTTTACTAAAGGAGGTTTAAGTGATAAAGAAAATAAAACTATTTACATTAAGACTAACTAGAGCAATTTATAGTTTTCCTTTATTACTTGCTACTTCAGATGATACTGATTTTCAAAGTTTTAGACCTACATCTATTGGTGAAATTTCAATAGCAGATGTATTAGATAGAATGATTGATATTATTTGGGGAATTGTAGGACTTATTGCTGTGATTTATTTAATCTATGGAGGATTTTTATATATGACCTCAGGTGGTTCAGAAGAGCAAGTTGGGAAAGCAAAAAATGTAATGATGTATGCATTTATAGGAATTATAATCATTGCCCTTTCTTATGCTATTGTTAATTTTGTGATGGGAAAATTATTTGGAACCGAATTTACAGGAATACAAGTTCCTGGAAGTCCCGGAAGCTAAAAAAAATCGAAACTTAATTTAAATTGAATTAAGTCTATAGGGTTTTCATACTAATAGCAAACAGATTTTCGGGATTTTTTGAAAGTTAAAGTTTATGAATTCTAAATTTTGGATCCCTATTTCTATTCTTCTTACTGCCCTAATCATTGGATTAGGTCTTTATTTTTTAGAACTAAATCTTTTTCAAAAAACAATCACCCTCTTCCGGACCCGCGAGCTTTAGCTCGCAATCAAGCTAAAGCTTGATATTCTTTTCGTTTTACACTTTACACTTTACGCTTTTAAGGAAGCACTTCGACAAGCTCAGTGGTGTACACTTCGAGAGGCTCAGTGTGTATTCCCTGAGGGGAGCGAAGCGGAGTCGAAGGGATAAAGCTCTTTCCCGGTTAAAGCCGGGCATCCAAAACAAGTGAAAAACTAAAGGCGAAAAACGAAAAAAAGGACTTGGAGCCCAGACTTTAGTCTGTTAACTCTTGTTAATCAAGCTAAAGCTTGATACTCCAGAGAGAAGGAATTTTACACTTTACGCTTTCTCTGGACGCCTGACTTTAGTCAGGATTTTTTTATAAGCAAAAAACTAAAACAAACCCATGCTTGCTATTTGAAAGTATTGCGGGCTATCTCTACTATTAACGTTTATGAACGTTAGTTTGTTTTAAACCAAAAATAAACCTGCAACTTAATGCAGGTTTTTAAACGAGTTGAAATAAATTTATGTGTTACCGGTAAGATGCATATTGGTAAACGTCTAATACACCATTTTGAAACAACTAGGATGTTGTTTCCAGTTCTTGCCCTATACTAAGTGTTTATGTTTGTTATCAAAATTATGCCTATAGGATTCAATTAATTTATACTCGTGAAGCTGATCAAGTTATAGCCAACAATTGTTTGATCAATTCCTTTCTACTTTTCAATTTTTAGAGTAACTTTAAATCCACCTACGCGGTGGACAATTACAAGATTGGTTTATTAACACTCGATACGCAGAGAAAGATTTTAGTAAAAGAGGAGAAGGTGGAGATTATATAGGAGGAGATATTACTTGGGCTAATTATCCTGGTTTTGATTACACTCCTTCAACTATTCCTTCAGACTATCAATCTATAGGGCTTTTAATTTATAAAATTAGTCCTGATATTTCTATTGAGGAATTTGTAAAAGAGAAAAATTTTCAGAAAATTAGAAGAAGTGAAGTTTTAACTATTAATGGATTAAAAGCAAGAAAATATTATCTTTCAAATGCGAACGCTCCTTTAGATGAGCGAATTATAAGTATAAAGGTATTTTTAAAAAGAGCTGATAAGATGTTTGTTTTCAGTTGCGGAGCAGAGGGTAAAGAGATTCCATCTGCTTTAGAGAAAATCTTTGACCAAATACTTTCTTCCTTTAAATTTGTTGAGTAAAAAATATATTAAAAATAAAAAAGAACCCTGCTAATAGCAGGGTTTAATTGTATATTTTAGAATCTATTTCATTTTCTCCGTTTTTAAATTTTACATTTATTGGATTAAAACTATAAATAGCTCCACTTATTTCCCTGGCTGGAGCGATTACTCTGGTTTGTAATTTTTCTGCCAAAAACTTTGCGATATTTTCCTCTCCATAACCTGTGAAACAAGATTCTAGGACTATAGTTGCTTTTGGATTTAATATATTCATTTCTTTTATTTCTTTAAGAAGGTCATCATCTCCTAGATCTAATGTTCCTATTTCTCCTTTTCCAAACATGATTGCAGCTGGCGAACCATGGGATTCAATTATTAGAAGATCTATTTTGCCAAAATAAGTTTTTATTTTTGAAAAAGTTTCTTTTAATTCTATCTCATTTGCAATTTCGAATTGTTTCAAGTCGTAATCATTGGGTATTTGATCTGTTGAATAGTGGGTCCAGTATAATATCCCATTGAAATCCTCTTTTCCAATAAGCACTATAGCTAGCTTTTTCTGCGGATCTCTATCATTTAAATTTTTCTGTATGCCTTTCCATGAGAGATGTCCTAATCTTGAGATGTTATAAAATTCGCTTAGTTCTTCTAAACCCTCGTTTCCGTACTCACTGTATGTATTTATAAGATTTTCAAAATCTTCTTTCATCCAATACTTGAACTTAACTACTAGAGACTTATCAATGCCAGGAAGAAGTTGATCTAAAATAAAATCTCTTTGAGCTGTTTGTAAAAGAGTTCCTAAAAGTGCATAAGCGTGAACTTTGAATTTCGGATCTTGAGCTAATTCTAAAATTTTTTCAGTTTCTTTTTGGCAGGTTTCAAAAAATTTCAGAGATGGTATTTGTGATGCTAAATTTCTTATAATAGTTGAGGCTGTTAAAATTGTTTCTAGAGAATAGAGGGGGTCGATTAAGGAGAAAATTCTTTTAAGAACTTCTTGCCCTGTTGATGTTTCAGCTACTGGAACTTCTTTCCAATCGGGTTTTATAGTGGTACTTAAAAGCAGATTTTCTACCATAATCGATATTGAAGTTTTTCCAAATTCTGGCGTTATAAACACAGCTAGTTTCGCAAGAGCGTATTCGTTCAGTCCTCTATCCCAGCCACTTTTCATTAGATCACGAATTTGAGGAATAGTTTTAGTTCGAATCCAAGAGTCATGCCAGTATTTTTTTAGGTAATCAATTTTTTCATCGAATTCTCTTTTTTTCTCAGAGCTTTCCAAATCTTGTCTTAGAAAGGGTAGGGGGAGTTCTTTTCCTAAACTTACTTCTTTTTCTGATGTTACTTTAGGGTCTATAGTAATTGGATTTCCGCCTCCGCCACCACAACCTAAGAACAAAGTAACTATTACTAGAAGTTCTAATAATTTTAATTTCTTCATTTACTTTCACCTCCTTTTTTAAATTTTTAAAGAACACTAATAATATACCACATTTTTCACAATTTGTCAAGATGTTTAATATCAAATAGAGAAGGGTTTTCTTCTCTTGCTTTATATTAAAATTTTTAATAAAATTAGATTACCATGTTTAAAGAAACATCAAAACTTAATCCTAAAAAACGTTATCTTCAAATTGCCCTCAATAACACTCTTGAAGAAGCACAAAAGATAATAAATAAGATTCCTATTTCAGATAGAATTTTAATAGAAGTAGGGACTCCTTTGATTAAACGCTATGGAATAGAAGCAATAAAACAAATTAAAAAGTGGTATAAATTCCATACCTTATCAAAACCAGAGATAATTCCTTATGTAGTAGCGGATCTTAAAATGATGGATAGAGGAGAAACAGAAGTGGAGATAGCTGCTGCAGGTGGAGCTGATGCAGCTGTAGCTTTAGGACACGCTCCTATTGAATCTCTTAATGTTTTTATTCAAAAATGTGAAGAAAAGGGGTTAGATGCTATGATTGATATGATGAATGTTACCTATCCTTTGGCTATTCTTCGCCAATTAAAAAAAACACCCCAAGTAGTTATATTGCACAGAGGGGTGGATGAAGAAAAATTTAATAAAGAAAAACAGCTTCCTTTACACGAAATACGCCGAATTAAAGGAAATTATGATATTTTAATTTCTATTGCTGGCGGCGATACAATCAGAGAAGTTCAAAAGGCAATTTTTAATGACGCTGATATCGTAGTAGTATGGAAATCGTTTTTTCAAAGTACTGCCGATACTGCTAAGCTAGCTGAGGAATTTTTGAAAGAAATTAAATAAAGAATTTTATTTACTTTTTCTAAGAAATTCAGCTATAGACTTTATTCCTTCAAAAAATTCGATTGGTAAGGCGAAAACGACAGTTTTTGAAGGATCGGGATTAATTTTTTCAATTGTGTGTAAAGTTCGTAATGAAATTCCTCCAGGTACAGAGTTTAAGACTTTCGCTGCTTGAGATAATTTTTCTGCTGCTGTAAATTCTCCTTCTGCTCTAACAATTATTGCTCTTCTTTCTCTTTCTGCTTCTGCCTGTTTTGCCATTACTCTTTTCATATCTGCTGGTAACTCAATGTCTTGTATTTTAATTGCAGAGACATCTATTCCCCATGGATCGGTAGCTACATCAACGGTCTTTTTTATTTCTTCAGCAATTCTCTCTCTTTCTGATAAAAGTGTATCAAGCTCCACTCCTCCAATTACATCTCGCAAAGTTGCTTGAGCATAGAGTGCAACTGCATGTTTAAAATCTTGGATTTCTAAAACTGCCTTTTTAGCATCTTCTACCTTAAAATATACTACTGCATTAATTCCAACAGTTACATTGTCTTTTGTAATTACTTCCTGTTGAGGAATATCAACAGTGGTAGTTCGAAGATCTACTTTAATTATTCTTTGTACCCCTATCAATATCCATGTCAAACCAGGTTTTTTAGTTCCTGAATATTTTCCTAAGGTTAAAAGAACCCCTCGTTCATATTGATTGATTATTCGCAGACCACCAATAAGAAAAAAGCCAATTATTCCGATTATCCACCAAAGCATAATTACCTCCTATGTCGCAGATAACTGGTTGAGTTTTTTGGCAAGGCGAGATTTTTTGCGGGCTGCAGTATTTTTATGAAGAAAAGTTTTTGCTGCTTTATCTATAGCTTTATATACAAGCTTTAATTTTTCTAAAGCCTCTTTTTTATCTCCTTTTTCAATAGCCTTTAAATAGGCTTTTTTTGCTTCCCTAATAGCCTTCTTTCGAGCTAAATTTCTAGCCCTTCTTTTTAGAGATTGTCTTAAAGCTTTTTTTGCTGATCTAGTGTTTGGCATTGTATTTATAGAATAGCTCAATTTTAAAAGAAAATCAAGAGAAATAAAAGCGAAAAACTAAAAACCAATCAAAACGAAAAACTAAAAGCTAAAAACGAAAAACGATTTAAAATTTTTAAACAATTTTTTCGCTTTACGCTTTACACTTATTTTTCGCTTTTCGCTTTTCGCTTTACGCTTTTTTAGCTTGCAATCGCGCTAAAGCGCAATATTCCAGAGGAAAGGAAGTTTTACTAAAGCGCGATAGTCCAAAAGAAAGGAAGTTTTTCGCTTTTCGCTTTACACTTTACGCTTATTAAAAAACTCCTCCTATTTTCTTTCATTAAAATTAAATTTATCCTTTCCTTAAATTGTAACCACTTATTTTGCCATGGCAAATTAATACGTCACATTTATAAAACGAAAAACTAAAAGCGAAAAACTAAAAACCAATCAAAAAAACTAAAAACTAAAAACTAAAAACTAAAAACGAAAAGCGAAAAAATTTTAAACTTAATTCCCGGCTAAAGCCGGGCGTCCAAATAAAGGATTTGGCTGAAGTTGATATCTATAAAAAAACCGCTCATTTAAGAGCGGGAATAGGATTTATAAAAACAATCTTTTTTATTGCAGTTCCGTCAGAGAATTTAATAGGTTTGGAGAGCTCGCTTACGCCAGTTATTATAAAGATTTCGTTCTTTTCAGAGATTACTCCTTTCCCTGAATCTCCCTCTTTAAATCTTTGACCATCGCAACCATACCCATATCTCTTTTCAAAAGAACCTCTTTTTGTTTGATACTTAAAATAACAAGTAATAGTTCCTTTTTCTAATACTTTAAGTTTAAAAGGTTCTACTACTTCTATCTCTATTTGTGTGCGGAATTTTTGAGTAGAAAATGTTGAGGCTATTCCTTCAAGTAAGGGAGGTTTTTCTTTCCCAATCTCGAGTTGAGCTATATCATTTCCTAGATATTTGATTTTAGTGACATTTCCGATTACTTTTTCTTTTTTATACACTCTATATCTACCTTTGTTTCCTTTAAAAAACCAATGAGCAGCCGTAAAAAATCTTTTTTTGTTTCCATCCGCGATCG
>Ga0190363_1000596_pt1 | contig 21550 bp, 27 predicted proteins | sample 48721867_MG_FD_161272 | JGI IMG/M metagenome (GOLD analysis project Ga0190363, IMG submission 161272) | Hydrothermal vent microbial mat bacterial communities from Southern Trench, Guaymas Basin, Mexico - 4872-18-6-7_MG | ecosystem: Environmental > Aquatic > Marine > Hydrothermal vents >... | reverse complement strand
TGGCGGGCCCGCGGGGATTCGAACCCCGGACCCCCGGCTTAGAAGGCCGGTGCCCTATCCAGGCTAGGCCACGGGCCCCTGTTCACCTTTTAGTTTCTAAAGTTGTAGTTTTAAACTTTTTTTGCATCTTTCAATTCTTGCTTAGACTTATGATGTCTATTATATTTTCAGGCTTCCATTTGGCTATTATATGTTTTGCTAGGTCAAATACCTTCTTCGCTTTCAACAATATCACTATGTCACTTGATGAAACTACTCCCTTTTCAGAATATGTAATAAGTGTTTTGTCGTTTCTGTCACTTACTATAGTTTCTATATTGCATCCTATTTTTTCTCCAAGCTTTCTAGTTAAAGAAGCTATTTCACCACTGTAACTTACCTGCTTATCGTAAAAGAAAATTATTTTAGAAGGCTGTAAAGCATGGGCTTCTTTAATTATTAATTCTAGTTCTTCTCCATGTTTATCCTTGTTGAAACTAAACTTCCTAATGGACTTACTCACGTCCCTCAATAAGCTATCATCGCTTAAAAATACGTTACCTCCGCTGAAAGCGGTATTCACTGTTATAAGTACATTAAACCCATCTATAAGCAGTATTTCTCCTTTTACACTGCATGGATTCACTATTTTCTTTACAACCTGTTTTACAATATCTTCGGAGTGAATACATCTATAAAGTATCATTCGCTCGATATTATTTAGGAAATAACGTTTAACAACAATTTCTAAGCTATTTTTTATAGAATAATTCCTATTGAGAAGATACTTATAGTCTTTAATTGCCTCTACAAGCTCCTTCCTTATCTTGATTTTAAGTCCTTTAAGCAATATCTCTATACCTAAAATCAGATTATAATGTAAAAGAAGAAATAATGGATTGTGTTGCTGAAACTATCTCATCAAAGTTTACTAAAGGTTTACCTGAAGCAGCAGCATAATCTTTTCTTCCACCACCTTTCCCTTTAACTATTTTTCCAAGCACCTTACCTAGTACGTTAACTGCCGATATTCCTCTGTCTTGGGCTTGTTTACCAACAAGTATTAGTACTTTAACCCTGTCGTCAACCATATTATATACTATCACTACGGAATCTAGATGCTTACCTTGAATTCTTCTAGCTATTTCTAAAACATCTTCATCTTTCCTATTCCTATACTTTCCAACTATAAGAAAGCCCCATGCTGTTTTAGCTTTATTAGACACTAATTTTGCTATTTCGTTTCTAACCCATTCTCTCTTGAACTCGCTAAGTTCTCTTTTTAGCTCATTATATTCCTTTATCAACTTTTCTACTTTTAATTTAACATCTCTAATACTAGCATTAATTTTACTAGCTATGTCTCCTAAAGTATCCTCAAGATTCCACATGTATTCTAAAGCTTTTTCTCCTGAAACATATTCTAACCGTATAACACCATCCTGTATTCTGTCAACATTAATTATTTTTATCAAACCTATTTCCTTAGTATTAGACACATGTGTTCCAAAACATGCTTCTACATCCCAATCTTCTATTTCAACTATGCGTATCATTCTTCCAGGCGGTACTCCTCCCTGATATAGTCTTAAACCATACTTAGATTCCGCTTCATTTCTATCCATAAACTTTGTTATTACATTTCTACCTTCGAACACTACATTATTAGCTAGCTCCTCAATCTTCCTTATTTCCTCTTTAGTGAGCGGCTTATGATGTGTAATGTCAAGCCTGGCTTTGTCTGGTCTTTTTTCTGCACCCGCCTGCCATACATGCTCTCCTAAAACCCTACGTGCAGCACCAAGTATTATGTGTGTTGATGTATGATGTTTCATAAGAATTGATCTTCTATTCCAATCTATAAGCCCTTTAACTACGGTACCAATCGGTACTGTAACGTTTTCTTTGAGCTTGTGAACAACCACATCACCTACCTTTATTACATGTACTACGTTCGCTGCCCCCTTCTCCCACACTATTTTTCCTACATCTGAAAGTTGTCCTCCGCCTTCAGCGTAAAAAACTGTTTTATCTAATACTAAAAGACCAGGTTTAGAGAATACCACTGTTCCTACAAATTCTCTCATATAAGGATCTTTGTGGAAAAGGAGTTCTGTAGGTTTAAGCTTACTTATTTCTACAACGATATCTTCAGGTAACGGTTTTTCCTCTCTCACTTCTGCCTGAGCATGTCTTTTAGCTACTATAGAGAAGAAGTTTTCAGGCACAGTTATTGAAATGCCTTTTTCCTTAGCTACTTCATCAACTATATCTGGAGGTATGCCATGGGAATCATATAGCTCTATAAGGTTCTCTAAGGCTAATTTTCTACCTTTCCTCTTAATTAATCTTCTAACATAGCTTAGCCCTTTCTCTAACGTTCTTTTGAACTTCTCCTCCTCCATATCGACAACTTCTAATATGTAATCTGCTCTTTTACCTACTCTTGGAAAGTCGTTTTTCCAAAACTCTATTTGATAGTTAACTAGTTCGCTTAAAGGTACTGAAGCACCTAGTTTGGCAAGAGCTCTTAAAGCTCTCCTAATAACTAATCTGGCTAGATAACCTTCGCCAGTGTTTGAAGGCACTATACCGTCGGCAAGCATTAAACATAATGTTCTTGTATGGTCCAATATTGCGAAGACCTTCTCTACTTTGACTAAAATCTCCTTTACCTTAGAATATTCTAAACCTAAGGCTTCAGATACTTTCTTGTAGTATTTTTCTACTGTTTCTGGAATCTCTGGTTTCATGAGAGAAGCAAGTCTTCCAATAACATACATTACATCTTTTGAAGGCTCTTCGATACCTATGCTATCAAAGAATTTCTTAACTAAGTCTCTGTAAACAGCATGGAATCCTGTTGGTGCTTTTTGAGTAAACCATGCAATTCTTTCAATGCCATATCCTGTATCTACAATTTTCATAGGCATAGGTATATACTCGTTTCCACGCACTTTATATTGCATAAAGACAAGAGTTGCTAGCTCAAGTCCTCCGACAGTTACTTCAAAACATGGCCCTGCATTTCCTCCTCCTTCCCACCAAGATTCTTTAAACGTTAGGTCTTCAGGGTTAACGCCTAGTTCTTTAGTGAAGAATTTAAAGGCATATCTTACTGTTTCGTCTTTCCAGTAAATGTATTTATCAGGGTAGTTAAAGGCATGGTGGCCTCCCATTTCGAAGGATGTTAAGTGTCTTCCTGCAGTCTTTCCAACATTATCTATGTCTTCAAGTCTTATACATGGCTGTGAAACCACTAGAGGATTTGCTGGAGGAGGTACAGTACCATCGGTGACAAACGGCTGGAAATCAACAATACTGGCTATGGTTAAGTACAGGTCTTCTCTCCAACGTGCCACAACAGGTTTGGGCTCAATAGGTGTATGTCCATGTTTTTGGAAAAACCTTATGAAAGTTTCTCTCGAACCACGCACCGTCAAGTATGGCGCCTTATAGTCTAGATTATAAAATGTATACTCAATGCATGGAGCATCATTACAGTAAACTTGCTTCCTATCTAAAGTCCAGAACCAGGAACCACATTTAGGACATTGTTTTCTTACAAACCCTTGTTCTTCAAAGAATTTTAGTTTAAATTCCTTCTCACTAACCTTCATACCATATTACACCACAGTAAACTACAGATAGAAATGTAAAAGAACTAAAATAAACTCTTTCCGCTTAGCCTAAAGTTGATAATTTTATTGTTTAAAATTATCCGAACAGTGCCTCTAAACCTGCTGCTATTTCTTCTTCAGAGACCTCTTCTTTCTTTTCCTCTTTCTTTTCTTCTTCTTTCTTTTCTTCTTTCTCTGCTTCAGCTGGTGGAGCAGCGGGTGCTGCTACTGGGGCTGCCATTGGTACTGCTGCACTTCTAATAACTTCGTCAATATCGACTTCTTTTAAAGCAGCTACTAGTGCCTTTACTTTTATATCATTAGCCTCTATCCCGGCTGCTTCAAGAACTTTTTTAACATTTTCTTCATTTATTTCTCTTTTAGCCATGTGTAAGAGTAAACTGGCATAGATGTATTCTATTTCTCATCACCTCCCGGAGGTCAAAGGTAAGGAAGTTGTTTAAGTATTTAAATGTTTAGTATTTCACATGTTATTATCCGAATAATGCTTCAAGGCCGGCAGCTAATTCTTCCTCTTCTTCTTTTTCTATTTTTTCCTCTTCACCTTTTTCCTCTTCTTTTTCTTCCTTTTTCTCAGGCTTTGGTGTTGCTACTCCAAGTTCAAGTTCGGGCGCCTTAGATGCAATATTGGATGCTAAAATGTTTGCTAATAATGTTGCTTTAGATAACATGTAAGGTAATGTTTCAGGGATTATAAACGCTGTTTCTATGGCTAAAGCTAAGGCATTTAACTGAGCTTTTAGCAGTGTTAACTCTATTATTTCCTTCTCAGGGAATGCGACTTCAACACCTAGCTTATATGCGTTCACGAATGCTTCTCTTATTTTCTCCTTATATTCTTCAACATTTATTTTTAGATCCTTAGGTTCAAGTATAATGCCGTCCTCATAAACTACTTTAAGCCTTAACCCTATTTCCATAGGCATTATTTCTAGTTTTTGAAGCAGAGAAGCAAGTTCTGTAGAGATTTTATCCCCTGGTTTAGCAACTACTGTATCCTTTGTTACCCATATTGTTCCTTCTTGAACTTTAGTAGGTATTTTTAGCTTCCCGAAAACGCTAAATATAGGTCCTGGAGGTATGCCCGTATTTCCAGCGGGTATAATTATTTCTTTTTCAGCTATATCACCTGGTTTAGCGTATGCTGGTATCTTGTATTTTTCAAGTAACATGTATAGTTCAAAAGGATTCATGTTTGTAAACAGGAATACATTTGAACCTTTAAGATAATCCTTTAACTTAGCTATATCCTTCCTTACATTTAATACCTCATCTATTGCTTTAGACATTAACGTATTCTTGGTGACTCGCATATAGACTTTATTTCTAAGAGTTTTCCGTATCTCTTGAAGCTGTGCTGAAGGCAGCTTAGTTAAATCTGCTACGGCTACTACCTTATGTTCTTTGAGAAGGTTAGTTAGAAGCTCTACTTCTTTTCTTTTCCACTCAGGGATTTTCCTTACTCTACCTCTAACTATTACCAATAATGTCACCTCTTATATTCCACTGCTGGGCCCATTGTTGTTTTAACAACTATTTTCGCTATGTTGTATTTGGGGTTCTTAAGTTTAGCTGAAATAGTAGAGATTATCGCTAAAGCATTCTCAGCAAGCTGTTCAACATCCATATCTTCTGTTCCTATTCTTGCCATAATTTGAGGTTGGTCTTTTGTTCTAACATAGACTGCTTTCTTATAAGTCTCTATGAGGGCAATTATGTTAGCATTTATTGGTACAGGGACAGGAATTTTACCTCTAGGACCTAATGCGGGTCCTAAAATCCTACCAGCTAAGCCCATTAAATCTGTTCTTACTAGTACCCATTCACACTCTCTAGCTAATTTCTTAGCTGCTTTTCTATTTTCAGAAAGTACCTTGAGATCATTACGTGTTATTACTCTATAAGCTCCTGCTTCTTTAGCCTTTATAGCCATGTCTCCTTCGGCAACAACACATATTTTAATATCCTTATTTGGTTTGTAAGGTAGGAAAATTGTTTCTCTAATCCTTCCTTCAGGGCTCTTAATGTCTACATCTCGAAGAACAAGAATCAACTCTACTGATTGTTTAAATTTTCTTTTCTTACTCTTACCTATAGCTTCAACTATTAGTTCTTTAATTTTTTCTTTACTTACAACTTCGGACATATATTAAACCTCCTAAAGTTCAGTTGCTTAGGTAATCTTTTTCATATTTAGCCAATAAGTTGTCATATTTTCCTTCATCTATTTCCCTGCTAATGATCTTAGGATCTTTACCTTCTACAGTTATACCTATGGCTCTCGCTGTGCCGAGTATTGTCTTTACAGCTCCTTTTATCGTTTTCGCTAGCAACTGCTTCTTCTTCATTAATGCTATTTCGACGATTTTTTCTAAAGGCAAATCACCTATCTTCCTATGTGCCGGATCTCCTGACGGCTCCGAAGCATTAACTGCTTTCAAAAGCAGAGCTGTAGTCGTTGGTACACCTACTTCAACTTTAAACTTCTTAGTTTCAGTATCAACTATCACTTTTACTGGAATCGTTAATCCCTTATATTGAGCAGTTAGTTCATTTATTTTGTTAACCACTTCTACTACGTTTATCCCTAAGGGACCTAATGTGGGGCCTATGGGTGGACCTGGAGTGGCTTTACCTCCTTCAATAAGGAATTTAACTATTTTTTCCTTGGGCATCTACCTTAATTCCTCCTGCGACATTTTTCTGACAGGCTTAACATAGTCTCCTGAAACCATGATCTGTAATGGGTATGATGACTCCAAAATGTTCAATACTGCTTCATTCTTATTAATATCAATTCTTATTATCTTAGCCTTCATGCCTTTAAATGGACCTGCAATTATTTCAACAATATCTCCTTCCTTAAGCCCTATTAGCGGTGATTTAGGTATAAGAACTCTTTGAATGTCATCATCACTAAATATTCCAGCTACCAATCCCTTTACGTGTTTAAGGTCTTGAATTGCACTATATATTACATTAGGTCCAGGAGCTTCGACTATAATATATCCTTTAGCATTAGGAGGAACTATTACAGATTTAACACCTATGTTCCCGCTTCTAACCCTATTATAGACTAATATTGCTACATTAATCTCTTGACCTGCTGTTGTTCTTACAGCATAAAACCTTGAAGGCAATTTTCTTGAACTCATAGCCTTATGCCCCAAAGAGCCTTGATAAGAGATAAGCAACTAATTTTACTAAATAAGCAATGCTTCCTATGAGAAAGAATGCTAATAACGATATTTTCATTGAGAGCACGTACTCTTCCCTATCAGGCTTTCTTGAAAGTATTACTATTTTCTTCCACATTGTTAGTATTTCTGAAAGTTTCATTTACCTCAACTCGAGCCCTAATCTAGACACTCTGTAGGATAGCATATAAGGTATTTAACTTTTAAATTCTACTATTGTCCCACTCCTAATTGAAGATAGTATTTAAATATATTTTACCATTAACCCTACTTCTTGAGCAAAAGCCTCTATTAGCTTTTTAAACGAAGACTTTGCACCTTTCTTCTCTATAATTACTTGGTTTATCGGGTGAAGGGTTTTGCTAAGTGCCTGCTTTAAAATTCCGTTATCAACCATGCTTAGAACATGTTTTGAGAAAATATGGCTATAACATACTTCGGTTTTTAAACAATATTCTGTATGTTTTCTTGAGTAATGACCTCCACCAATACCTATAACGCCTACACAGTTCCTGTAATTTTCTACATCTTTTAGAGAATGTAATACAGCTTTAGCTATGGTTATCGCTGCTTTCTTGCTTTTCCATTCGCTGGGGGAACTTCCTATTTCTACAAAAATTAAAGGTTTACTAAGATTTGTTGGACCGTGATGCGTAGCTTCATACACTACCTCATATACACTATCTACACATAGTTCTCTAGCAAATTTTCTTACGTTTGAAATAATAGTTTTTGCTAAAGGAGGATATGTTTTTGAAAGTTCTCTAGGATTAGCACCATAGGCTTTTTCTTTACTTACGTTCCCCGTATAATGCACTGTCAATGATTTTATTTGTCTCATACTACTATGTCTTGAAAGATAAATGTAGTAATTTACTTTGAAGTATTTATCAACATAGTTTATGTAAATTATGTCGTCTCTAAATGAGGCTAAGTAAGCATCGTATTTAGGGATGTAAAGTAAACTGACCATAGCTTCACTACTTATACTTACTTTTTCGCAATGCTCTAATTCAGATATTCTTTTAGCAATATTTACTCCAGCATCGTCTTTTATAGAAAATATTAGAGCATATCTAGCTTCAAACATATTGCTATTTAGCCTCACTAATTATTAGAGAAACTATTTTCTGCGGGTCAAATTTTTCGAGGTCATCGTATTTTTGTCCCACACCTATAAAGGCTATTGGTTTTTGTATCACGTAAGCTAAGGATAGAGCTACACCGCCTTTAACATCAGCATCCATTTTAGCTATGACTATGTTATCCACACCTACTTGTTCATTAAACATTTTAGCCTGTTCTAATGCATCATTTCCTGTGAGAGCATCTACAACCAGCGTTTTAAAATCAGGTTCGACAACTCTGACTATTTTCTTTAACTCGTTAACCAGATCTATGTCTGTATGCATTCTACCTGCAGTGTCTATAAGAACTACATCAAGTCCCCTATTCTTGGCGTAACGTACAGTATCATAAGCGACAGCGGCTGGGTCACTACCGTACTTATGCTTAATTATTGGAAGATTTAGCTTTTTAGCGTGATATTCTATTTGCTCCTGTGCTCCAGCTCTATAAGTATCGGCTGCTGAAAGAACCACCTTAAAACCATGGTCTCTAAGCTTCTTAGCTATTTTCGCTATGGTAGTTGTTTTTCCAACACCATTAATGCCTAAGAAAACTATAGTGACGGGTTTTTTCTTTGAAGCATGTTTAGTTATTTCATTTATGAAATCTTGGTTACTAGCTTTTTCTAATATGCTTAGAATTATTTCTTTTAAAACATTAAGTACCTCATTGCGGTTTTTAAATGGTTTCTCTTCGTATCTTAAACGTATTTCTTCAACGATTTTTTCAGCAACAACATAAGCTACATCACACTCTATAAGTTCTAAAAATATTTCGTCAAGTATCTCAGTTAATGTTTTCTTAGAAATTTTACCTGAAATTTTTTCGGTTAAACCCCTAAATATTCTTCTTAGCCCTTCAAACAATCTAATTACTCCTCAGAATGCAGATTACCTTTTCTATTTCTTCTGCTTTTTCTCAATCTTCTCCTGTAGTCTCCTAATAGCATTTTGTATTATTGCTATTTTTCTTGCAGTCTCTGTTAGTTCTTTCTGAACCCTATTTAGATTTTCACTTAAATCTTTTTCATATTCTGTTAGCTTTTCCCCGGCTTCCTTCGGTTTCAAGATAGCATAAACTCCTCCTCCAAGATTGAAAAGAGTTTTCGTCGGATCAACTATTTCAGCTTTTATAAAAACCCTATTTCCTAAAGGTATTAGGATTTTCTCGCCTTTGTTAAGCTGAGATAGTGTTTTCAGCTCCTCCTTAACAACTTTTACTTCGCTGAGCATAGATAATAATGCATCAAAACTTGCTTTGAGTGCCTCATACTGTGCTTGTAAGTTTTGAAGCTCTACAATATGTCTTTCTAAATCTTCTCTTAGCCTAGCTTCCAATTTAGCGTTTTTAGACATGATGAGCACCAATGAGCCGATGTATTCTATGTTAGAACTATTTTGTCTAACAGACTTAGCTTATAGATGTTAGGGTCTTTACTTTCTTCAGGAGCTATTTCATATACCTTTAGTATTCTTATATGTTTTCTTTTTACTTTATGTCTACTTCCTAATTCTGAGTAAACTATTTCTATAGCATCTTCGGGTTTAACAGCTCTAACATCCTTTACGAATTTTTGCACTCTAGGGAACTCATCATGGCCTATAAGCATTTGACCTTCAACTCTAAAGATCTTAACCTTAGACATTTTAACCGCCTGCTATGTCAAATACTTGTTCAATTCTCATTATTTCGGGGCCTGTAGTTCTTTCACCAACTAATGCACCATAAGAGTTAACTACAATACCTGTTTTTATGAAGGATACTCCGAAATTTACGGTGCCTACGTCTACTTTTACCTTGAAAAATTCCCCTAAAAACTTTAACTCTTCCTCTGAGGTTTCAGGATGAACAAGCATGCCTTTATTTGTAACTACAGCTACGGAGCCTACTGTTGGAACACCAGCTATGGTACCTTTTTCAACAGGAACATCTAAAATATCCTCCACTAGCTTAGTTGACTTAGAATCTAACTCAGGGTGTACGAGCGCAGCTTTGTCGTTAGCTAAAATTATGTTTCCAACTGCTGTTTTCTTTGAAGGCAACACTCCTATGTTTAACGCATCTCCTACGGAATCCTTGATTACCTTAAGTTCTTCATCCCTTACAAGATAGGGTAAAATAATGCCCTTATTGTTTCCAACTATAAGTATTCCAAGTATTGGAGAATCCATTATTTTGATTTTAAAAATTTCTGTTTTTAAAATTTCTTTTGCAATACTGATTAACTTTTCAGAAGCATCTAAAGGCGTAAGAGTATATTTATCATTTGTAAAAATAAAGGCACCTATGTATATGTTCCCGTTAAAAGAAACTCTATATGTGGGCATTGCTACTATTCTCCTATTAAAAAGACTTTAGCAACGTTATCCTCGGTTTTTATAACTCTTACCTTTACTCTTCTAGGAGGCTTCTCTATGCCTTTACTCCAAATGTATTCGTTAAGCTTATTAGATATTATAACCTTCTCTGCCTTAACATGCCTCTTAACAAAGTTCTTAATAAACCTAATAGCTCTTGGTGCTCTTTTGGTTCTTTGAAGAAAGTAAACTCTCTTTAAAGGTATAACGTACTCTCTTTCTAAGATAATGCTCTTTTTCTCAGACACTTAACACACCTCTATACTTTCAGTTTAACTCTTCTCCAATGCCTCATTTTGGGATGTCTTCTAAATTTTCCTCCGGTTCTAGCTATAACCCATAATGGTACAGGAGAGCTAGACTTTAATGCTCTAGCTAACCTCAATTTTCTAGCTAAATGTACGAAGCGTGCCATAATTGAAAACCTCACTTTTCTTTAATTCTTATCTTGAATTCTCTTCGTGTTCGAGCATGTATTTCTGCAAGTATAGCTTTCAATGTTTCATCATCTATAGGGGTTCTTATCCTCCCTGCTTGAGCCAAGGCTATTAATTGGTCTTCAACATAGGTGGCAATATCGGGTCTTATAAGTTTAACATTATATAGTCTTTCAAGAGCTTTAGGTGTAAGTATTCTTCTTAAAATAGCTTGTTTCCTTGCTTCAATTTCTCTTTCTAGCCTTCTCCTTCTTTCCTCTTCTAATAACCTTCTTTGCATTTCAAGCAATTTTCTTCTTTTAATTTCTTCTAATTCTTCTTCGCCTACATCCCCGTAACTCATAATTATCGCCCAAATGTTTTCTTAGACACTTGTTAAGTTTACTCTATTTAAGATACTTTTCTAGTTCCTTATTTTCTTTAGCCAGTTCTCTCATAACTTTGTTAGCCAGTTTGTCAAGAAGAGATCTGCCTTTGGGAGATAAAGTTCTGCCTTTCTTAGGTACTTTAATTACAAGCCCTGCTTTTTCAAGTTGCTGTAAAGCATTCCTTATAATACTTCCAGATCCTTTAACAAAGTGTTCAGGAGCTACTCCATAGTTTTTACGGCCACCATAAGCTACTCTTAAGCTTTCTATTCCGATAGGTTCTCCACTAACATATAGTTTTCTAAGTATTGAGGCACATCTATAATACCACCAGTCCGGATTGTCAGGCACCCTTTCCTTATGAGAACCTGTTTTCACATAAGGGGCCCAATGCGGAGGCTTTATTTGAGGCATTTTTTCTTTCAAATATTTAGCTAGCTCGGATATTAGTTTGTCAGCAGGCACTTGAGTTGCTGATACCATTATGTTCACCACTTTGTTGCTATATGCTTATTCACGTACTAGTTTTAAGTTTTTTCTTTAAGTTTTTCCTGCGTTTTCTGTACACTATAAAGGTTTTACCTCTAACTTCAACCAGCATGGCATTTAATTTTTTAGCGACTTCCTGGGCTATTTGAAATCTATCTTTCTTCTCTACAGCAAAGGCTGATCGTAAAATCTTAACTTTAACTATTTCTTGTTCCTCAAGTCTTCTATCGATTTCCCTTAGTATGTTCTCAGAAAGCCCAGCTTTCCCTATTCTAATCTCTGCTTTTCTCTGCTGCCAGTACTTTTTAAGTTCCTTTATTTTTCTCATGCTCGTCTAACCTTAATGTAGTATCTTTTAACCCAACCGCAGAGCATGCACCTAGCTACTACATGAGATCCTCTACCTTCTCCTCTAAGCCTAATACTTAAAGTTATTCCCGGTATTAATACCACGCCACAATTTGAACATATGCTTCTTTTTATTAGCCGTGGTATCTTTATGTTGCCCTTTTCAGCTATTTTCATTATTAGTTCCGTATATCTTTTTGCTCTTTCATATCTTCCTTTCCTTGTTTCTTCTGCAGCTAAATTGAAAAGCCACCTTATACGCTGTCTTGCTAAATCTTTTACTATTCCCTTTTTAGACATCGTTCCGGTTCCACATTAACATTATAAGTTTGGTTATTCTTAACATTTTTATGCAAATATCTGGAGGTGTCATTTATCTCTAAAAGAAAATATACCTTAATACTAGCAGAGTCAAGTCTTGAGCTTATACCTAAAGAACTCTGGAGCGATCCTTCAGTGATTAAGACCGCTAAGCGGAGAAGAAAGAAGCCCGCAGAAATACTATTAGATAAATCTTTACATTACCATGCGATGAAAAATATAGCTAAGAGAGAGAAAAGAGGAAGACCTGATATAGTTCATGTTTCTCTATTACTTGCCCTAAATTCTCCCCTTAACCAAGAAGGCATGCTAAACATTTATGTTCATACTTTAGAAAACTACGTAATAACAGTTAACCCTGAAGCTAGAATACCTAAGAACTACAATAGATTTGTCGGTTTAATGGAGCAACTCTTAAAACACGGTAAGGTACCGCCAAGATCTGAAAAACCACTATTATATGTTAAGACAATGAGTTTAAAAGATCTTATAAGCAAAATTAATCCTAGAAAAGTAATATTGCTTTCTGAAAAAGGCGAAAAAATACGCTTAACAGATGTGCCTAAAATAATTCGAAAAGGAGACGTGTTTATTATTGGAGGCTTTCCACACGGAGATTTTGAAAAAGAAACATACAAGCTATGTGATGAAATTTACTCTATGTATACTAAAAGTTTAGAAACATGGACTATTCTATCGCATATCTTAACAGTTTTAGAAATTAGTAATAATCTCATATAGGTATTGAATAAAGTGTAACAATGATGAAAGAAAACATAGAAAAACATCGGCTGAAAAAGCAGCACTTAGCAGTAATTATAGTTTTTACTATAGGAACTGTCATAAGATTATTTTTCACGCCTTTTTCTACAGGCTCAGATATACCGCAGTTTTTAAACTTTGCAAACACTATGGCGAGGCATGGCTTCTGTTTTTACATGTATGCTACAGGAGAGCAATGGGTTGAAGAGCAATGGTCTTATCCTTGGCCTTACGTCTATTCTCCTTTTTGGGTTACATTACTGTACATACTTAAGTTGATAGCTAATGGAACAGTGAAAATAAGCTATACAAATAGCTTACATATAGTTAAGGTTTCTACAAGTTGGATTATAGCTGTAAAATCTGTCTTAGTCATTAGTGACGTTATAGTAGCACTGATAATATATAAGCTGTCAAAAAGAGCAACCTATACTGCTTTATACTATCTGAACCCCGTAACAATATATAACTCGTCGATATACGGTATGTTTGATAATGTAGCGCTAATGTTGCTCTTGATTTCGCTATGCTACTTTAGGAAAAGAAAGCAGCTGTCCATGGTGTTTTCAGGCTTAGCCGTAACTTTAAAACAGACAATACTGCTTGCCTCACTACCTTTACTTTTGAAAACATGGATTTTAACTAAAGGGTCGAAGACCAAGCTTATCACGTATGTTTCACTGTTTCTATTACCGTTTGTTATAATTACAGGGCCTTTCTTACTGTTTTGCCCTGAAAGCTGGACTAATATAGTGAAGTGCTTAACCATGCCAGCTACTATTTATTATACGGAACCTATTTGCTATAGTTTTAATGGCGTTTCAAGTCTTGCAACTTATATTCACAAAGTTTTTGGTGTTGAAACAATATATGTTTTGAAAATTCTGTTCATGGTTTTTGCTGTGGCAAGCATTGTTATGCTTCATCGTTCGGCTTTTCTTTTAAAGAGAAATGTGGAAACATGGGTTTTATGTTATTGTTTATACCTTGTATTCCCAACATTTTATTGGAGAGTTAACTACCAATACTTCGTACCAGTAGTTGGTCTTGGATGCTTAGCCTTGAGTAAGGTTAAAGTGGGGATTTTAAGAACATTGATACTAGTAACGATTATTTATCCCTCACTATGGTTTTTCATGTTCCCTGTAACCTTCTGGTTTCATGCACACATATTTGAACCTAACATCATACTTATAAGATGGTTAAGTATAATTTCCTTGAACATATATTGTGACCATATTCTTTACATTATTTACTCTTTAGGGCTAACGGCAATCTATTTTTTAACCCTACTATTGATTATGGTTAAAACTAAAGAATTAAAGATAGCCTAGTCTTCTTAGTCTCTCTAATATTCTCTTCTTATCTTCTTCTGTAAAAGGCTCCCTATATCTTGCCTCTTCATGAGCTGAAACCACTTCTCTTAGAACATATGTTACATATTGTGAAACACTTGTAAACCCCGTGTTTTCTATCAGATTCTTTATTCTATTGTAAAGAGTTATTGGTATGGACACTGTTGTATATTTTCTCCGACTTTTCATAGTTTAAACCCTGCCCAAACAATGTTGGAATCGATTTAGCATTATAGTTATAGAAATTAAGTACATAAAATTTTTGTCATGATATATTTGAAATAGTACAGGAGAAAATACTTATATAGGGATTATTCTTGGAAGCTGTGAAAAAATTAGGTAAGAAGACCCTGTATATTAGAGGATCTCCTTCAACTCTAATATATTTAGATGAAAAAGTATACGTTGTGGACCCCGGCTTAGGCAGTAAAAGAGCAAAGAAAATAAGGTCGATAATAAGGAAGCTAAATAAAAACTATGTCATCTGTATATTAACGCATTACCATGCAGACCATATTGCTATATCTGAAAAAATAAAACCCAGAGAAATATGGGTTTCTGAAAAAGATGCACCATATGTAGAGGATAGCGTTTTAAGGAACTATATGACTTATGGTTATGCGTTTAAAAGCGCAGATTACTTACTTTATAATGCCCCCGATATTAGAGTAGATTGTAGATTGAAAGTGCCGTATAGAATTAATGGTCTAGATATTATTCCTTTACCTGGACATACCTTAGGACATGTAGGCGTATTGACTGATGATAGTGTAGCGTACTTAGCAGATTCGTTTTTCGGAGAGAGAGTATTGAGCAATGTTGGCATACCTTACTATTTTAACCCGTTTTTGGCTCTTCAAACTTTAGACTACGTAGAAGAAAACATAGCTGTAGACTATGAAACAATAATTATTTCTCATGGACCTGTTTTAAGTAAAGACGAATGTAAAGAGGTTATTAGTAAAAACCGTGAAAGAATAGTAAAAATAGTAAACATGGTACTTGAGGAACTAAGCAAATCCCCTAAAAACACTATGGAGCTAGCGTTAAAGATACTTAATAGGTTAAGTGTTGAAGCAAACCATACCTTACTAATGCTATCTAATGTGTTTCTCAAATCCCTGCTTTCTAAACTTGAAGAACAGGGTGAGGTAAAACTCTTAGTAACTGAAAGGGGTTTAGTATGGAAGAAAACGTAATGAAGACGCTAGCACTAACAGTTATGCTTCTTTTACTTATTTCCTCTATAGCAGCTATTGCTTCACTAGCTAGTACCAGGTTTTGTGCAAAATATTCTGTTGTAAGATATATGGTGAAACAGGTTTACATAATAGAATACCATGGTGATAAGAAATTCAATACTTCAAAGCTTATGTTAAACTTATTTTCCATACCTCTAAATTTTACTCAAAAAATCTCATATGAAGCATATGTTAATGGAACTGAGGTTAGAGTTGATGAGGTAAATATTAATGGTACATTATACGCTAAAGTACCTTCAATAACCTTAAATAAACAGTCTAGTGTTAATTACACCTTAGTATTTACCATAGATGTTATAGATGCTGAAAATAGATATCCGGACTATGGAACCATAACACAGTATCTTAATGAAACAAGCCTCACCGAAAGCACTAAACTATGGAACTTTTCACATCCGATAATAAGCAGCGTTATTAAAGAAGAAAAGTTTAAAAAATTGAAAGACATTGTTGAATGGTTTCACTATCTGAAAAAGAAAGGGCTTTTGAAATATAAAACTCATATGCCACCGCTTTATCCATGGGAGGTTTTGAAAAAAAGTGAGGGTGATTGCGATGAGCAAGCGAATTTGTTCATTACTATAGCTAGAGGTATGAATATACCTACGTTTTTACAGTATGGCATTGTTTATATCGAGAATTATACCTATAGTTTAACAGTGAATGATGTTTATGAATATGTCTTAGTTAATACCGGTTGGCATGGATGGGTTGTAGCATACGATGAAGACATAGATGCCTGGATACCTATAGATATGACACTTCATATAAAATCAGAGAGCCTACCAGAATACGCTGGTGGTGCTGTTATGTTAAATAGAACAATAATTTGGGGTAACATTGTCATGGGAGATTATATTGGAGAGTTTAATAAGTTTATTAAAGAACTTAAGGAATATAATGTAACTGTAAAAGAATATGATGAAACACGTAAACTTGGTTCTTGGCATTATAGTGGACATGTTTGCTTAAGTGACTTTGTACCTACCTTTTTATGTTTACAGGTTATTTCAATATCTTACATATGGTATATGGGTAGAAAAAGGGAGTTATTATAGTTAAATCAGCTTCTATACCTAATCATAGCTTAGCTCATATTATCCGCTGTTCATCACTTTTACCTTCTCCTTCCCGGCACACTGCCTTCGCTACAATGGTTCTTCATCCCCTTTCAGGTAAGCCCGCCCATCGTCAGGCAGTGTGCTTTCGAGGAGACTAATAGTGGTGCGGGGGGTGGGATTTGAACCCACGCAGGCCTACGCCATCGGGGCCTGAGCCCGACCCCTTTGTCCTAGCTCGGGCACCCCCGCACTAGGTTCTCAACTTCTCAATAATGTTAAGCTGCGTTATAAGCTTGGTTGTTCGTAGGATTCTATTTTCTTAAGTGCTTAGTCCCGCTGAAGTAGCGAAGGTTAATAGTTGCTACCGCTATATTATGCTTAGGAGCAACTGCTAAGATTAAAATAAACCAAATGCTTCGAATACATAGTTTAAGAAGACATGGTTGTAGGAGGTAAGGGATATGATTGAAGACCTATTTAGTCCAAGGAGCGTAGCCATTATTGGTGCTTCCAGGAACCCTGCCAAAGTAGGCCATACAATACTTAGAAATACAGTAAAAAGCGGCTACAAAGGAAAAATTTACCCTATAAACCCTAAGGCCAAGGAAATCCTTGGAATTAGGTGCTATAAATCTATACTTGATGTCCCTGACGAAGTAGATTTGGCCGTAATAGCCGTCCCCGCACCTGCTGTTTTAAACGTTGCTAAAGAATGCGGCGAAAAAAGTGTAAAACACCTCGTGATTATATCGGCAGGTTTCAAGGAAATAGGTGGCGAAGGTGTTGATAGGGAAAGGAAGCTTATCAGTATTGGAAAGAAATACGGTATGAGAATTCTAGGTCCAAACTGCCTTGGCTTTATAGATACCTACACCCCTCTAAACGTTACTTTTGCAGCTGCAATGCCTAGAAAAGGTAAGATAGCTTTTATTTCTCAAAGCGGAGCTTTAATAACTGCTATTTTAGACTGGTCTATTAGAAGAGGCATAGGTTTTTCAAAGATAATTAGTTTAGGAAATAAGGCTGATTTAGATGAAACAGATTTTATACGGGCATTAGGCCGGGATGAAAATACTAACGTTATTTTACTCTACATAGAATCTATTGAAAATGGTTTAAAATTCATTGAAGTTGCCCGTAAGGTTTCTGCAGAAAAGCCCATAATCGTTGTAAAGGGCGGTATAACTGAAGCTGGAGCTAAGGCTGCAATGAGCCATACAGGAGCTATGGCTGGAAGCTTCACATCGTACAGTGCTGCTTTTAAAAAATCAGGTATCTTACTAGCAAGTACTTTAGATGAATTATTTGACTACGCGTTGGCTTTCAGCAATCAACCAATACCGGCAAGTAATAATATTGCAATAGTCACTAATGCAGGAGGTCCTGGAATAATAACAGCTGACTTAAGTGTAAAACATGGACTAAGGCTATCAAGCTTTAACATTGACACCATTAACAAGCTAAGATCAAACCTTCCCCCTGCTGCAGCTATATATAACCCTGTTGATGTTTTGGGTGATGCTAGAGCAGACCGATACGAATTTGCAATAAAAACTGTGCTCAGTGACGGAAATGTCAGCGGGTTAATAGTTATTCTGACACCCCAAGCTATGACGGAGCCTCTTGAAACAGCTAAGGCTATATTAAGGGCACATAGCATGTATCCTAATAAGCCAATTATCGCTGCCTTCATTGGAGGCGAAACTGCAGAAGAAGCTGCTAAACTTCTCATAGAAAATGGTGTTCCATGTTTTGATCTGCCTGAAAGAGCCGTTATCGCTATGAAGGGTCTGTGCATGTACAGGAAATACTTAGACTTACTCGAGAAAGTACCGGAGAGAACCGTTAGATTCTATGACGTTGACTTAACAAGAGCTAGGAGAATTATTGAAAAGGTCAGAGAGGAAGGAAGGAAAGTTCTTCTAGAAGTTGAAGCAAAGGAGCTTATAAGAGCTTACGGGATTCCTACCCCATTAACTGTCCTTGTCAGAACAGAGGACGAGGCAGTTGAAGCAGCCAATAAGATAGGATACCCTGTAGTTTTGAAAGTGTCTTCCCCGCAAATATTGCATAAAACAGACATAGGAGGCGTAGTTCTCAACATAAACTCCGATGGAGAAGTCCGTGAGGCTTTTAGAACGATACTAAATAGAGCACGCAAATACGTACCCAGAGCAGTGCTTTACGGTATTACCGTGCAAAAAATGGTACCTAGAGGCAGAGAAGTCATTATCGGTGTATCTAAGGATCCAACATTTGGCTATTTGATAATGTTTGGATCTGGAGGAATTTATGCAAACTTATTTAGAGATGTCTCTTTCAGATTAGCACCAGTGACTCTTGGAGAAGTTAAAGAAATGCTTAGAGAAACAAAGGCTTATGCTATACTTAAAGGCATTAGAGGTGAACCTCCTGCAGATATTTCCTCAGTAATTAATATTATACTTCGGGTAAACCAGCTTATACAAAATATACCCGAAATAGTGGAAATGGATATTAATCCTCTTTTCGTATATGAGGAAGGAGAAGGATGTTTGGCTTTGGATGTGAAAATAGTTATTTCTTAAAGGTGAAGGGATTTGGTTAAATCAATATACATAACTGGAATCGGTTGCTGCGGGAAAACAGTAATTGCTTATGGACTATTAAGGAAATTTAAGAACAACGGATTAAGAGTTTCGTACTTTAAGCCTGTCTCTATTGCTAGAAGAAGATTACCCTCAGGGAAATTCATTGATACTGACGTCTTAGCTATAAAAAAATCATTAAACCTAAAGGAATCTGTAGAAACTATTTCGCCAGTTGTTTTATCTGAGAGATATCTTGAATTAGAAAGTAAAGCTGAACAAATTAAGATGAAAATGGAGCAAAGTTTCCAGCAAATAAGCAATGGCAGTGATGTAGTGATTATTGAAAGTTATACGTATCCTGAAGTTCTTTCTACTATTGGATGTAGTGTACCGGAATTAGCTAGAAAATTTAATTCTAAAGTTATTTTCGTAGTTAACTGTAAAACTGAAGACCCTATAGACATGTTGGTTGATAGAGTATCCTTGTACAAGTGTTTTTTAGAGAAATTTAGTGTACAACTTCATGGAGTAATATTGAACGCTATACCGTTACCATACATTGAAAGGGTTAAAGGGTTCCTTGCTCCTTCTATTAAAGAGCTAGGTGTTAAAATCCTTGGGTTAGTGAGAGAGAAACCTAAACTTATAGCTCCGACTGTTAGAGATATTGTTGAGGCTTTGGGCGCTGAAGTATTGGAGGGAGAGGAATATCTTGACAGCTTTGTTGAAGATATTTTAATTGGAGCTATGAGCCCCGAAGCAGCTATAAGGTGGTTTAGAAGAGCAACCAATGCAGCTATAGTAACGGGAGGCGATAGAACAGACTTAATAATACAGGCTATAGAGACTAAGCCTAGTGTTGTTATATTAACCGGTAGCTTGTATCCTGCAATAGGAGTACTGATAAGGGCTAAGGAAGCTAAGGTCCCAATCCTACTGGTTCCTTATGATACGTATACTACTGTTGAAAAACTTAGGGAAGTTCAAAGAATTATAACACCGGAATCTCTGAAGTTAAGAGAAAAAGAGATAGTTGATGTTATAGAGAAAGATATTGCATGGAAGGAAATATTAGATGAAATAATTGAAAGTTAAACAATATAGGAAAGCGCTTATACGAGCGTATAACATGAGAGAATTTGTTTTGTGGTGGACCGGCCGGGATTTGAACCCGGGACCTCTCGGGTGCGAACCGAGTGCTCTACCTGGCTGAGCTACCGGCCCATTTTGTGGAAGTATTTTTCTGTGGAAAAGATTCTGATAGGTAGCAAATATATTTTTAACAACCTAGTTTAAAGTAGAGTAGTGTTTTTAAGAAAAACTTTAAATTACATATTTTAGAAACTAAGGTGAACTAATAGGGGCCCGTAGCTCAGCACGGTTAGAGCGCCCGATGTCCGCGGGGAAAAGACTTAAATAACTTAGGAGGTAAGCTAGCATTAGCTCCGCGGATAGGCGAAGCTGATAAGCACGTTTCCGGTTTAGAAACCGGGAGGTCGGGGGTTCGAATCCCCCCGGGCCCACCATTAAACTAATGCTGCATGTCTCGTTTTGCACGGCGGATTGAGAGTAACTCTTAAAATATACAGTATCCATTAAGAATAATGCTAGAAAACCCCGCGGTCTTCCCGGCGGCGGCTGGGACGCGACTGGGGCGTTAGCCCCTGAGTGAGCGCTCCGCCTCCGATCGCGGGGATAAATAAATACTTTACTGTGGAGGCCTGAACACCTCGGGGGAACTACCTCCGAGAAGTTCAGGCCTGACATAGGCCTCAGCTCTCTCTTAGATCTGCATATTTCCACCCTACTACTCCGCCCCCGTCAAGGCCTTTTTGCGGCCGAACTCCGGTTGATCCTGCCGGACCCGACCGCTATCGGGGTGGGACTAAGCCATGGGAGTCGCGCGCCCCGGGGTATGGCGGGGCGCGGCGGACGGCTCAGTAACACGTGGCCAACCTACCCTCGGGACGGGGATAACCCCTGGGAAACTGGGGCTAATCCCCGATAGGGGAGGAGGCCTGGAATGGTTCCTCCCTGAAAAGGGTGTAGCGCCATCCCCGCTGCACCCGCCCGAGGATGGGGCTGCGGCCCATCAGGTAGTTGGCGGGGTAATGGCCCGCCAAGCCGATAACGGGTGGGGGCCGTGAAAGCGGGAGCCCCGAGATGGGCACTGAGACAAGGGCCCAGGCCCTATGGGGCGCACCAGGCGCGAAACCTCCGCAATGCGGGAAACCGTGACGGGGTCACCCCGAGTGCCTCCCGATAAGGGAGGCTT
>Ga0190363_1000595_pt1 | contig 21552 bp, 35 predicted proteins | sample 48721867_MG_FD_161272 | JGI IMG/M metagenome (GOLD analysis project Ga0190363, IMG submission 161272) | Hydrothermal vent microbial mat bacterial communities from Southern Trench, Guaymas Basin, Mexico - 4872-18-6-7_MG | ecosystem: Environmental > Aquatic > Marine > Hydrothermal vents >... | reverse complement strand
CATGGCTACATCATCTCCCATAGCTTAAAATACGGTCTTTTCCCGTGAAACCAGCCACGCCCCAAAAGCCTATATGTTAACTCATCGCTTTTGCTCATGGCTTCACGGATAATTTCGAGCTGTTCTTGCGTGAGAAACAGTGTTGGAACTCCAAAGTCCTCATCGACCTGCGATGGCTTGAGTAGTAATGCTACGCCCCAGCCTTGTCGTGGATATATAGCCTTCACCTTTCGTTTGCCAAAGCCGTTCCAGCCATCATAAGAGCGGATAATGCGAGTTTCATCTAAATGGAAAAGTCCGTCCTTGCGAAGAATCAAAACTATCGCCCTCAGCCTCATTTTATTCGATTACCTTGAGCGTCTTGGTTACTTCATCAAATTCTATCCTGGAGACATGTCTTCCCAAAGCGGTAAGAAGCAGCTTCAAGTCATTGGTGATTTCTCCATCATAAATGACGGTGCGTGTCCCTGAAAAGTAATAGACTTTGGCGATGTTGCCTTTCTCATCCGTTGTATAAAGCAGTTTTCCGGCTTGGTGAATGCAATCCTTAAAGAACTCTGGAGTCCTCGCCCTGGCATACATACTCATTCTTCTTCACCTTCCTCGTTCCGCTTCTCTTCCAGCCTCAGCAGAATCTCGCTTAACAGACAGAGAACACAGCTTCTCCAGTCATAAACAGAAACAGCAGTCGGAACATCAACATCATTACGTAGATTGGAGCATTGAACATCGACAACATGGCATTTCGGATATTTCTTTTCCTTACTCATTCCTAAGCCTCCATTTTCTTGATTCTTTCCAAAAGCTTCCGTTTGTGGTCTTCCGAATCGTAATCCAATGCAAGTCTTACTGTCTCATCGTTTTGGTCATATTCATCAAACCAACAATATGCAAATAGGCAAAAATTGCAAGTTGCACACTTCCTATCTTTCCAGACGGTTCCTTTTGGTCTTTTTGATGGTTTCCAATAATCGCAAACATTATTAAAATCCTTAATTTTCTTCACTATTCTTTAGCCTCCTTTAGGATTTGGTAGATTATCATGGCTCTAACCTCAGGATTCATCTCTTTGCTTGCAGCCTTCAATAACCAGCGAATCTTAGCCTTACTCACGGCTTTTCCCCCTCCTTTATTTTGAAGAGTTTGATGCCCTCGTAGAGTTCCTCGACAAGAACTTGGCAAACATCATCAAGCTTCATAATCTGTTTACATATAGCCTCCATCATTTGCTGAGTCAAAATCGCTGGATTATCGGTGACTACTTCTACTCTGAATACCCATCCCCCTCTATACTTGGAAGAGGTTGCGGAAGCACAACCAACGACAAATTGAGGCTTAACTTCAAGCTTTTTCATCTTTTCACCTCTATGTAGGCTCTTTCAAGCGTGAACGTGTAGCGAATCCAACGCTTAGCCATTAAACGCTCCAAATAATCCGCCCAATCCGTCTTGTATCGACAAGCATCTCTAAATCGAAAGAAAAGACAGACGAGATCATCAGGCATATAATCGCCAAAACACCAAGGATAAGCCTTAGTCACGGCTTTCCATCTCCTTTCTGCTTGTATGGACATTTAATCGGCATTTCCTCATACTCGAAAACGCCTTCAAGCTGCAAATTCGGCCAAATTGCACATTCATCACGATATTTACAGTCAAGACAAGTCCTGAAAGGCTCAAATTTTTCATCGATACGCTTGATAGCCTCCAAACATTCCTTGGCGAGACGCCAGCACTTCGCCTCATTCTCCAATCTACGCTTCCTGGCAGCGAGAAGCTCCAATTCAACCTTACGCAACCAAAAACCATAATGACTCAACCCTCAGAAACCTCCTTTTTCTTGAGTTTTATCCATCCTTTCTTCTCGATTATCTCGCCTTTTTCCAGTAGATTCTGAACAGCCTCACGGACTTCAACAAAAAAGAAGTCTCCACCTACATATTCCTCAAGCACATTTCGTCTCCATGCCTTGCCTGAACTCTCTAAAACACGAATTATCCTCTGCTCAAAGAATTCAGCAAGCTGTTTACGTAGACAATCACAAAGAATAGAGAGGGCAATTTTTAACTTATAGACTTCACTGCGGTCTGCAGAATTCAAAACCATTTCTTTGCCCTCTTCGGTAAGATAATAGACAGTTTTGCGGGAACCATCAGTCAAAACAACCTCAGTCTTAACAAAACTCAACCCTCAGAAACCCCCTCTTCTTTTAATTTCTCAAGAACCGTCTTCAATTCGTTAAAGAAACTGTCAAATTTCCGTTTGATATACGCTAAAACTTCATTCTTCAATTGCTCATTATCCCTCAACGCTTCCAACCTAAGTTTAAACACTGGCACTTCGTCTTCTTTGAAGCCCAAAATATCCTCATCAACATAGACTTCTATACTTCTCATTTAGAATTCACCTTTGCAATTTGTTCTTGTAAATCGAGAAGCCAGCCAAGCCTATACGCAATAGTCAAAACAGCACATCGCTTGTTCTCGCTGTCCCACCAGGCACAATCTTCTTTGATGCACTTTAGAGGATGCCTATCCAAAGCCAAAAGAATCGGACAATCCTTATCCTTCTTCATATTTCATCGGCCTCCAGAAGCTCATCACACTCATTCAAATAGTCCACATAGCGGTTGATGGCGTCTACAAGCCTATACACATCATCATATGGTATGCCATACTTAGCCTGCAACTCCTCAATGACTCTGTCAAGAGGCCTAAAACCAAAATGACCACTCAAACTAACAACCAGCCTCCTCAATTCTTGGTTTCCAACAATTTTTCGTTTCAGGACAAGGGGTTAGGCAAGTATGTCCATAACCTTCGAAGCCTTTTCTCTGGCACGTTTGAGTTTCAATATCCACATATCTGCAAAGCTTCTTAGGATCGCCCTTTAGGAGCCATCGTTTAGAAAATTCATCCCAAACAAAATAAACTGATGGCTCAGACAACCTAAGAACCAGCCTCCTTAGTAGAATTCAAAATCTGTTTTCTTCAGTTCAAGTCCTTGCGGAAGTGTGAAGTTTCCATTTTTGATGTTCTGTTTGAGAACCTCTATTTGTTTCTCTATTTCATTCTTTTTTCTGGTTAATTCTTCAAGGCGTTTAGTTTGCTCTTCTCTTTCCTCTTGCAGACTCTTTAGACTTCTCGTTTCGCATGCATGCCTAAGCTTAGCATCAATGTCTCCCTTCTCGATTTTCTCAACAAGCTCATCAATAGTAACCTTCATCTCTGAAATGTCTCTGTCCAGCCTTGCAATATGATGATGAACAGAATTAATTTCATACTCTATTCTGTCTCTTTGCTCAAGCAGACTCCGATAAGCTTCAAGACAATCCTCAACATCCAAAACTTTAAAGAACAATTCACCTAAGACCTTATCCGCATCCTCATTATCATCAACTTCAGCAACAAAACCAATCCGCTCATTATTGTATTTACCAAGAGTAAACAACCTCTGATACTGAACTTCCTTAATCTTCATCAAGAACCAGCCTCCTCTTCAGAGTTGTATGGAATGTTTTCTCTGTCAGCAGCCTCTTTCAGAAGAAGCCTGACGAGTTCAGAGTTGTTTTTTAGCCCCCGTTTCTCCTTAAGCTTTAGAAATCGTTTGGCATCTTCTCCTTCTAAGTCAAGTCTGATTCTTACGATTTGTTCTGATTCCATAATTCCTCACTTTTTCGCACTTTTAGAGCTTAATCTGTGCGTAAGCCGTATATAAGATTTTTGCTCAAATAGTGAGAAATAGTGTGAAATAGTTCTATAAGATTTTTCCATAAAAATTTAAATATTCATTCACAGAAAGTGTTAAAATGTGAAAAAATGTCTGAAAAAGAAAATGAAAATAAACCAATTGAGAGAATCAGATTGGACCTCGAGGGGATCGATGCTAAAAAGCTTAGATTCGTGAAAAAACATCGTGGTTTCAAAAAGAATACTGAAGCAGTCCGAGTTCTAATCCATGAAGAATTCAAAAGATTAGGAGGAAAAGAGGAGATGCTATAACAATGCAAGCATACTCTTTATCCGCTCAAACTTCCTCTCCTTCACAAGCCGAATTATCTTCTCAATCCTCTGCTTCGCATCCTCCAAATCTTTCGCCCTCTTTAACTCATACAAACATAACTCTGTTGCATCCTCAAAGCCCTCAGCATAACTCAACCTTCAACCTCCGCAATCGTTCACGGTCTGAATCCAACCTTATAAAAATTCACTCCATGCAGAAACCAGCCCAACCAGAGAGAGTAAAGTTAAAGTATTCAGGGTGAGGCTCACGTGTCCAAACCTCAACCTTACCCCATAACAGCAATGATTGCCTTAATCGGATTCTTCCTTTTAATTGCTGGAATCTATGCTTCAGCCTATCATGAAACAACCTACATGGACACTCCATTTGGCATCATAACAAAAACCGAATATCCATACAAAGACTATGCATTCCCACTCATTATCATTTCAATAGTCTGCCTAATAGCAACTCCATTCATCTATGAAAAAGAGAAGCGTGCCAGCCAGCCAGACAGACAGACCCAAACTATATAAAATGATATTATGTGATATACAATGCGGAAAATGACAACCATAAGAATAGACGAAAAAATACTAAAACAAGCCAAAGAATTAGGCTTAAACGTAACAAAAATATGCGAAAACGCCCTAAAGATTTATATCGCAAAGCTCCAACAAGCAAATCAAGAAATAGCATCAATGTCTGGTTCGGGCCGGTCGTCCAGCATGGTAGGACATCGCCCTGACGCGGCTGGGGTGGATGTTTGTTCTATTGATTGGGAGGGTTTTATGGCGTATTTGGAGGGTGAGTTTGATAATGAGAAGACGAGGCGTGAGCGTTTCAATTATGCCATGAAGTTTAAGGATGTTTTGTTGAAGGATAATTATAGGCGGTTGTTTCAGTTGAGTGATGATAAGCGTGTGCATGTTCTTAAGGCGTTGAGTCATTTAGCCAAGTATCTTGGGTTGTATGAGGATTTCAAGAGGAATTTGAGGGCTTATGGTTTGAGTTGGCGTGGCAAAAGCGGAGACAAACTTATCATTGCAAGGCTTACCAGAGTTGAGGATCCCAATGAAATTTTTGATTGGATTAGGCAAGTAAAGAAGGCTAATGTTGATTTTGAGGATTTCATGGATTTGATGGCTATAACTGGTTTGCGATTCGTTGAGGGTGTAGCTTGCTATAATTTGATAATTGGATTAGCCAAAGAAGGAAACTTAAACTCTTATTATAATGAGAAGACTTGTTGTCTTGAGCATTTTAAGTTTGAGGATTTGTTTTTGAGGCGTAGCAAGAAGGCGTATATCAGCTTTGTCCCTAAAGAGTTTGTGGAGAAGGTTGCGTCTAATAGGAAGGCGATGACTGAGGCGAAGATTTGCAGTAGGCTTAAGAGACAAAATATCAGGTTGAGATTTGGAGATATTCGAGAGGCTCATGGAACATTCATGGTCAAATATCTTAAGGAGCCAGAAATCAACTTTATTCATGGAAGAGTAAGTACATCAGTATTCATGAAATACTACTTTAACCCTGCATTAATAAACGATTTAAAGCAAAGAGTATTCAAAGGAATAAATGAAATAATGGAGATGATAAAATGTTAGAAAATATTGACTTTGACGACTATCCTTTTAATTATGCCTTTTATCGATGGTTAGAGAGAAATGGGAAAAACCTTCCTAAATGTTATGAAGGAAAAATTAAAGCTGTAAACTGCCCTCGAGATGGAATCGTTAGTATTTCTTCATGTTTAAACTGCCCCTACTTCATCAAGAAAACGCAAAGAACTATCTATTGTAAGCCCTACGAAATCTCCGGAAGTTACAAATGCCGCATTTTCGATTATTATTGTTACAGCTGTTCAGAATGCGGATACTTAACATTTTGGTTTGATGAGATGATAAAACATGTAATCAGTCATCATGCAAGAAATGAATTTTGGAATTGGAAGGAACAAGTAGAGAAAAATCTGAAAATTATAATTGATTTACTATTCAGAAAAGACAAAAAAAGTAGAATTAGAAAAAACATGGCAATATACCGCCTTTACCGATGGTTAGAATTCACCCCAAAAGAAATCGCGGAGATTACAACAATAAGTGAGACTGGAATCCAATTAATGATTGGTTCAGCATTCAAAGAACTTTGCCTTAGAGATAAAACTTGTATATTCAAAAAATTTTTCTCGGAACAGCCAAAGAAAAAATAATGGAGATGATAAAATGAAACTTGAGAATTATAGAGCCGAGTGTTTTAACTTCCTTCCGATAGGTATTGTGTGTAGTTTAATCAAGGTGATTACAGACATAATCTTTCGAGAGATTTGGCTTACTGAAATTCTCGATTATGGAAATGACTATTACTGAAGGTGAAAAAAGTGAAATTTAGAGATGCGTTTATTAGAGCGGTATTGAAAATTCCGATTCTAAACCGTCTTGTTTACTGCTTAATCTCAATACTAATTGAAGTTATCAACTCATATCGTGAAGAGTCGAGGGAAAAACAATGAAGTTTGGAGATGCTTTTGTTAGAGTTGCCTTGAGGATTCCAATTATAAACCGTCTATTTTTCTGTTTGATGTTAGCGTCAATTTTAAAAGATGCAGAAAAAATTATTGAAATTGTTAACTCAACGAGGATGATAAGATGAGGCATTACGAATTTGTTGACCCCGAAACTGCTGAGCTTCTCTGTTTAATTGATGTATATCCCTCCATTCTGAAGGATGACGATGATGATCAGTATTTAATAGCCAAACTTGAAGAGATAAGAGAGATTCTGCACAAGCGTGCTTTTGCAAAATTTTTATTGTCACTTTTAGAAGACAATAAATTCAAAGGAAAGGTGGACAAGCTGGAGAAGAAATGATGTCATTGGGTGACGCATAAAATGTCACTAAAGTGACAGTTAAACTTCTGGTGATGTACCCTCTTCTATGGCTGGAGGAGATAAGCCTCTACGTTCAAGCTCTCCCCTCACAGCCTCACGGATAAACTCAGCTTTTGTGCTATACCAACCACATTTCACGGCTAATTCTACGGCTTCATCAAGCGATTTAGGAACATGCAAATTCCAAACTGCAACTTTATCCTTTTCCATCCATCAACCTCCTACAGTTCTGCTATCAAAATGATAAGAAGAATTTTATATTGTTTTTCACAGACTAAATCTAAAAACTAAAAAATAAAATTGAATTTAATCCAATCTAAGCTGGAAGGGCTGGAGAAAAAATAATATGTTTTAGAAGATTAGTTTAAGTATTCCTCAAGAATCTTTCGACGGCTTTCCGTATCAAATCGCTCATGCTTTCTGCTTTTCCTTCCTTAACCGCATTTTCCAGCATTTCTTTAAATTCTGGTTCAACTCTTACTCGCAACATTATGCTTTTCATCGTGACCACATGTGTTAAGAAGGCACAATTGATAATTAAAAATTCTGTAGCTACAATGTCGCACAAATCTAAACGTAAATTTATGGACAATTTGGAAAGATGCTACAAATTGTTGCAACAAAGTAGTTAGATTTCAGTAACTGTAACAGTAGCTGAAATATTGAAGATATGTTAGAATTTCAGCTAAACATTAAATATAATGTTTGACACTTCTGGTTTTGGCGATTGAAATGTTCAAGTCGGAAAGGATTGCTTTAAGGCTTGAGCCGGAAATACGAGAGAAAGCTGAGAAACTTGTAGAATGTGGAAAGTTTAAGAGCCTAAGCGAAGTTGTTAGAGAAGCATTAAAACAGTTTCTGGAAATAGAAATCAGTTAAGCTGGAAAGGCTGGGGAAAAAATAATATATTTTGAGACACACAACCATCGCCTTCATAGGGCGAAGGCTAAAAACATTAATTTATGATGAAATTTAGTTATTTGAGACAAAAATACTATGTTTTATTCCTCACTCCACTCGATTGTCTCTTTGCCACTTACAATTCGCTCCAAGATTCTGAGCGCCTTCTGGATTACTCGGACAACTTGTCTTCTGTGGCCGTAGCCATACTTTTGCGCAAGCTCATCGGTTGAAATTCCATGTGCATACTCGAACGCAATCTTAATTTCCGTAGGTAAATTTTGAAGGGTTCTTTGAGGATTCATTCGCCAAATTGCTTGTCTGTAAGCATCAAATTTTAGGCTTGTAGTTGGAATGTCATAGAATGTGTGCATTTCAGGTTTTGGTTTTAGAATGGTTAAGATTACGGTTGTCTTGTTGATTTTGCGCCATTCCGCTCTAATGAATATTGGATTCAGAAACAGCTTTTCCGTGTAGTCTTTGGCTTGCGTTATCACTATTAGATGGCATCTTCCCTTGCTGAGTTCTGGGACATATTCAAGCCATTTAGTGTTAAGCTTGCTCATAGCCTTCCTTGATGGCGCAGCCTTAATGGCTTCATCAAAAATGAAAACTTTAGGCTTCCTATCCTGAAAGACGAAAGCTTCAAAATCAACAAAATTATCTACATAAGCTACTTTATCATCAAGCTCCGTGAAGCTTTCATCCTTGAAAACTTTAATGTTTGTTCCAATCTTCTTTATGATTCCCAACTTTTCCTTTAACTCGTCAAAAGCCAAATACAATGCAAAATCCGTTTTTCCAGACTTCCATTCTCCAGTCACAACTGTAACACTTGCGGGCGTTCCATAAATTTTGCGTAAGCATGACTCCCAAAGATTGAAGGCTGCTTCTCCAGCCAAAACTTGCCTCGACATTTTACTCACTTTCATCCTCTATTGAAACAACAATGAAAAACGGAATAAGTGCTCCACAAATAAATCCGAAAAGAAACCATAACAGAGGATAGAATCCTTCATACATTTTTCTATTTTCTCCCTTTAAGTGATGCTTCTTTTATTGGAGTTCCAAGCGCCAATCCAAGATTGGTTAATTCGCTTGCCTGCGCAATCCATAGGCTTCTCCCAATCTCCATCAAAACCTCCTTGACAACCTCAAGCTGCATTCGCTCCTCTGGATCATCAACAAGTTTCAATGCAACATTAACCATGGCGATTTGCTGCCCATACAAATTCATGGCGTAATCAGCCAAATCCGGATTTTTACGTGCAAGCTCCTGACTCATCGTATGCCTATAGAAAGTTTCAAGGTCAAAGCGTTTCTTCGGCATGGCTGTTCACCTCTAAGCCAGAGTGCGATCTTCAATCTCGAATTCCTCTTTCTTTCCTCTACGGAAGAAAGACTTGAATGCGCCCCAAAGTGTTCTTTCCTTCTTTCTTCCCTCCGTAATCATGCTTGCAAACTGGTCTGACTTCCATTTTCCAATGCTACATCTATAAGCCAGAATCTTCTCGGTAAGCTCCTTCAAATGCTGATAATCATAGCGATCCGCAATAACCTCCCACCATGCAAACTTGTAATCTTCGCCAGCTACAATATAGCTGAACATTCGGAGCTTCTGCTCATCGGTCATTTTCTCCATGGCTTCAGCAAACGCTTCCTCACGTGTTCTACCCATCAAGCCTCTAAGCATCTCGAAAACTTCTTTGGCGCTAACTTTTCTTTCAGCCATCTCTACTGCACCTCTCAACGACATGAAGCGCCAAAATCAAAGCTAACAAAATCAATTCAAGCATCCCTTTCACCTCGCCTGCATAACATAGAAAATCATCCATTCCAGGAAGCGGATGATGCCATAGCCGGCAAACATTAAGGTTAAAGCGGTGAAGGTGCTGATTTTTACACGTTCAATCATGGCTTTCCAGAATCCCTTATCAATCAGAAAGTCAAGCTTGTTCCTAAGCTTCTGATCCACATCTGGCGGATCATTATCTCCTATCGGTTCGCTTTCTCCATGAACATCAACCTTTTTCCCACCAATTTTAGCGCTTTTCCTCGATCTTCTACTCACAATAACCCAATACTCAACACGCTTTCCCTTAACAAGCTCGTAAATATGCTCGGGATTAACCAAAAATCTTTCAGGTTCACGAGTGAATAAACCAGTTTTCTTCTTTATCGTAACTATTTGATCGTCTGGATCATACTTTCCCTTCTTATACTGCTCGATTCGAACTCCATCCTTAACAAAAACTTTAAGCTTCATTTTTCATCACCAGAATTTGATTATATTCCAGACGGTGTGAGCGATGCTTACAATTGTGGAGATGATGCCTCTAAGCGTGTTATAGATAGTCATCATTGCATTGCCTATTGGCTGAAAGTTTCCCTCATTTACGCTTGTAATTATGGCGTCTAATAGCCAGAAAATAAAAATAATAGGGAAGAACGGTAAGAATTGGAGTGCGCTATATCCGATTAATGTCAAAAGAGATAGAAAGGTGCCAGCCCAGTTAGTTGCTATATTTATGAATTCTGAAACATATCCTGGAAGGGTTTTTCCAAAGAATCTTTTTGTTCCATCAATGAAATCCCAAAACCAATTACTTGTAACCCATTTAATTTTTCCCTCTGGGATTTTAGGTTGCCAATTTTGTTCTTCAGTATATATTCTATCTGACATGCCGCCTTCTATTGCGCCTATGCCTTGATGCTCAACCCACATGGTTAACTTTACATCTTTAAAATCGCTTGATTCTATCTCAAAATAATCATCAACGGCTAAATCATACGGTTCTGGAACATCTGGGTCATATAACAGAACTTTAGTGTAGATTTTCCCTTCTGAAACGTTTCTATAAACCCATATTTCAACGAAGGCTGGAAACAAGTCATAAGAATAACGGTCATAGGTTGTCAGTCTGTCGAGTTCTACATTGAAGCCAGTTGCACCCATAACGTAGCGACCTGATTCTAAGCCCCAAACTCTTTGATAAGTCCAAAAACCGACATTAATCAAAATTTTATTGCCGGAGCTTAAGGAAGTGAAATTCCAATAAATGTCAATTTCATTTCCGGAGCTTTCCCACCACCATTGTAATCTTTTAGTCGATAATTCTGTCAGGTTAACTGTTGCATAATACCCACTGAAGTTTGCAATAGTAATCTCCCATGATGCTTTCCCTTTAGTTTCTATATTCAAATCATCCTGTTTCCAATAAGTTCTTTCGCAAATGCTCCAATCTCCTTCAATATATAGCTCATTCCATTCTGCATAGACTTGAGTAAAAATACTCAAAAATAGAAGCATAAAGACAAAACAAAGTAACTTGGATTTCATGTTTTTGCCTCCTGTTCCAGTTCAAGCTCCAAATTCGGCTCCAGCTTAACCTTGTAGCCTTGCTTTTCGAATTGTTTTGCTAAAATTGGATTATCGGTTTGAATTTCTACAATTGCATGGTCTTTGTTAGCATATTTTCTTAGTTTCCATGCGAATTTTGCGAGTAAAGCGTTGGTTTTGGTTGCATACTTTAATTGTTCAAGTTTTGTTACTGGAGCGAGAACATCACATTTAGAGGTTGCAGTTACATCGAACTGGTTTCCATTTTTATCCTTGATTATTGCCTTGACATACATGCTCGCAACATCTCCTCTCTCCTTTCATGCTCTTCAATGAAACGTGAAAGCAAATATCGCACCAAACTGCTAAAACTTCTCTGTTCCTTCTCCGCTATCTTTTGTGCCTTCTCTTTAAGTTCTTTTGGCAAATATATTTGAGCATAAGTAGATTTATTCGTTTTCATCGCTAATCAAACTTTAATGTAATATTGTGAATATTTAAAATGTTTTCTGATAGAATCTATCAGAAGATTATATTTAGATGCAAATTGTGAGGCTTTTCTGAAGTTAAAAGGTAGAGAGAGGTTAGTAGCTGTGAGCTCAGATATAACAGATACCGTAATGCAGTGGATGCCGCTTATCATAACGTTTGCCATGCTCGGAATGGTTCTGGGAATGCTAAAGAAGTTCGGCAAGTTCTAAGGCTGCCAATCCAAGGAGGGCTGAAAAATGCGGAGGCTTCTCTGCGTTCCATTACTGCTAACACTAATAGCCTACATTATAGTTCCAGTATTGGCTGCCACCACAAATCAAGTGTGGGTTAAAAACGATTTTGAAGAGGCCCATTGGACTAAGGAAGTTGGCTTCGCCATCTTCTACGAAAATGAAAAGATAACGTTGATTCCGCCATCAACCAATGGAACCAAAATCTGGTATTACAAGACGCTTGACCAATTGAACAATGGAACCTATCCAACCGAAGTTTACATTTACGTCAAATATAACGTGACTTATACCTCAACTGAAAATGAAGACCAAATCTTTAATGTTCATTTGAAGGGTGTTGGCGGAAGAGTCTATGATGTTGGCTTTGGAAGATGGAACAGCACAAGCTTCTATTTCTTAATCAGAGAATCCATCAATCAAACGGAGAAGAAAGTGTTTGTTTCTTCGCTTCCAAGCGAGGCTGTAGTCTATTACGATGGACAGTTCTTGATCTTCTTTGGTGGAGATGGCGAAGTCATCACAACGATTGAAACCTCAGAGGCTACATGGGATACTGGAGGAGGATTCAAAGAGTTTGGCTTCGGAGTCTATAGAACTGATCATACGGACATTCTCGCTTACTGTGTTGGAAACAGCCTTGATGCAGTGTTGACTGGCTACTTATCTGGCGAAACAACCGAGATTATCAATGCGTTTGTTCCGGTGATTGTTGCAGTTGCCATGCTTAGCTTTGCTTTAGCGATGGTTAAAAAGTTCGGAGGCTGATTCTGATGCATTCCAAACTTCATTTCCCCCTTTTTTTGGCGTTAACCTTATTATTAGCTTCAGTTATTGTTCCGTTCAGCTTTAGGGAAGTTATGGCGCAAACTTCTATTAATTGGCAATCTAAAAAGTATTATGGAAAATATTATGGTATTAGTATTAATGTTGGTGTTCTGGAAGATGTAAAGAATAAATATCCAGATTTTGACCCAATAGATTTTATTTGGTATTATCTCAGGGAGCTTAGAACTCGTTATGGCATGGACTTTCGATATTTAAAGTTTAGCTTTGATTTCTGGAATGGCACAAGTATTTCTGATCTTTGCAGTTTAATAGAAAATTATGTAGGTCATTTCGCAACCTATTATGACTATAAGATTTTGGTTCAGCTTGGAGCTTTAAGACATACAAGTCAAAAATTTGATGATACTTTTTTAAATGCACTTTATGGAAATATAGCTGTAGTCTTAAACTCCTACTCTGATAAAATAGTTGCTTTTATTGGAGAAAATGAGCTTGAAGGCAACACTACATGTCCAATTTGCGGAAAAATTCATGGATATTCCGCTTTTAACGGAAATGTTAGTGATATGATTGCTTACGCCAAAAAACTTCATGATACATGGCATAAATACAGCAATATTCCATTTACTCATAGTGCAGTAGCGCCATGGAATGCTAATTCCACTCATGTATATGAGGCATTCTGGTTTAAAGGAATGGATAAATCAACTTACAAAACTTACCTTGATGAATCCCAAGACATTTTATGCTGGAACTCTTGGTATTATGATAGTGGAACTCAATATTTACAGACTTTAGCCAATGAACTGAACAAGCAAGTTATTATTGCAGAGCATTCAAACTTTGACCCTGAAGTTTTAAGGCAAATAATTGATGGATTCGGAGACAAATTAATAACAGTATGCCTTTATGAATTTGCAAGATATGACAAGCAAATTTTGTTTGATTGGGCATGTCCAGAACATTATGGAGAAGGCTATACTAAGCATAGTCTGTTTGCTATGGTTAAAATTCCAGTTGATGATGCTCCAGAAGGATACTATTTTGGCATAGCTTCAGCATGGAATGATTTAGACCAGAAACATGTAAAATGGTATGATAAGTTTGCTAATGGTTCATGCTTTGCCAATAGAAGCCTAAACCTTCAATCAAATGGCATAGAAACATTTAGCGTATGGGTTAACTTTCAAGCAGTAGTAGATGAAAATGCTTATTATCCATATAATTATGTTGCCTTTGCGAGATTTTGTATCAGTAGTGATAAATATTTCAGCTTAGGAGCTTTAGTTTACTATAATCAAACTTTTAGATTCTGTTTTGAATGGCTGAACTCAACTGGACAAGCCTACTGGTATCTTTCATCATCCTATAATATAACATGCTTTAATCAATGGTATCATCTAAAACTTATTCATAACCAAACAGAAATTACATGCCAAATCAACAATCAAACAGTTTTTACCGCAAATAATGGAGTAAATCAAGGTTCAATTTTCAAGGAAGTTAGATTTGGTGAATGGAGCAGTAAAATAGCTATAACCCTCTATGTTGATGACATTCAATTATGGTTTGATGATAATCTTGTTTTCAGAGAAACCTTTGAGAATCCAATGGATGATTGGGTTAAGTGGATTTATCCATTACATGCTCCAATCTATATTGATAGAGGGAAATTTGGATGGATTGATTATATTTGTGTCTATCAAGCTCAAAATCTGCTTTATGGATACTACAGCCTTCAATCATTCCAATTTTCCGAAAACAGAATATGGGTTAAAACTGAACAACCCATAAGCCTTCATTATAGCTTTGATTGGAATATTCCTTCTGGAGCTGTTATAACAAATCCCACTTTCAAAATTGCCTTTGCCTTTCCCTATGATGTAAGCCATAATATTCAAGGAAGCAAATGGAAAATTACAGTTGAAATAAAGGATTCAACTGGAACATTAGGGATTTTCTCAACTCAAATAAGTATTTGGGATGAGCTTTATGCTATTGAACTTTACATTGAAGACTTTGTTTTAGCTTCAGCCAATTATAAAGTTAACTTGTATCTTCAACTTGTTTGGGCTTATTATCCATTAGGAATTGGCTATGAATATGATGAAGTATGGATAAAACAATCTTTTAGCGGAATCCTTTGCCATTTTGGAGTTAATTATGAAATTAAAAAATTTATTCCCTCACGACCTAAAAACAAGATTTTATTTACATTCAATGATGAAGATGGGAATCCAATAAGCAAGTATGTTTGTGGATATTACTGGAATGAAACAAGACAACTATATGAACCATTAAATCCATGGGAAATAGTTGATACTTCAACCTATGTTGCATATCTGGAAAATGGCACATACAAATTAAGATTTACAGCCTCAGGATACAAAGACCTAATTAAAACAATAACAATTAACAATACTGCAACTTTTTCATTCACTTTTGAAAATGTAAAGTTTTATTATGGAGGGGGATTATCGAGATTTATACGTTTACGAAGTAAAATTTTGACTTTTGTTTGCTATGTTAACGGAAGTTTAGACATTGATAATTATGGCTTTATTCATGTAGTATCTGATTCTGGAAAACTTGGATATGTTAGAGTTGATATGCATTATAGAACTGGATTTCCAGCATTAATTATCGAAGCCGAAAACATTTCAATTGTAAAAATTAATGTTCCAAGAGTTTACTGGGCATATGCTGGCGAGGACTATGATGATCTAATTGAGGAAAGCGGATTAATCGGCATTGCAATTGACTCCAATGATACCGTTACAGTTGAGCTCTACACTCTCTATAAGCCATCAAAAGTCTATAAGGGCGAAAACGAATTTGAAAACTGGCAATTCAAGAATGGCATTCTAACCCTTAACCTTGCAAGTGGAGATCCAACTTTTAGCATTAACTTTTCTCCAATCACCTACTATGCTGAAAAAACAGAGCAAACAGCATTCGAATGGATCAAAGCCTTGCTTATTCTTGTTTTGGTTTTAGCTGGAATAGGCATTATGAGGAGGCTGGCTGAATGAGGCTGGCGCCGACACTTTTCCTATTAACCCTTACGATGTTGCTGAATGCTCCTTTATTTGGGCGTGTCGGCGCAGAAAACGACATTTACATTGTCTGTCATACGCAAATTGGAGGCAAATTCATTTCTACCGAGCTTATCCGCTATATGATGGAGGAGCTTAACGCTGTTAGCGGCATCAACCTGATTGTTTATGTTGATGATAATTCTACTGAGGCGATTGATGAAGCCATAGCCAATCTTAAACGCTACTTGGATGCTTTAAGGGATTACAAGATTATTGTTCAGGCATGGTATCTTTTCGAGGAGTATGGAACTTATGTTGAGCCTTTCTGGAAATATCCAATCGAATGCTATTCCGAGCAATTTTATAATGAATGGTATGGAAAACTTGCAAGTTTGCTAAGTAAGTATCCGAATGTTGTAGGCTTTATAGGCTATAATGAGCCGTATCATCACTTTACGGATCCAGATGACGCCTTAACCGTCTGCAAGCGTGAATATACCATCTGGAAGAAATACAGCAATTTGCCATTCAGCACCGAAATCAACATGCCTAACCAGTTCTGGCGTAAAAAATGGAATGAAGAGCCAACTGGCATTTTGAATGACTATATTGTTCCGTTATGGCAGGGCTACAGTGACTATATAGGCATTAACCTTTGGGTTGACGAGCATCCGCCATCATCTGGCGAAGATCCAAACTATAAACAGCGATATGAACAGGTCAAGTATATCTGCACTTATTACAGCGAGAAGTTCGGTAAGCCATGGCTTATAGCGGAGTTTCCATGCTGGCATCCAGAACTTGTAAAGGAGCTTTGGCGCAGCAGCGTCTTGATTCTCTATAAATTGTGGGATTGGAATCCAAGCGATGAAGTTCCAGACTACAGCATGTTTGTTATTAACTCTACAAGCCTTGATGTTTCGCCTACTTTAGCCTATGAAAGGTTCTGCGAAATTGTTAATCCGGTTAATCAGACTTACGAGGTTATCTATTGTCTTGTTTCCGTCATGGTCATCCTAATCATAATTGGAAAAATTAAAGGAGGGATGTAAAGAAGATGTGTAAAGTAAAAGCGAAAATCGGAAGAAAAAAGGTTGTTTTGCAGACAATAGGCTATAGAGGTAAAAAGGAAGCGAAGACTACAATTGGCGATTTAAGGCAGGCCAGAGCCTTCATCGCCTACAAGAAAGACAGTAAAGGCTTGCGTGTAGGCTCAACCAAGACCGTTAGGGTTGCAGGCAAGAAGATTAAGGTGAAAGTTAAGAAGTGGAGCCGTGGGAGCCGGCTGCTTCTGCCTAAACAAGATAGGCCATTGAAGGGGATTAGCGCTAAACGGTTGAGGAGGGCCGTAGTCCGCTAAAGGAGGTGAACGATATGGTAAGAAAGGCAAAAATTAAGGGTTTAAAGAGAAAGAAAGCATATTACGTCGTGGTTACTCCAAGCGGTCGCAGAGCGTTTAGTGATACTTTTAGGTCAAAGTCTGAAGCGTTAATGGCTATTCAGCATGCAATCTATGGGGCTGCGGCAAGTCGCAGAAACAAGCTTAGAACTATAAAACGCTATGTGAAGTTTCGAGTAAAAAAGGTAAGGCGATAAGAGGTGAATTTCGTTTATGTGGTGGGAGAATCCTCAGACAGCCTTCCTGTTAGCCCTCACAGTAATCTTCGGAATGATGCTCTTCATCTACATGTATAAACAAGCAGTAGGGAGGTGAAAATGGAAAAATGGAGAAAACCAGAAAGATTGGAGCAAAAACAGTTTACATTATTATGATTGCAATGTTCATCAATGGCTTTCTGACTTGTCATGCGCTTTACACGTATTGGCTTCCAATGATGAGGCATGGAGTGACAAAGCCGACAGCCAACGTGATTATATTGTGGGAGCATACTGGCGGCTCAGATGTTCTCTATACTGGTAATGTGATTACGGATATTGGCGAGGAGCATCTGCGGGATATGGCTGCTAACGGTGGAACTTTAAGCGCCATCAAATACATTAGTATTGGAAATGCTACTGCTTCTGCAAGCTTAACCGATTTGGCAAGCGAGTATGATAGGCAAGCTGGCAATGTGGTGACTTGGATTAATAATGGCGATTATGCCTATAACTGCACTTATAAATGGACGTTCTCTTCAACTGTGACTTTGAATGCTGCTGGATTGCATTGGGACGGGTCGGCTGCAAATACATTGTTTGCAGTGGCCAATTTTGCTCAGACAACCTTCAGTGCAAACGATAACTGCACAATAAAATGGGTAATAACGTTTGATGCCAATTAGAAATCTGTCATGCTGGAGAATCCGAGGCTGCATTTGCGCCATTGCTTTTTTTGGAATGCCAGCCAGTTCCTCTCCCTTCGATGACTCCTCTTGCAGCCTCGGCTCCAAAAGCGTTAAATTAATGGAGATGCTAAGGTATGAAGTGGAGAAGGGCTGGCTGGCGGAGGTTGCTCGTAAAAGCCTTCATGTTCGTGGTTCTGTTAGCTTCAGGGCTAATAGTCAATGGAAACCAATGGACTTTTCCGCAGCTTCCAGAAGTTAAGGCATCTCCAGGAATAACTGAAACCATAACGCTTCTTCCAAATGGTCAAGGCGACCTGACAGAATGGTATGGAGTTTATGGCGCGTCCACGCATTGGGAAGCATGCAAAACGAATGATGGAGATTCAAGTTATATTAGAACCCAAACGAAATCGAATTCTCCGATTGCGCCTCCTTATCAGGAAGACCTGTTCCAAGTGGAAGATCCACCTGCTGAATATGAAAGCTATGAGATAGTCAGCGTAAAGATAATTATTAGGGCGAGGAGCACGCATTCAACCTATAAAGGCTATGTTTATACATTGTTAAAAACTCATGGTATAATTTATACGGGTAGCTCTAAGAATCCGTCTACAAGCTATACAAACTATAGTAAAACCTATGAAACCAATCCTTATACTGGTGAAGCTTGGACTTGGGATGAAATAAAACAGCTACAAATAGGAATAAAGGGAAGAAGCGGAATGAAAATGAGTGGTACTCCACCAACTGTTACATATGATTGGTATGAGATAAGATGCACTTTAGTCCTAATTGAAGTTACTTGTTCACCACTTGATGTAGTGCTGAACTCACCAGCAGATCATGCTGAAGTGCCAGTTGGTTTTGTAAACTTTACCTTTACGCCTTCTGAATCATTGACAAGTATAACGGAAGCGAGTTTATGGACAAATCGTAGTGGAACATGGCAACGTGAATGTTGGAACACAACGGTTGTGGTGGCAGAGCAGGAAAATGTTATTCGTTTTTATATGACTACTGCGGGAACAATAATTTGGGGCATAGAGGTAGTTAATGATACAACTTCGTATTTTTCAGCAAACTATACTTTATACGTTAAAGAAGATATTCGGGACTTATATGTTAATTATTTCACTAATTTAACTCATCATTCTGGTTGGCATGTAGTTGGGAGTAATCCTTGGCTTGACGCAATTGATGATGGAAATTATATATATTTTGAATACGAATCTGGAGAAGAACTATATCTTCAGAAATTCTCATTTGCCAAATTAACCAATGCCGGAACCGTTATAGGTAACATAACATTGTATGTAAGGTATAATAGCACTATGCCTTCTTCTTCAAAATCGGGTTTTCATATAGATTATTTTAACGGGACTGCTTGGAATTCTTTAGCTGAATTTAATGGAACAGATGGAGAATGGAAAAATGCAAGCAGAATCCTTTCAAGGAAATTCTGGAGTCCATATAGGGCGAATCAAATTAAGATTATGTTAGTTCATACTGAATTAGCCGGTAATAATAGAACAACGATTGATGCTGTCTGGCTTAGAATTACGGTTTGGACTCAGGAGCGCATGTTATATTGGATATATCAGAGGACAGCGGACAGAATAGTGAATTCAACATTTCCATATGTCAAGAGGTATAACGAAAAAGATCAAGTTATGGAGAATATTTCTCAACCCATAATCTTAGGAGGCGCCTTACTTTATAAGATGACTAACGATACTTACTTTCTGCAATTACCCATAAAACTTGCCGAATATATCAATAATACTTCTGTCGAAAACCTATTGTTTGGCAACTATAATCTGACGGAAAATAAATGGGATAACGGTGCTTATGGGTCGTCAGGAGCGGCGCAAAGAATTCTTGAGTTATGTGTTCTCAGCAAGATTAAGCCCGAATGGAAACCTCTTCTCCAGAAAGCTATAAACCTGTATATTGAAAGGTTTATTCCATCTAATACGAGTAGGACATATATGCGAGTTTATCGTAATGGGACAGTTGCAGACAATACATGTTATGCTCATCCTCAAAGCTATGCGATTGCAGCATTAACATATGCTGGAAGAATTCTTCATAATTCAACGCTTTTTGACATTGCTTATAATTGCATTTTTAACTATACGCTTGGAGATACTGGATTGCCCTTCCATGAAATATATCAAAATGGAAAATATAAAGAAAATTACTGCAAAGAAGATGAAACTTGGGGACTTTATACATTAGCGACGATAATGTTCTATCATTACACAACAAATTCAACACAGAAAAACCAGACAAAATATAGAATCAAGACTTTGGCTGAAGCCGCATGGTATATGTATCACAGTGAAGACGGAAGATTTGTTTATCGGACTGACCCAAATGATGGAACGAAAATAGATATCGGTTCTGTTCACGGCTTTGGATTTACTGAGGAAGCTTTAATTCAGGCTTATCTGATTTGGAGCAACATTACTTGGTTGGAATGGGCGTTGAACGATTATAGGTTTCTGGTTGTTGACCAAGGAAAGATTCTTGTAAATGATTTAATCAAGCATAAGTGGTATAATGATATAAACCAATGGATGGACTCAAGTGACTATTGGAATGCAGCAGCCAAAAGAGTTGCATTAATTTATTACTGTCTAAACTGGACAGAAACTTACAGAAAAGAAAAATTCCTTAAAGCCTATAACATGTTGTATGGCAGCACCAGCATCAACCATAAATACACTTACGGCTGGGTAAGGGGAGTCGACACAGAAACATTAGAAATCAGCACCGAATACGACATATATAAATACGATATTGAACTTTCCACACTGTTCAGAAACTTCATGAACATAACAGATGCCACAATTAACAGCCTTGATGACTTATATATACAGTTCGGAAATCCCTTTACTGGTGAAACGTTCCTTGTTGGAGCCGAACTGAATGTTGGATGGAACAATTTTACTGCTTGGAGCGTTGATGTTGGACATACATTGGAGGAGATTTGTGCCAATATTCAGGCTGATGGTATAGATGCCCGTATAGTAATCAAGTTTAACGGTTCCGAGTATCGCTACGATTATGGGTTTGATAGAAACGCCACGGTTAAGATTTTGTCTACCTCTGATGAATTGCGTATTTACTGTTTGTCCAGCGGTTACTGGTATCACGACTACAGCAAGTTTGCATGGTATAAAGTTAGATTTGCAAGTGTCCAAGTAGAGGATTATACGGAGAAACGGATAGAAACTTCAATAAGCATGGTAAGCATTGTTGGTTCTTCAGATTTGCAGTCTAAACTTGTTTCGGTAACCTTCTCGCTTTCCTCCACATCATCCATTAATGCGGAAGGTCACCGTTTACGAGAATTGATTTACAGATTGGCTGATGACATAGCATGTTTTGATGGTTCTGGTGAATGGAAGGAGAGGCTGATCTGCTTGGCTGAGGCAACGCAGACTTCCGGAGCATATGACTTGTCTAAGGGCTTAGTGGTTGTCTTGGCTGAAGACTTGTCTTCCACGTATGGTTTGGAAAGGCATGTAGCAATTATGTTTGTGGCATCTGGAACCGTCAATCTTGAAGATTTGAGCGGGAA
>Ga0190363_1000593_pt1 | contig 21593 bp, 22 predicted proteins | sample 48721867_MG_FD_161272 | JGI IMG/M metagenome (GOLD analysis project Ga0190363, IMG submission 161272) | Hydrothermal vent microbial mat bacterial communities from Southern Trench, Guaymas Basin, Mexico - 4872-18-6-7_MG | ecosystem: Environmental > Aquatic > Marine > Hydrothermal vents >... | reverse complement strand
AATAAGTTTTATTGAAAGAGGAGCAGAACGAAAGGTATCAACTCCATTTGGGGAACCATCTGAAGATTGTATTGGCTGTGCAGCATGTGCTTATTTCTGTCCAACGGATGCAATAGCTGTGGAAGATCTGGATAAGAGAGAAGTTATTCACGATGAAATGCTACTCGGGCCAAATTCAGCTATTAGAGTTCCAATTCGGCAGGCGGTTCCAATGGTTCCATTTATTGACGAAGAAAATTGTATTCATTTTAAAACAGGAAATTGTAAATTATGCGAGAAAGTATGTGAGAAAGAAGCAATCAATCATGACATGGAAGAAGAGGAGATTGAACTTGAAGTAGGTACAATCATTATAGCTACTGGGTTTAAGGGCTTTGATGCTAAGAGAATACCAGCATATGGCTATGGTAGATTTAAGAATGTTCTTACAGCTTTAGAATTTGAAAGAATGGTGAACGCCTCTGGTCCAACTGGGGGACAGATTAAATTAGCTGATGGAAGAGAACCTCAGTCAGTGGGAATAATTCACTGCGTTGGTTCTCGAGATGAAAATTACAATGAATATTGCTCAAGGGTTTGTTGTATGTACTCATTGAAATTTGCTCACATAATTAAGGAAAGAACCAACGCAGAAGTTTATAATTTCTATATTGATATGCGAGCCTTTGGAAAGGGATATGAAGAGTTTTATCACAGATTACTCGAAGAAGGGGTTCATTTTATTAGAGGAAGAGTATCTGAAATTTCAGATATTGCATTAACACCTGAGGAAGAAGGAAAATTAATAATCAGGGTGGAGGATACACTGGTGGGAACTGTAAGAAGGATTCCTGTTGATATGGTTATATTGTCAGTTGGTTTAGAACCTAATTTTGGTTCAGATGAGATTACACGCATGTTTAATCTCTCATGCAGTCAAGATGCATTTTTCTTGGAAAGACATCCAAAACTTGCTCCTGTATCAACTGCTGCAGATGGTATTTTCTTAGCTGGTGCCTGTCAGGGTCCAAAAGATATTCCAGATACTGTTGCTCAAGCTGGTGCAGCTGCATCAGAAGCATTAGCACTCGCGGATAAGGGAAAATTTGAGTTAGAACCAATAACAGCAGAGATTAATGAAGAGCTTTGCTCTGGATGTCAACTGTGTATCGCATTGTGTCCTTACAGCGCAATAAGTTATAATAAAGAGAAAGATGTTTCAGAAGTAAATGAAGCACTATGTAAAGGATGTGGAACATGTGTTGCAGCGTGTCCAAGTGGAGCTGCTATGCAAAATCATTTCCGTGACGAACAGATTATGGCCGAGATTGAAGGAATTCTCAGTGTTTAAAGGAGGTTAACATGAGTAATGAAAAATTTGAACCAAAAATAGTTGGATTTTTATGTAATTGGTGCTCCTATACCGGAGCTGATTTAGCGGGAACATCAAGAATGACATATGAGCCGAATTTGAAAATAATCAGAGTGATGTGCAGCAGTAGAGTTGACCCCCAGTTTATTTTCAAAGCATTTAAAGAAGGAGCGGATGGAGTTTTAATTGCAGGATGCCATCCTGGGGATTGTCATTATAAAGAGGGAAATTATAAGGCATTAAGAAGATATAAACTTCTCAAAAAATTGCAATCCGAATTTGGAATTGAAGAGGAGAGAATAAGATTGGAATGGATTTCGGCTTCTGAAGGAGCGAAATTTCAGAGAGTATGCAATGAATTTACTGAAGCAATTAGAAAATTAGGACCATTTAATTTTAATAAAGGAGGAAAAAATGAGTAAGCCAAAAGTTGCTTTTTATTGGTGTGCTTCTTGTGGTGGATGTGAGGAAGCAGTTATTGATTTAGCAGAAAATATTTTAAAAGTTGTTGAAGCAGTTGATATAGTTTTCTGGCCCGTTGCTATGGATTTTAAGAAAAAGGATGTTGAGGCAATGCCTGATAAATCTATTACAGTAACCTTTATAAATGGGGCTGTTAGATTATCCGAACAAGAGGAAATGGTTAAATTACTCAGGCAGAAATCCCAGTTAATTGTAGCATTTGGAAGTTGTGCCCATTTAGGAGGTATTCCAGGACTTGCTAATTTCTGGGATAGAGAATCAATTTTTAATCGAGTATATAAAACAACTCCATCCACCCATAATCCAGAGGGAATTGTTCCTCAGGAAAAAGTAACAATTGATGGAAAGGAGTTAACTCTTCCAAAATTTTATAATACTGTGTATCGATTGGACCAAGTAATTGATGTTGATTATTATTTACCCGGTTGTGCACCACCACCTGACCTAGTGATGAATGCTGTAACTGCTATTTTAGAGGGTAAACTTCCACCAAAAGGTTCTGTTCTTTCCCCAAATAAATCTTTGTGCGATGACTGTAAGAGGAATGAGACAAAGCCCGAGAAATTGACAATTAAAGAAATTAAAAGACCGCATGAAGTCATTTTAGACCCTGAGAAATGTTTTCTTGCTCAAGGAGTAATTTGCTTAGGTCCTGTTACAAGAACAGGGTGCGGAGCAAGATGTATAGAAGCGAATATGCCTTGCAGAGGTTGCTTTGGGCCCACTGATCAAGTGATTGATCAAGGAGCTAAATTTCTATCGGCTTTGGCTTCAATAATAGATGTGAATGATGAAAAAGAAATAGAGAAAGTTATAGATACAATTGTTGACCCTGCTGGAACCTTTTACAGATTCAGTCTTCCATCTTCATTAATGAGAAGAAAAAGGATGGCTTCTGTAGAGGGTAATGAAAAATAATAATTATGGAGGTTAAAATGAGCAATAATAGAAGGATAACAATAGACCCAATAACTCGTTTAGAAGGTCATGGGAAAATTGAGATTTTTCTGGATGAACAGGGAAATGTAGACAAGGCTTTTTTACAACTCCCTGAATTAAGAGGATTTGAACAATTTGCAGTTGGAAGACCTGCTGAAGAGATGCCACGAATTACTCCTCGTATTTGTGGGGTCTGTCCAACTGCTCATCACATGGCATCAACTAAAACTTTGGATGATTTATATAAAGTAGAGCCCACTCCAGCGGCAAGGAAAATAAGAGAGTTAATTTATAATGCTTTTCAATTTGAAGACCATACACTTCATTTCTTTTTCCTTGGTGGTCCTGATTTTGTGGTTGGTCCTCAAGCACCAGCGGGTGAGAGAAATATTCTCGGAGTTATAAATAAAGTTGGACTTGAAAATGGTAAAAAAGTGATTCGTGCAAGAAGAGAGGCAAGAGATATAATAAATCATCTCGGAGGAAAGGTAATTCATCCGGTTTGTGGTCTTCCAGGTGGAGTTTCCAAAGGTTTAACTGAAGAGTATAGAGTGAAATTTTTAGAATCAGCAAAATTTTGCAGGGAATTTGCCCAATTTGCATTAAAGGTGTTTGAGGACATTGTATTGAAGAATAAAGAGTATGTGGATATTGTTACAGGAGATGTGTATTATCATCGCACATATTACATGGGATTGGTTGATGAAAACAATAAAGTGGATTTTTACGATGGATATGTAAGAGTTGTTGATCCGAATGGAAAAGAGTTTGCTAAATTTAAATGCCAGGATTATTTAGAATATATAGCTGAACATGTTGAGCCATGGAGCTACATTAAATTTCCCTATCTTAAGAAAATTGGCTGGAAAGGCTTCGTAGATGGTGAAGATAGTGGTATTTACCGTGTTGCACCTCTTGCCCGTTTAAATGCAGCGGATGGCATGGCTACTCCCCTTGCACAGGAAGCCTATGAGAAAATGTATGAGATCTTAGGAGGAAAACCGGCTCACAATACTTTAGCTTTCCACTGGGCTCGCTTAATAGAGACTCTTCAGGCTGCAGAAGAAATGGTGGAGCTCCTTGAAGATAAAGAAATAACAGACCCAAATATTAGAAATATTCCCACTGCAACACCAAAAGAAGGAATTGGAGTTGTAGAAGCCCCAAGAGGCACACTCTTCCACCATTATAAAACTGATGAGAGGGGAATAATTACAGAAGCAAACCTGATAGTTGCTACAGTTAACAATGCAGCTGCTATAAATATGAGCATAAGAAGAGCTGCTGAAAAGCTGATAAAAAATGGAAAGGTGTCCGATGGAATATTGAATATGGTTGAAATGGCATTTAGAGCCTATGACCCATGTCATGCCTGTGCTACTCACGCTTTGCCGGGAGATATGCCGTTGACTATAAATATATATAATAAGAAAAAGGAGCTGGTTAAACAAATAAAGAGATAAAATAAAGGGCCGCTATTAAAGCAGCTGAAATCTTGATTTGTCAGTGTTGTACTGATATCTGGAGTAACTGTTAAGGAAAGAAAGGGAAATAGAACATTCAAAAAATAAAAATTTCAAACATTTTTAATCTTTCCTTTTTACTTTTCTTAAGCAAAAAACGATTCATCACTGACAGACAATTTGATTTTTATGAATTAAATCTATTCTTCAGAAGCCTGGTCAATTCGGAAGGTTGAATGATATTTTAAGAAATATTATAATTTTCTTATGAAGAGATTTTTTCACTCCTTGAAAGAAAATATATTGAATTTTAATAGTCTTTCTCTGAGAACGAAACTCATTATTAGTTTCTTAATAGTCATCTTAATCGGTGGATTACTATCCTTAGGGTTTGGTACCAAATTAGTAGAAAATACTATTATTTCTCTTGCACAGATTAAGGTTAAACATGATTTAGCTACCGCATGGTTGGTTTATAATGAGAAGCTTAATTATATAAAAGAAATTGTTGAATTTACTGCTGCTCGAGAAGGTATTCGTCATCTTTTAAAATCAAATCAGAGGAAAATGCTTCAATTATATCTTTCCCGAGTAAGAGAAAAATACAAATTAGATATTTTGACCTTAACAGATAATAAAGGGAGAGTAATAATCAGAACCCGCAATCCTGAAATCATAGGCGATGATCAGTCAAATGATGAATTGGTTAAAATAGCATTAAAAAATGTGACTATTGCAGGTACTCAAATAATTTCTCGTAAAGAATTACTCAAAGAAGGGAAAGATTTAGCCGAGAAAGCATTTATAAAGTTTATGCCAACTCCGAGGGCTGCTTATCGTTCAGAAGATCGGGGAGTTAATGGTATGATGCTTAAAGCAGCAGCTCCGGTGGTTAGCCAAGGCAAATTACTCGGCGTATTATATGGAGGGATATTACTTAATAGAAATTACGAAATAGTAGATAAGGTAAAGGAGATTGTGTATAAAGGTGAGAAATATAAAGGTCGAGAAATAGGAACTGTCACCATTTTCCAGAAAGATTTACGGATTTCCACTAATGTCAAAAATTCAAAAGGGGAGAGGGCAATCGGCACTCGAGTATCAGAAGAGGTAAATAGAGTGGTTTTAAAAGAGGGTAAAGCCTGGATAGGTCGAGCTTTTGTTGTCAATGATTGGTATATTACTGCTTATGAACCAATCAAAAATGTGAAAGGTGAAATAATAGGGATTCTTTATGTGGGAATGTTGGAGAAACCTTACATTGATTTAAGAAATAAAGTTATGTTAACTTTTGTTGGAATTGCATGTGTGTGTATAATTTTGTTACTGACGATATTATATTTTTCTACATCTAAAATTATAAAACCCCTTCAGGAAATGGTGATCGCGACCAAGAAAATTGCTAAGGGAGATTTATCTCATAGAGTAGTTACTAAGTCTCGAGATGAGATTGGTATTTTGGCTGAATCTTTTAACCGTATGGTAAGTGATTTAAAAAAGGCAAACGAGGAATTAATTGAATGGGGGAAAACCTTAGAAAAAAAAGTGGAAGAGAGAACTAAAGAATTAAAAGAAATGCAAGCTCATCTAATCCAATCAGAAAAATTAGCTTCCTTAGGAAAGTTAGCTGCTAGTATAGCTCATGAGATAAATAATCCACTCGGAGGTATTCTAATGTACAGCCATCTTTTGCTAGAAGATATCGGAAAAGAATCTCCCCATTCAGAAAATATTAAGAAGATAATAAAAGAAACGACCAGATGCAAAGATATTGTAAAAGGTCTGTTGGAATTCGCTCGTCCCAAAGAGCCAGAGATGACACTAGTTGATATAAATGAAATTTTAGAAAAGAGCTTAGCCATTATGGAGAAACAAGCATTATTTCAGAATATCAAGATCAAGAAATCATTTTCTCCTTCCTTACCTAAGGTAATTGCGGATGGAGCTCAACTTCAACAGGTGTTTATGAATATTATATTGAATGCAGCTGAAGCAATGGATGGAAGGGGGGAATTATTTATTCGTACTGATTTAGACCGGGAAAAAAGAAATTTTGAGATTGAATTTACTGATACTGGATGTGGAATTTCTAAGGAAAATTTATCTCGGATATTTGAGCCTTTTTTTACCACTAAACCTGTGGGTGAAAGAACTGGCTTAGGGCTGGCAATAAGTTACGGGATTATTAGTCGTCATGATGGAGATATTGAAGTTAAAAGTGAAGTGGGAAAAGGCACAACTTTTATTATTAGATTGCCATATAGAAGGAAATCTTAAATGAGAGATCAAGCAAGAATACTAGTTATTGATGATGATAAGGCGATACTCGATGCTTGTTCCCAAGTTTTGGCTAAGGAAAAGTATAATATCAAATTAGCTGAGAATGGCGAAGACGGTTTAGTTCTATTCAGACGAGAAATATTTGATTTAGTTATTCTTGATTTGAAATTACCTGGAATAGATGGAATGGAAGTTTTGAAAAGAATTAAAGAAGAGAGTTATGAAACTCCAGTAATTACTATCACAGGATACGCTTCTATTGAATCAGCTGTAGAAGCAATGAAACTTGGAGCTTTTGATTATTTAGTTAAACCTTTTGGAGCTGAAGAACTTCGGGTTATAACAAGGAAAGCATTAGCTAACAGGAAATTAGTACTCGAAAATATATATCTTCGCAAGGAATTAGAAGCAAAAAAAGAATTTGATTTGGTAGTTGGCAATAGCCAAGCAATGCAGAAGGTATTAGAACTGGTAAGAAGAGTAAGTTCAACTGACAGTACTGTCCTAATTACTGGTGAAAGTGGTACTGGTAAAGAGCTTATAGCTAAAGAGATTCATCATCTAAGTCCGAGGAGAGACCATCCCTTTGTGGTAGTCGACTGTGGTGCTTTAGTGGAAACTCTTTTTGAAAGCGAGTTATTCGGCCATGTGAAGGGTTCTTTCACCGGCGCTTTGACCACTAAACACGGGAAATTTGAGATAGCTGATGGAGGGACAATCTTCCTTGATGAAATTTCAAATATTAGTCTAAATATCCAAGCGAAGCTATTGCGTGTCATTCAAGAACGGGAGGTGACTAGAATTGGAAGTTCTAAGGTTATTAAAGTGGATGTTCGCATTATAGCAGCAACTAATAAAGATTTAGCAGAAAGTGTAAAGGAAGGAACATTCCGTGAGGACTTATTTTATCGATTAAATGTAGTTCCTATTAATATTCCTCCTCTGAGAGAAAGAAAAGAAGATATTCCTTTGTTAGTTAATCATTTTTTACGAAAATATAGCAAGAAAGCAAAGAAGGAAATTACTCACATTTCCAAAGAAGCAATGGAGGCTTTAATGGAATACGATTGGCCAGGTAATGTTAGAGAATTGGAAAATACTATTGAAAGAGCAGTTGTTTTGACAAAAAATAATAAAATCGAGCTAGAAGATATAATATATCCCGGTATAGCAGCTGAAACTTCACTTTTTAATCTCTCTTCGGGTAAATATAAAAGTCTGAGGGAGATAGAAAAAGAATATATTAATAGAATACTCAAAACTTTTCATGGAAATAAAACGAAAGCAGCAAAAATATTGGGGATAGATCGAAAAACTCTGAGAGCGAAAATCAAGAAATATAAGTTAGAATAAAATCTTATTTTAGGTTTCTTTTCAAATTATAAGGTTTGATTTTTTATGGGGAAAAATTGGACTAATAAGAGGAAAAATACCCCGCCTAATTACTGCCTTAAGGCAAATAAAATTTCATTATTCTTTTAACGGAGTTTGCTTTAGTGTTTTAATAAAAATGGCACGGTATTTGCATAATTAAAAAGAGGAAGGATTAAATACAAATGAGAGTTATAAAATTAAACAAACAAAATTTAATTCCTTTCTTAGAATTAATTTCTAAGGAGAAAGAGCTATGGGGTCCTGTAAAAAAAGGAGATAAATATGCTTTTGAGGTTATTGATGACTTTAATAAACTTCAACTTTATACAACTAGAACCATTTTACCCCCTAAAAAAATTTTTATTCCACCCACTTTTAATATGTTCAATGTTACGCCCAAGGGTTACCAAAATGATTTTTCTCACGTTAAAAAAAGAATCATTTTTGGTGTTCATCCTTGCGATATTCATGGCTTATTAATTTTAGATAAACTCTTTGGTCAAAAATATCCAGATCCTTATTACCTTGAAGCAAGAAAACAAACAATTATCCTCGGTCTTTCTTGTTGGCCTGATGAACACTGTTTTGCTAAATCTACTAATACTCATATTGTTGAAGAAGGTTTTGATCTTTTCTTTACCGACCTTGAAACTTATTTCTTGGTTTGGGTTGGCTCTAGTATAGGCGATGACCTAATTAAATTAAATCCAAAGCTTTTTGATGAAAATTTGACTTTTAAAGATATTCAAAATTTTATTGATTGGCAAATAGAGAGGAATAAGGCTTATAAACTTGAAATCAATTTTATTGGCATGCCTGACTTAATGGAATTAAGATATCATGACCCCATCTGGGAGAAAATTGGTGGAGCCTGTTTGTCTTGTGGTTCGTGCTCAATGGTTTGTCCCACTTGTAACTGTTTCAATGTTGTTGATAAAAATTTCTTAGGAAAAGAAACAAGTAAAAGGTTTCGCTCATGGGATTCATGCACCTTGCCTGAATATTCAGAAATAGCTGGAGGAGAGAATTTTAGAAAGAATCGTTCGGATCGCCTCAAACTCTGGTACATCCATAAGCTTCAGGCCTTTGTTAGTAAATATGGAAAGCCTGCTTGTGTGGGTTGTGGACGCTGTTTAGTCACTTGTCCAGTAGATATTAATGTTGTGACTGTTTCCAGAGCTCTTCAAGGTGAAGATGTGGATGCTTTTTGGAACAAAATGTCAAAGGAGGTAACTAATGAGTCAAGAAAATAGTTTGGATAAAGATTTAAATCCTTTTTTCCCTGAACAGGCAAGAATTGTCAGAACTTATTATTTAACTAAAGATGTCAAATTCTTCCAGGTTCGGTTTGTTGATATGGAGAAGGCCCTTTCTTTTAAATATCTTCCCGGACAATTTTGTATGATTTCAGTTTTAAATACTGGTGAAGCTCCTTTTTCTATATCTTCAACCCCCTCACGTCCTGGTATGCTTGAGTTTTGTATCAGAAGAGCGGGATTAGTAACTAATGCGCTTTTTGGACTTAAAGAAAACTCTATAATCGGGATTAGAGGTCCTTATGGTAATGGCTTCCCAATTCAAAAAATGAAAGACAAGGATTTAATTATTGTTGCAGGGGGTCTTGGAATAGCTCCTTTACGTTCGGTTTTATTATATTCTCTTGATAATCGAGAGCAATTTGGCAATATTTATTTTCTTTACGGTGCGAAAAGACCCGCTGAGATGATTTTTAGAGAAGATTTTTTATTATTGAAGGAAAGAGACGACTTAGAATGTTTATTAACTGTTGATGAGGATGATACCGGAACTTGGACAGAACACATAGGAGTAGTTACCACTCTTTTTAACTATCTGAAAAATGTTGAACCATCAAAAACTTATGCTCTTGTTTGCGGGCCGCCCGTCATGTATAAATTTGTCATTCAGGAATTGTTGAAATTTAACATTCCTAAGCATCAAATTCTAATGACCTTGGAAAGAAGAATGAAATGTGGGATTGGAAAATGTGGACATTGTGCTATTGGTTATATATACACTTGCATAGATGGACCTGTCTTTTCTTATTGGGATGTAATTCACATGAGAGAGTTAATTTAAGGAGGAACAATGAAAAAAAATAAATTAAAAATTGGCATCTATGGACTAACCGGATGTGGAGGAGACCAATTGCTTATTCTTGATTGCGAGAAAGAACTTATTACTCTTTTTGAATCGGCAGATATCCAGTCGTTTATCATGGCTAAAAGTGACAATATTGAAGGGAGTTTAGACATAGCTTTTGTGGAGGGTTCAGTTACAACAGAGAAAGATAAAAAAGAATTATTAGATATAAGACAAAGGTCGAAGAAGATTATTGCTATTGGCACATGTGCTTGTTTTGGTGGAATTCAAGCTATGGTTTGCGATTCAAATAATTGGGAGGAAAACTACAAGAAGGTTTACAATAAAATTCAGATGACCCACACTCAGCCCCTCCCATCTAAGCCTCTAAATGTTTATGTAAAAGTGGATTACTATTTACCAGGTTGTCCCATTGGTAAAGAACAGTTTCTTTCCGCTTTTACTCGCATATTGATTGGGAGTCCACCTGAATCTTACCGATTTCCTGTTTGCCTTGAATGTAAATGGCATGAAAATGATTGCTTGCTCAATAAAGGTATTTTATGCTTGGGGCCTATAACAACAGGTGGTTGCGGAGCAATATGCCCTAATCATAATCTTCCTTGTGTAGGTTGCTATGGTCTTTACGAAGACGCTAACCTTAATTCCGAATTTCATCTTTTATTAAATAAGGGTTTTAACTTAAATTATATAAAGCAAAAAATGGCTAATTTTAGCGGAACAAGTATAATCCCCTTTTTCAATACTCTCAAGGAGAAGAAGAAATGAAAAAAATTACTATAGATCATTTGGAAAGAGTTGAAGGTTGCGGAGGGATTACAGTAACTATTGATGAGAAAATAATAAGGGATGTTAAATTCAATATTTTTGAAGGTCCTCGTTTTTTTGAAAGATTAATCATAGGAAAAACACCTGAGGAGGTTGTAAGTTTAGTTCCTAGGATTTGTGGTATATGTAGTATTTCACATAGGTATGCAGCTTTACGAGCTTTAGAAAAAGCACTGTCCATCCAGGTTCCGCGAAAAATCAAATTGCTTAGGGAATTAATGCACTTAGGAGAAATAATTGAAAGTCATTCCCTTCATATCTTTTTACTTGCTTTGCCTGATCTGGCTGGTTATCCTTCTGCTATAGCAATGGTTCCGAAATTTAATTTCGAAGTTAAAATTGGTCTTGAAATGAAACATTTCGGCAATCGTATTATGGAAGTCGTAAGCGGCAGATATATTCATGGTGAAAATCCTGTTTTAGGAGGATTTGGAAAGTTTCCATCTAAACAAGAATTAATTATGATAAAAGAGAGAGCTAAGCAATTTATGCCCTTTGCTTTAAAAGCAGTTAATTTTATTAACGAGTTTTCTTATCCTGATTCTCCTGAATCAGACATGATTTTCGTGGCTTTGAATCCTCCAAATAATGAATTTGGTTTTGTTGGCAATGAAATATTAATCTCCGATGGAAGTAAGATAAATGTTCAAGATTACAAAAAATTAACAAATGAATTTGGTGTTTCTCATTCTTTTGCCAAACATAGCTTATATAAAGGGAAATCTTATTCAGTTGGAGCTTTAGCCCGAATTATTTTACTTGGCGACAGACTCAAAGGAAATGCGGGCAAATTGTTCAAAAAATATTATTCTCCTCGGTGGAAAAAAAATCCATTATATATTAATCAAGCACAAGTTATTGAAATTTTATATGCTTTAGAAAGAATCCCCATTCTTATTGATGAAATCAATAAATTGCCGGATTCTCCTATAATCAGATATAAGAAAGAATCTGGAAAATCTGCTGGTGCAGTTGAAGCTCCCAGAGGAACTCTTTTCCATTATTATGAAGTCTCTGGAGGAAAAATTTCTTATGGAGATATTGTTACTCCAACTGCACAAAACACAGAAGATATAGAAAAACATTGCTATCTATTTGCTCAAGATTTATTGAACAAAGGTCAAGAAAAAGAGATAGAGAAAGTAATTAAAATGGTAGTTCGAGCTTATGACCCTTGTATTAGTTGTTCAGTCCATTTAGTTAAAGTGAAAAAAGCTTTAGAGCATGACTGGAGGAGAAAATTGGCTTTATTAAAAAAGAAAAACAATATAATTTATATTGGGCTTGGAAATCCTGAAAGGGGTGATGATGGAGCTGGCATAGAGCTTGCACTTCAACTTAAAAAATGTGGCATGAAAAATGTCCTATTAGGAGACAATAAAGAAAAAAGCAAGATTTTTCTTAAATCAAAATCTAATTGGTGTATCATCTACTTGGATGCAGTGGACTTTGGAGGAAGTCCAGGGAAAATAACAATTATTCCTCTTCATTATGTTCTTTTGAATTCTGTTTTAAGTCATCGATTATCTCCTTTTTTATCAAGTCAATTTACATATGAGCATATTAAAAATTCTTTTCTACTCGCCATTCAACCTGGTTCAATTGAAAAGAAAAAGGAAATTTCTCCGCCTGTTAGAAGCGCTATTAAGGAAATTATTAATTATTTAAAAAATTAATTAAACAATAAGTTAGAGATGGAAGAGAAAAGAATTTTAATTATTGACCCTGATCCAAAATTTAGAAGCTCTTTTTCAGCCATTTTGAGAAACGAAGGGTATTATATAGAAACGAGCAAATGTTTGACAGAGGCTATCCACAAAATTGTACAAACATCATTTCATTGCGTTATTATGGATGTTAATTTACCAGAAATAAAAGGATATGAAGCAGTTTCTATATTAAAAAATATAGACCCAAAAGTAAAAATAATCATGACTACAAATAAAAATACTAAGAGATTAGAAGTTAAAGTTAGAAAGCAAGATATATTTTATTACTTTATAAAATCTTTTGGAAATGATGAACTAAAGTTAGTTATTAACAGTTTATTTAAAGATAAAAAGGATATTCAAAAATGAGAGGTTTAGGGGAATGGAAATATTTTAAGTTTATGCTCGAGGGAGAATCTTTCTTTAAGGAGAGAGAAGAATCTTTCATCACACTGGCGTTTTTTATAAATTTTCTTAAATCTCTTAGTTGCTCTAAAGAGTTTCATTTCCTGAGAAAGTTGGATATAATCCAATTAGCAAAACTAAGTTGTTTTTTTCATTACATTTTCTCCTTAAAGGAAGTGTTAGAGACTAAAGATAACAAATATTTTTATTATTATCAATATGTTAATTAATTTTAAAAAAAGAGGTGAATAAAATGAGAAAAGCATATTCTAAAGGAAAAATACTGGTAATCGACGATGACCCTGATTTTTTAGATGCAGTTTCTATGATTCTACGCTCAGCTCTTTATGAGGTTGTAACAGCTTCTAATCCTAAAGAAGGGGAGGAAAAGCTCTTTTCCGAGAAACCTGACCTTATTCTTCTTGATATTATGATGGATAGTTTATTTGATGGTTTTTCTATGTGCCACGCAATCAAAACTTCCAAGGAATTCAAAGAATTTAAGGATACTCCTATTATTTTTGTCTCTGCAGTAAAAGAAAAGACAGGGTCTCGATTTGCTTTCAATGCCAAGGAGCAAGGTCTTATGGGACCAGATGACTATATTGATAAACCAATACAGTCAGATGACCTAATAGCTCGAATTGAAAAATTGCTAAAAAATAGGAAAAAAGCAAGAAGCAAGTAGAAAAAGGAAAATAACCAATTGAGAATTATCAATTGGTAATTATTTGGAAATGGAGATTTTATATTGAGAGGAGGAGTTAGGGCACTTAATTTATCAAAAGAACGTGGAGTTTTGGGTAAGAAGGAAAGGGAACTTAGAGTAACATTTCTCTATCAAGTATCAAACATTCCAGGAGGAGAAAAAATTAAAGAGTGTATTTAATGCGGTTCATGTACTGGTTCTTGTCCTGTAAGCTATACCATGGATATTTCCCTCGAGAAATTATTGCTCTTTTCCGTGTAGGTGACTCAGGAGCCACACCATTTGGATTTGTGTCTCCTGCTATGCCTGCACTGTCCGCTGTTCCTCTGGGTATAAAAGTGAGAGATATTTTATACGCTCTGAAACGAATGGCTATGGAAAAGGATATGTTTCCTAAGAAATTTCCTGTTTATGTTCTATCTAAATCATTTGTTTCAGTAACAAGCCTTTTTGGAAAAAGTTACGAATTAGGACTACTTTTAATATGTTACCTCAAGACAAACCCTCTAAAATTAATTGCTATACTTCCCTTTGCTTATAGATTGTGGTGCAAAGGACCTATTAGCTGGGGTTACCTAAAAGGATTGAAAAGAGAAAACAATTTTCAAAAATCATGACCGAAGCTGAGATTATGGAGACGATTGTCCTTGTTGAAACTCTACCATCAACTCTTCCTGAAACTAAAGAAAGAGACAGAGTAGCTGTTTAATAATAGAAATTGGATAATTGTGGATTGGGATTTTAGATATATGGAGTCAACTATATAGAATGATGAATAAAAAGGACTTCAGTGAAGAGCCTGTTTTGAGTGAGAAGAGTATATATTGTTCTAAGGAGCTTTGTAGAAGTAGCAGTAACTGCCTCTTTGTAGGTTTTTCTTTCAGTTCTTTTTTTATTGTAATAATTCCCGAAGTAAGAGGAATATTTTCTTACACAATCTGCCATAATCCAGACGATTCTTCTTACATGAGAGCTCCTCTTTTTAGAGATTTTATATCGTCCTTTTATTTCCCAAAAAGGATGAATTGCAGGGATAGATTTTTCAGAATTGATAAAATCTTGGAGATTCACAGTGAAAGAGGAAGAGGAAAGGATGGAAGAGCGAGAAGAGAAAGCTGTGGAGAAGGAATCTTTAGAAATATTGATACCACAATAATTAATCATTGTAACACCTCCATGGATGGTTTAGAGGGCATTACTCTCTCTCTCAACCTCCTGGCTGAGGTGAGCCTTACATGCTCAATCAACAAATGTGAGACCGGGAGAGCAGAAGACAGACTCCTTTGTGAGTCTAAAAACTCAGGTAACATGGAGTCTCGCCCTCCTGGTCTCTCTTTTATCAAATATTTTGAAAAATTTAAATACTACATTTTTATCTAGGAGGTGTAAGATGAAAAAAGTTGGTGTAAATGAACTTCTTACCAAGGCGAAAAAGCCAGGCGAAGATGCTATGAGATTACATCCTTTCTATCAGGGCAAAATCGAGGTGATACTAAAGGCACCTGTGAGAAGTTATGATGATTTTGCTATTTGGTATACTCCGGGGGTTGCAGAACCGTGCAAAGAGATAAAGGAACATCCTGAAAAGGTGTTTGAACATACAAATAAGGCAAACTTTGTGGCAATAGTTTCGGATGGCACACGGATTCTTGGATTGGGTGATATTGGTCCAGAAGCTGGTTTGCCTGTAATGGAAGGTAAAGCACTTTTATTTAAATATCTTGGTGGAGTGGATGCATTTCCAATTTGTTTGCGTGAGAAAAATCCGGAAAAATTCTGTGAAATAGTGAAAGCACTTGAACCAACCTTCGGCGGGATAAATCTTGAAGATATTGCACAACCAAAGTGTTTCTATATTCTTGAGAAATTGCGAAGTGAGATGCAAATACCGGTATGGCATGATGATCAACAGGGTACGGCAACAGTTATACTTGCAGGGCTTATGAATGCTTTGAAAATTGTGGGCAAAGATATAAAGAAGGTTAAAGTTGTGCTTGTAGGCGCTGGTGCATCTAATATAAGGGCAGCGTGGGTGCTTATGAGAGCCGGTTTACCTGGAGAGAATATGATATTATGTGATTCAAAAGGTACACTCCATAAAGGTAGAACGGACCTTCCTGAAAGATATAAAGAAAAATGGGAATTATGTCAAATTACAAATGGTGATAATGTTGTGGGGGGTGTAGCTGAGGCATTAAAAGGGGCAGATGTTTGCATTGCTGCGTCAAAACCAGGTCCAGGAACTATAAAACCAGAGTGGATAAAGAATATGGCAAAGGATTCCATTGTCTTCGCGTGTGCCAATCCAATTCCTGAAATATGGCCATGGGAAGCAAAGGAAGCAGGTGCAAAAATAGTAGCAACTGGCAGGTCAGATTTTCCAAATCAAATAAATAATTCACTTGGTTTCCCTGCAATATTCCGTGGTGTGTTAGATGTCTGGGCGAAAACAGTGACAGATACTATGTGTGTGGCTGCGGCTAAATCACTTGCAGAGAGTGCAGAAAAGAAAGGTATTAATGAGGACTATATTATACCAACAATGGATGAATGGGAAGTTTATATTAATGAAGCGGTAGCATGTGGTATGCAAGCAATAAAAGAAGGGGTAGCGAGGAGAAAACTTACTGAAGAAGAGTTAAGAAAATCTGCAGAGGAAAAAATAAAGCGTGCGAGAGAAGAAGTAAGCTTATTAATGCGTGAGGGTTTTATTAAAAAAAGCGAGGAATGAAACCTTAGACGAAGTGTAAAATTTAAGATGCATGGAATATGGAAATTGATGAATTGAACAAAAGGATAAAGGGATGTAAGAGATGCGGGCTATCTGAAACCAGAATGAATGTCACCTGCGGAGAGGGAAATTTGAATGCCAAAATTATGTTAATTGCTCAAGCACCAGGAGAAAAAGAGGATAAAGAAGCAAGGATGTTTATTGATCCTTCAGGGAAAGTATTAGACGAATTACCGGGCACAGCAGGAATTAAAAGGGAGGAAATTTATATGACAAATCTAATTAAATGTATGTTTCCAAAATACAGAAAACCCAAGCAGGATGAAATTAAAGCCTGTAGTTATTACATAGATGAAGAGATTAAATTGATAAATCTAAAGATATTGGTCCCCTTAGGTCATGTCACTCGTTACATTTTTCAAAAATATGGTATTTTATTACCTACAAAAGCAGATTTTTTTTCAATTTGTGGTAGGCTTTTTTTAACAAAAGATAAAAAGATACTACCTTTGCCTCATCCTGCAAGTCTTCTTTATAATCCTGAGTTTAAGCAAGATTTAATAAAAACTTACAGAAAATTGCGAGTGTTACTTAGAGATTGTGAATGGTATCCGGTATGTCCAATGAAGAGATTTTATGAGGAAGGAAAGTTAGATAAAAAATGGATAGAATTGTACTGTAAGGGAGACCGGGAAAGCTGTATTCGTTATCAGATGGAGGAAAAAGGTGAAGTGCATCCAGATTGGATGTTTCCCAATGGAACCTTAGATGAGAGATTGCATAAGGAGTCAACTATAAAGAATTATGACGAAAGTTAAAGAGAATCTGGCGATTAAGCAGAACATGAATAATTCGGGGAAGCTTATGGATTACAGCCATAATAGTCTGTTTATAAAACTTTCCTTGAGCTCTCTTTTTAAGAAAATATTCTCTAAACACTTCATTTACTCTTACAACAGAGACAGCCATAAGGTAGAGCACTCATCTAAGGTTTCTATTTCCTCTTTTCGCTATTCTCCCTTTTCCTCTAAATTCTCCAGACTCATGAACCGATGGATCAACTCCAGCGTAAGCAATGAGCTTCTTGGCGGAGGAGAATCGTTTTATATTCCCGATTTCAGCAATAAAATGGCAGGAGGTTACCTCTTTGAGTCCTCTGATAGATTTAAGGATTTCAATCTCGTTGGGATGACAGGTTTTACATTTTTCGATGAAGATGTGCTCAATCCTCTTAAGTTCTTTTTGCAAAACGAAGAGTCTTCGGATTTTATTTTTAAGGATTTCCTCATAGGTGGAGGATATTATTCCAATAGAGTTCCTTGCGGCTTTGAGAATTTCAGAGATAGGGCAAGAAGTTTTTCTTTCTCTTCTATTAATCAAAGTAGCATGAAAAGAGTTTTTAGAGACATCGATACCACAAAAGAGGGAGAACATGGTGGAACCCCCTTTGTGAGATTTTATGAGGCAGGGGAAGCCTCCCAATTCATCCTCCATAGTGACAAGGGTTCTCAGACCCAATTAACCTATGAGGATTTGAGGAGGCAGATAACAAACTCCTTAGAGGGTTCAAATACCCAGGTGAAATGGAGTTCTCCTCCCTCATCCCTTTTATCATATCAAACATATAAATTTATTAACATAAATTTATCGTAGGAGTGAATAAATGAAAGAAAAGGGTGTTATTTTAGTCATTGATGATGAAGAATCAATGCGAGATGCCTGTCATCAGATATTGACAAAAGATGGCTATCGAACAGAAACAGCCGAAGATGGAAATATCGGGCTGAAGAAAATAAAGGAAATAAAACCTGATATAGTTCTTATTGACCTTAAAATGCCAGGCATAAGCGGAATGGAAGTTCTGGAAAAAATACCCGAGATTGATCCCAATATTATTCCCATAGTCATTACAGGTTATGCTACTGTGGAATCTGCAGTAGAAGCTATGAAAAAAGGAGCATTTGATTTTCTGCCCAAACCTTTTACTCCTGATGAATTGCGAATTATCATTAAAAGAGGCTTGGAAAGAAGAAAACTAATTCAAGAAGCTGCCTTTTTCCGAGAAGAAAAAAGAAGAATAGAAGAGAATTTCATCACTATGGTTTCACATCAACTTCGAAGTCCTTTAACTGCCATTCAGCAATATTTTGAAGTTATCTTAGCTGGTTTAACTGGTGAGGTGGCACCAAAACAAAAGGAAATGATAGAACGAGCCAGGGATAAACTATATGGGCTTTTAAGATTAATTGATGACTGGTTAAGTATGGCTCGTGTTGATAAGGATCAATTAGTTGAGAAATTTAAACCTTTAAATTTGACTTCCTTGTTATCTGACATTGTTAATTTTATGCAGCCATTGGCAAAAGAGAAGCAGATTTCGTTAGAGATTAAGTCTTCCGATGATCTTCCAACGATTCTAGGTGATAAAGAAACTTTAGAACAAGCGTTTACCAATATTATTAGTAATGGTATAATTTATAACCGACCTGGAGGTAAACTTAAAATTAGGATAAAAGAGGAAGGAGATTATTTAGTTGTAGAAGTTTCAGATACAGGAATAGGAATTCCTAAAAAAGACCTTCCTTTTATCTTTGACCAATTTTATAGAGTTAAAAGAGAGGAAACTCGGCAGATTAAGGGCACTGGTCTTGGTTTATCTATAGCGAAAAAGATTATCGACGCTCATAAAGGGTTTATAAAAGTTTCAAGTGTGCTCAATGAAGGGAGTACTTTTACTATTCTCTTACCTAAAATCAAGGAAGAAGGGAAATCAGTTTGAATTAAAATCATCACTTGCTTTATTCTTTTCTTTTAAAGATAATATTTAGGGTAATGAAAATATTAATCTTAGGATTAGGCAATATTTTGTTTGGTGACGATGGAATAGGAATCTATATCATTAGAAAATTGAAGCAGGAAGTAATAAGCAGAAAAGCAGAAAATTTGCTCAGGGGAGTTGATTTAGTTGAGACCTCAGTTTCAGGGTTAGCTTTGTTGGATATTATTACTGGATATGACAGACTGATTATAATTGACACCATCAAAAAAGAAAATCCTAAATCTGGTAAAATCAGAACATTTGATATTAAGGATCTTCGCCATATACCTGGACCATCCCCTCATTATGTTTCTTTCCCTCAGATTTTTTCCTTAGGAAAAAAAGTGGGACTGAAAATACCCTCCCTAGTAAAAATTATAGCTATTGAAGCAAAGAATATATATAATTTGGGAGAAGGACTGTCAGTAGAAGTTGAAAGAGCTATTCCCAGAGTGATTGAGGAGATAAAGAAAATTCTGTCTGAATGGAACGAAAGAGAGGATATTTAATTTTGAAAGATGACTAAAAAGAAAGAAATACTTGCTTTAACTGAATTATTAGGATCCAATCAAAAAGTTGCAAATGAAATAAGAAGAAGACTTACAGAGAAAGGAACTCTGGTTATTAATTTTATGAGTTCTCCGGGAGCTGGGAAGACAAGTTTATTGGAGAAAATTGGAGAGAAATTAAAAAAAGACCATAAAATAGCTGTTATAGAAGGTGATATAGAAACAGAAAAAGATGCTGAGAGGATTAGAGCTAAAGGAATTCCAGCAATCCAGATTACAACAGGAGGAGCCTGTCATTTGGAAGCAAAAATGCTTGGTAAAATTTTTACTAAAATACCAGAAAATCTTGATTTTTTGTTTATTGAAAATGTGGGGAATCTTGTTTGTCCTGCAAATTATGACCTTGGAGAACATATTAGATGTGTCCTTCTTTCAGCACCTGAGGGTGACGATAAACCTAAAAAATATCCTAAAGCTTTTATTACATCCCAGTGTTTAATAATCACTAAATCAGATTTATTTCCTTTATTGCCGTTTGACCCTGAGAGAGCAAAGGAAGAAGCGCTATCAATCAATCCAAAAATGAAAATTTTTATTACATCTGCTATTAATGGAGAGGGAATAGACGATTTGATTGAGTATTTTAAAACATCTCTCCAGGAAGTGAGGAGTAAGGAGTGAAGAGTAAGGAGTTGTTTTATCTTGAACTTAATAATTACACTATCACTTCACTTCTTACTCTTTACTCCTTAAGGTTTTTGTAATATAGAATTTTAGGAAGAGATGCACGAACTTTCAATTGTGGCAAGTTTATTTGATGTATTAAATGAAAAAGCCAAGGAGCAGAATGCAAAGAGAATAACAAAAGTTAAATTAAAAGTTGGAATGCTATCAGGAGTTGTACCAGAACTTCTTGAAAGTGCTTTTGAAATTTATAAAAAGGGGACAATAGCAAGTGAAGCAAGATTAGAAATAGAAAGAACATCTGTAAAAGTAAAATGTAAAAAGTGTGGGGCTGAATTTTCTCCAGAAGATTGGACAATGATATGTCCTTCCTGTGGTTCTTTTGAAGTAAAGGTACTCTCAGGGGATGAACTCCTTTTAGAAAAAATGGAATTAGAACTGTAATTATTTAAAATTTTAATCTTTAAGTATTCCTTCAGCAGCAAGCAAACCCGAGACCGCTGCTCCTACAATTCCTCGGCTTAAGCCTGCTCCATCTCCAGCTACATAGATTTCAGGAATAGAAGTTCTCAGAAATTCATCTGTAAGCACTCTTAAACCATGAAACTTTATTTCAGTTGCATAGAGAAGAGTTCCATCATCTGCAACTCCAGGGATGAGACGGTTAAGAATATCCAGACCTTCAATAATATCCTTTACAAATCGATAAGGCAAAGCCATTGCAATATCACCTGGAGTAACATCAATCAATGTAGGTTTGACATGGCTTTTTTCCAATCTACTCCAGGTGCTTCTCCTTCCTCTTCTCAAATCCCCCAATCTTTGAAGAATTGGCTTATTTCCTCCAATTGTGGTCGCCTGAATAGCAATGCTTTCTCCATAGAGATTTGTATTCTCAAGAGGCTCTGTGAGTTGGATTTTGACCAAGAAAGCAAAGTTTGTATTAGCGCTTCTTTTATCCTTCCATGAATGTCCATTCACAAGACAGTATTTTTCATTTTCCTCTTTAACCACATATCCATAGGGAGAAACACAGAATGTCCTTACAAAATCATCATAGGTAGGAGTTCTTATATGAACTTTAGGGTCCCAGTTTATTTCACATATTTCCTCCATAATTAATGCAGGAATTTCAACTCTAACACCAATATCGACAGGATTATAAATATACTTCATTCCTTTCTCTTTA
>Ga0190363_1000592_pt1 | contig 21602 bp, 21 predicted proteins | sample 48721867_MG_FD_161272 | JGI IMG/M metagenome (GOLD analysis project Ga0190363, IMG submission 161272) | Hydrothermal vent microbial mat bacterial communities from Southern Trench, Guaymas Basin, Mexico - 4872-18-6-7_MG | ecosystem: Environmental > Aquatic > Marine > Hydrothermal vents >... | reverse complement strand
TTGCCTCATGAAGAATAAGTAAAGAAAGTGTTTTTTTCCTTTTAAATCTTTTATACCCCCAAAAATATTCTTCAGGATACAAAGAGATATATTTTTCAAAAATTTTATTTAGAGAAAGTAAAATCTCTTCCTCAGACATATTTTCACTTTCTAAAGGTTTCTCTATTACAATGCGATGTTTATTTTTTTCTCGATAGCCAAAAGCAACAAATATCCTTTTTTTAAATTTTTTTGCTAAAAAAGGAGCGCCTCCGGCGGTGGGAACAAGCTGATTAAAAAAAGGAATTAACTTTGCATTTTTCTCCATACCCTGATCAATTACTATTCCTATCCGATAACCTTCTTTAAGAGATCTTATCAATTCTTTAAGAGAAAAACATACTTTCAAATTAAAAGATCTTCTTTTCTCATTCAAAAATTTATCCAATTTATTATTTTTCTGTCTTTCTGCTAATACTGCAAATTTAAACTGATTTGCTAAAACACTATTGTAAAGCTCCCAGCTCCCTTCATGAACTCCTACGATAATATCTCCCTCTTCAGGTTTCTCTCTCATTTTTAACTCTACTTTATCCAAAAGTTTATCAATAATAAATGTTTCAATAATACTTTCTCCAAATAATAAATAACTTTTTTTTAAAACAGGAAATAATTGAGAAAAGTCTTTATAAGGAAAAGCTTGTTTAAGATTAATTATACCAACTCTTCTTTTTTTGGGATTTAAATAGAAAAATAATCCAATTAATTTTCCTAAGAATAAAGAGAATCTTAAAGGTAAAATATGAAGAATAAAATCAATAAATTTAACAAGAAAGTACATCCTCTATTTTTTTAAGAAAAGCCTCTTCCTCCTCAATTTGCAACTCTACATCAAAGATAAAATAATTAAGAGAAGCTTTCTCAAAATTTATGTGATAGTAATCTTTATGAGTAATGATTATATCTTTAATATCTTCTTTTAAAAACTCTTTCTCTACTTTTTTTAATTCTTCTTGTTTAAATTGAAAATGATCCGGATAAAAAATTGTTTTCTTTATCTTTAAAAAATCGAATTCATCTTTTAAACTTCTCAAAAAACCTTCCGGATACCCGATAGCAGAAAGTAAACCAATATTTTTATTTTTAAAATAGGAAGGTTCAACAATCTCTTTATTTATATTTAAAAAATTTTTAAATCTGTAGTGCATAAAAAAAATCTCCAAATTTTTATTCAGGAAAGCTAATTTCTTTTTTACATATTCTTTATTTTTTGCATAATTGATAATGATTAAATCTGCACGCTGAATATTCTGAGGAGGCTCACGCCAAATACCAGCAGGTATCAGTTGAGGTGAGCCTAAGTCATCCTCTTTCATTACCAAAATATTTAAATCATATAACAACTTTCTATATTGAAAACAATCATCAAAAAGAAATACATCAAATTTATCTTCCAAACTTTTTAAGAGAGAAACTCTGTTTTTTGCCTCAAAGACATTTTTTATTTTTTCCCTCACCAGCTTATACTCATCAGAAGCATATCCTTTAAGAATGCAGGCAAGTTTATATTTATCTTTTAATTTTTCTGCCAAATAAATTACCAAGGAAGTTTTTCCTGTGCCTCCCCATACAATATTACCTATATTTATAAGTTTCTTTCTTGATTTATAAGTTTTCAATATCTTTTTATCATAGAGATAATTGCGTAAGTTCACCAAGAAACTATAAAAAAAAGAAAGGGAAAAAAGAAAATAATAAAAAAATTTTTTAAAAAAAGTATTCTTTTCTTCTTTTAAAAATTTTAAAAAGGCCTTTTTTATCTCAACCATTTTTTTATTACCTCTAAATTTTTCTTTAAAATAATCTTGCTTTCCTTGAATAAAAAAGAAGCATTCCTTTTCAAATCCTCCCTTAAAGAAGAATCTTCAATTAATCTTTCCAACATCCTCTCTAAATCTTTTTTATCTTTTACTTTTATTGCTGCCTTTTTACTTAATACCTCATCCTCTATATCTTTAAAATTCTCCATAAAAGGACCAAAAAGCGTAGGCTTGGAAAAATAAAGAGGCTCTAAAATATTATGTCCCCCATAATTTATAAGGCTTCCCCCCACAAAGCAAATATCAGCAATACTATAAAAATAAAATAAATCTCCCACTGTATCAAGAAGAAAAATATCCTTATCCTTAAAAGAAGAAATACTTTTACTTATTCTTACCGGATGAAACCCTTTTTCTTTAATTTTTTTCTCCAAAAAGGATATTCTCTCTATATGTCGAGGAGCAATAAAAAGGCGAAGGAAATTGTATTTTGAAGTTAAATTTTTATAAATCTCTAAAATGATTTCCTCCTCAGGATGATGAGTGCTTCCGGCAGCAATAAGCAAACTTTCCTCTTTCTTTAAAAAAGAAAATTTTTTTTGAAAAGATAAAAGTTTTTTTTCATCCAAGGAAAGAGATGAAAATTTTAAATTCCCTAATACTTCAATCTTTTCTTTACCCGCTCCCAAAAAAAGAAAACGTTCTTTATACTTCTGATTCTGAACTCCTATAAAATCTACATTCTTTAAAATTTTTCTCATTACCCATCTTACTTTCTTATACCACCGGAAAGCTTTATCAGAAATTCTACCATTTAAAATAATTACAGGAATATTTCTTTTTTTTAGATGATAATAAAGATTTGGCCATATCTCTGTTTCTAAGGAGATGAAAATTTTAGGATTTATCAATTTTATAGCTCTTTTTACACAGAAAGAAAGATCAAAAGGGAAATAAATTACTTTGCAGGAAGGATAATTTTTAAAAGCTGTTGTTTTTCCTGATAAAGTAGTAGAAGAGATTGTAATTTTATAATTCTTTCCCAAAGCAGCAATTAAATTTCGCAGAAGAAGTACCTCTCCCACACTTACTCCATGAAACCAGATATTTTCTTCTTTTTCTCTTTTTATAGAATAAAAAGTTAATTTCTCTGCTAAAGCCTTAAAAGTTATTTTTTTATAATAAAGATGGTGAAAGAAATAGATGATTAACCCTAAAGTAAAAAAAATATCATAAAGGATTAAAAAAATCATTATGCTCGTGGGTGTGCTTTTTCATAAATTTTTTTTAATCTATCTACAGAAAGATGAGTATATATTTGAGTTGTAGAGATACTGGAATGACCTAAAAGTTCCTGAACACTTCTTAAATCTGCACCTCTGTTGAGAAGATGAGTAGCAAAAGAATGTCTTAAAGTGTGAGGAGATACTCTAAATTTAAAAGCTAATTTTTTTATATATTTTCCTAAAATTAAACGCACTCCTCTATCAGAAAGCCTTCCTCCTTTATAATTTACAAAAAGAAAAGAAGATTTATCCTTTCTTTTATCAAGGTATTTTTTAATCGCTCTAATTGCTGGTTCTCCTAAAGGCAGAATTCTTTCTTTTCTTCCTTTTCCTTTTACCTTTACGATTCCTCCAATAAGATCAATATCTTCTTTTTTTAAATTTATAACTTCACTGACCCTGGCTCCACAGGAATATAAAAATTCCAAAATAGCTTTATCTCTTAAAGATATAAAGTCCTCACCTTTTATGCTTTCCAAAAGTTTGGCTATTTCCTCCTCGGTTAAAAAAGTAGGTAATTTCTTTTCTTGACGCGGATAAATTAAAGAGGCGGCAGGATTACTTTTTATAATTCCTTCACGCATCAAAAATTTAAAGAAACTCTTTAAAGTAGAGATTTTACGTGCCATACTTCTTTTACTTATTCGGGAAGAAAGAGAAGCCAAAAATTTCCTTAAGATAAAATAATCTATCTCTTTTATATCTAAATTTTTAAAATTATTCTCTAAAAAAGATTCCAATTCTTTTAAATCTCTTTTATAATTGATTAAAGTATGGAAAGAATAATTTTTCTCCATCTTTAAATAATTGAGAAACTTATCCCGATAATAAGAAAAAGGAAGTATCATCTTTATTTGGGCAATTGTTTAGCGGTATAGGTACAGTCTGGATATCTACTGCAGCCATAAAAAAGTTGGCCCTTTTTGTTTCTTCTTTCAACCAATTCACCTTCCTTGCAATGAGGGCATTTTACTCCTGTGGTGATACTTTCTGTATATCGGCATTGGGGGAAACCCTCACAGCTTAAAAATTTTCCTTTTTTTGACCACCTTACTACTAATTTTTTCCCGCAGAGAGGACATTTTTTCTCAGTAAAAAGAATATCCTTTTTAATTTTCTTTATAGCTTCATCTACACTTTCTTTAAAAGAAGGAAAGAAATCTTCCAATACCTTTTGCCAAGAAAGTTTTCCCTCCTCAACTTTATCTAAATTATTTTCCATCTGAGCAGTAAAATCCTCGTTGATAATATCAGAAAAATTCTCCACTAAAAGATCACTTACCTTTACGCCTAATTCCGTAGGAACTAAACTTCTCCTCTCTCGGCGAATATAACCTCTTTCAATTAAAGTTGAAATTGTAGGAGCATACGTTGAGGGACGTCCAATTCCTTTCTCTTCTAATAATTTTACCAAAGATGCATCATTAAAACGAGGAGGAGGTTTGGTTGTATGTTCACGTATATTTAAACTTTTCAAAATAACTTCATCTTCTTTATTTATAGAAAAAACATCTCTATTCTCTTCTTTTTTCCCCCAAATTTTTTCAAATCCTTCAAAAACGCATTCTTTTGCTTCTAAGAGAAACTGTGCTTTTGTATCAGGGGTAACTATTTTTATCTTTCTTATTCTATAAACTGCCTCTTTCATGAAAGAAGCAACAAATCTTTTCCATATAAGCTCATAAAGTTTAAACAAATCCTCAGAAAGATATTTCTTCAAATATACAGGTTCCTTATAAACATCGGTAGGTCTTATTGCTTCGTGAGCAAGTTGAGCTCCCCTCTTTTTAGGAAAGCGATAATCTGATAAAACTAAAAAATCTGAGCCTATTTTTTCTTTGATAAATTTTTTAACTTCCTCTTTTGCTTTCTCAGCAATAAAAAAAGAGTCTGTGCGCATATAGGTAATTAATCCCACCATTTTACCTTCAATCTCTACACCTTCATAAAGGGTTTGGGCTAATCTCATTGTCTTTTTTGCGGAAAACTTCAGATGTAGAAAGGATTCCTGCTGTAGAGAAGAAGTAATGAAAGGGGGAGAGGGTTTCTTTTTTATATCTTTCTCCTCAATATCTTTTATTAAAAACTTTTTATCTTTAAGAAAATTAACAATTTTTTCTGCCTCTTCTTTTCTTAAACTCTCTGCTTTTTCCCCTTCAAAACTTACCAAGCGCGCAACAAATTCTTTATCTTTTATTCTAAAAATAGCTTCAATACTGTAGTACTTTTCTGGCTTAAACTCTTTTATTGCTTTCTCCCTTTCCACAATAAATCTTAATGCTACTGATTGCACTCTTCCTGCAGAAAGTCCTTTGGTAATTTTTTTCCATAAAAAGGGAGATAAAAAATACCCTACAATTCTATCCAAAACTCTTCTTGCTTTTTGTGCCTCAACTTTGTTAATATCAATATCTTCTGGGTGAGCAAATGCTTTTTTTATTGCCTCCTCAGTAATTTCATGAAAAATGACTCTAAAAAACTTCTTATCTTTTGAAGAAATCTTCTCTTTAACATGAAAAGCAATAGCCTCCCCTTCTCTGTCGGGATCGGTAGCTAAATATACTATTTTTTTCTTTTTTGCCTTTTCTTTTAAAATCTTAACAATCTCCCTTTTTTCTGGGATTATCTGATAAAAAGGAGTAAATCCGTCGTTAATTTTTACCGCTAACCGATATGCAGGTAAATCTAAGATGTGCCCTCGTGAGGCAAAAACTTCATAATCTTTGCCTAAAATCTGAGAAATTGTTCTTGCTTTGGTAGGGGACTCTACAACAACAAGATATTTCTTCATTTCATTTTAACAAAACATAAAGGAGAAATTTCTTTAATAAGATTTTTCATCTGTAGAGAAATTACTGCTTTCATTACTTCTTCTTTCTTTAGCTGACTTTTTAATATAATCTCCTCTAAATATGTTCCTTTCTTATTTATTATATCAAAAACTATCCTTTCTTCTTCAGGGATTTCTATCTCCTTTTTGCTCACATTTAACTCCAAATTTAACTCCTCCAAAATATCCTCAAGAGAATCTACCAGTTTCGCTCCTTCCTTTATCAAAAAATGTGTCCCTTTACTCGTGGGAGAAAAAGCCTCTCCTGGCAGAGCAAAGACTTCTCGATTCTGCTCTAAAGCAAAGCGTGCGGTAATCAAAGCCCCGCTTCTTCCTGGTGCTTCAACTACTAATACTCCATAAGATACCCCACTAATGATTCTGTTTCTCTGAGGGAAATTCCTTCTAAATGGAGGCATTCTTAAAGGAAATTCAGAAATAACTGCTCCTTTCTCTGTAATTTTCTTTGCTAAAGAAATATTCTCCTTAGGATAAATATTTAAAAGTCCACTACCTAAAACAGCAACTGTAATTCCTTCTTTTAATGCCCCCTGATGCGCATAAGTATCTATACCTCGGGCTAATCCAGAAACGATAACCAATCCCAAAGAGGCCAAAGTTGAAGCAATTTTTTCTGCCATCATCTTTCCATATAAACTGGCCAATCTTGTTCCTACAATTGCAAAACAAAACTTAGTTAAAACTTCTCTTTTCCCTTTTACATATAAAACTAAGGGAGGTGAGGGTATCTCTTTTAAAAGAGAGGGATAAAAAGGAGAAAAAAAATCTATTATCTTTATATTTTCTTTTTTGGCTTCCTCTATTTCTTTTTCTGCCCATCTCTCTTTAAGTAATTTTAAAAACAATTCTTTTTGATGAGAAGATAAATTCAAGTCTTTTAAAATAAATTCTTTCCAATCTTTTCCTTCCTTCAAAAAAGAGATTGCCTTTTCTCTCTGCCAACTATTTAAATTTAATCTATTAAGAAGAAGTAATCCCTTCATTTTTTAAAATTTTAATAATCTCTTCACTTACTTCCTCTGGTGTAAGAGTTGATGTATCAACAAAATAATCCGCTTTAGCGTAAAAAGGGGCTCTTCTGGCCAAAAGTTCTTTTATTTTCTTTAAAGGGTTAGATACATTAAGCAAAGGCCTTTCTTTTGTCTTTTTTGTTCTTTCATAAATTACCGAAGGAGTTGCCTTAAGGCAAATAATAATACCGGTTTTTTTTAAAATCTTTAAATTTTCCTCATCCACAATTACTCCTCCTCCACAGCTGACTACAAGATTAAAGCAAGATGCAATCTCTTTTAGAACTTCTTTTTCTACCTTTCTAAAATAAGGCTCACCAAAAAGACGAAAAATATCCACAATCTTTTTACCTTCCCTTTTCTCAATCTCTTCATCCATCTCCACAAATTCTTTTTTTAACTTCTTTGCTAAAATTTTACCCACGGTAGTTTTTCCTGTTCCCATAAATCCTACCAGATAAATATTTTTTTTATTCATAGATAAAAGGAAGGCTATTTCTTTCGGCGGTCAATAATATAGTTGCTTTGGGGAAAATTTTTAGCATAATTCTTCAGTTCCGTAATAATCTGAATAATTTCTCCAAGATGCCTAAACTTGCGAGATTCTGTCGAAGTTACGCCGATAGAAATTGTCATAATAGGAATTGAAGTCACTTTTCCTTCCCGATTTTTTACCAAAATATACTCTCTTTTTAAATCTTCTTCTTTATAAAAAGAAATAATTCCCTCCTCAAACCTTCTTATAATCTCTTTGCAAACCTCTTCTATTTTAGAAGGAGGTAAAATAAAAACAAAATCATCTCCTCCAACATGACCAACAAAACTATTTTCTGGAGCTAATTTAATAACTGTATCTGAAATTATCTGCGCTGTAAACTTAATCACTTTATCTCCCCAACTAAACCCATAGTAATCATTATATTCTTTAAAATTATCTAAATCCGCATAGCCTACTGCAAATTTCTCCTCAGCCTCTAAACGTCGAGAGATTTCTTTCAAAATACTATTGTTACCAGGCAACTTAGTTAAAGAATTGGCATCCAGGCTTCTTTCTGTCCTCCAAATACTTGCTTTTATCCGAGTAAGTAATTCTCCTGAAGAGATAGGTTTTTCCACATAATCATCTGCTCCTGCATATACGCTTTTGATTTTTTCTATTGTACGTTCTTTATTAATCAACACAATTGCAGGTGTTGAATAGAAAGTAAATTTCTTCCTAAACTCTTTACAGATATCAATCACTGGAGTTGTTTCAAAATCCAACAAAATAACATCTATCTTTTCCCCCCTAACTTCATCAAAAAAAGATTTTTCATCAGAAAAAAAGATATTAAACCCTTCTCCTTCTAACAATCCCTCAAGATATTTTTTCAATTCCTCATTTTTACTTAAAAGAAGTATATTTATTTTTCTTTCCTGAATCATTTTTCTAAATTTTCTAAAATTTTCTGGCAAGCATTTTGAATATCTTCCACCGTCTGAGGAGTCAAAGCCAGCCAGAAATTACCTTTAATTCCTTCCTTAGCCTCCTCAAAAATACTTTCTATTAACATTATATATTCCTCCTCATAAGTAGTGGAAATTATCCTTATAATATCTTTTAAAGGAGCGTTAATAAATACAGGCAAGGAAGGAATAATTAATCTTTTCAAAAAATACCCCAAGGCACTTACATAAGCAGAAATAACCACTCCTCCAATCTCTTTTATTAAAGAAATTCCCATCTCCGTAAACACACTCCCTTTTCTAATCTCATCTATCGGTTTGTAGTAAAGATCAACTAATTTATAAACATCTTTTTCTCCTAAAAGAAAAATAATTCTTCCTTCAATACCACTCAATATTTGAGACTGCAAAGAAATCACAATCCCTTCAAAAGCTAATTTTTGTTCTATATTTGAACAAGAGATTATATCAATAGAGGGTGCACTTAAAGTGATTTTCTTCCCCAGTAATTCAGAAAGAGCTATACTTCCATAAGCAGCTGCAGTTGTTCCTACTTCTTTCAAAATATCCAACTTGTCCTGCATACTTTTCTCCTTTCTTCGACTTTCCTATTTTATTTTTAATTTTTCTGCCAACTTTCTTAAAGAATCCCAATAAAGAAAAAAAAGCAACATTCCTTTCAGATTTCTATCCTGAACCTTAAGATGAGTTTTAATTAGAATCACCTCTTCTGATTCTTGAGCCATATGAATGAAGAAAAAATCTAATAAAGCATTAATCATATCTATTCCTAAGGAAGGAACAGAATACATAATTATAAGCCCTGTTAAATCTGATAAAGCATTCATATAACTTCCTGCTAAAATATTCACTATTTCTTTCAAAGAAGATCGAAATAACTCATCACTCAAATCTTCTTCTCTTAATGCTCTCCCTAAAAGTGTCTCTCCTAAAATTTTTGCCTCCTGAGGCAACAGAAGAAAGAAAAGTCTTCCCTCCAGCTCTCCCTCCAGAGCAGTATCTAAAACAAAATAAACCTTTTCCGGATTGTCCAAAGCTTTATCCAAAGATTCCAAAGGCACCAATTTTGCTTCAGGAAGTGATATCTCTACTTTACAATTTAAAATTTCTGATAAGGCAGTGGCAGCACGAGCCGAACCAATTGTGCCTATTTCCCTTAACACATCCAAATGCAATAAAGAAAATTTATCTTTATTATCCATTACTCTTCAAATATTCTTCTAATTTTTTAGGTATCTCTGACAAAGGAAGCACAAAATCAGCAAGATTATTTTCTACAATTGCCTTTGGCATTCCATATACTACAGAAGTGCTTTCATCCTGAACAATAATTTTTCCGTTTTTTCTCTTAATTGCCTTTGCTCCCTCCAAGCCATCTTTGCCCATCCCAGTAAGAATTACTCCTATAATTTCTCCATCAAAAACATCAGCAACTGATTTCATTGTCATATCTACAGAAGGTCTTACATAATTTACCAGTTTTGTCTCATCAAGACGAATACGATAAAGATTATCAACCTTCTCTATTACCATATGAAAACCACTGGGAGCTACATACCCAGCATTTTTTTTAAGAATATCTTTATCCTCTGCTTCCTTAATTTTAAAAGCCGAGATCCAAGAAAGTCTTTGCGCGAAGCTTTTTGTAAATCCTGAAGGCATATGTTGAATAATTAAGAAAGTAGCCTCTTGGGGCGAGGATAAGTGAGCAATAATTTCACTAATTGCTTTCGGCCCCCCTGTAGAGGCGCCAATTATTACTATTTTTTTTATCTTTAAATCTTTCTCTAATTCCTCTTTTCTACTTATTTTCAAAATTTTTTCTATATTTATCTTTGAAATAAGCTTAATTTTCTTTATAATCTCATCCCTAAAATTATATAAATCTAAAGAAATTTCTCCAGAAGGCTTAGGAATAAAATCCAAAGCTCCCAGCTCCAATGCTCTTAAAGTAAGAGGTGCATCCTGCTGAGTATAAGCAGAAAGCATTACCACACGCGTAGGAAACTTTTCCATTAATTCTTCCAAAACATCAATTCCTGAAATATCCGGCAATTTCACATCCAAGGTAACTACATCAGGTGAAATTTTTGGAATCTCCTCTAAAGCCTCTTTTCCTAAACGGGCCTTACCTACAACAGAAATTTCAGGATCAGTAGAAAGAATATCAGAGATAACTTTTTGCATTAAAATAGAATCTTCAACAATAAATACTTTTATCATAGTTCTTTTTCTCCAAAAAAGATCGTTTTTACCTTCACCTTTCCTGTCTCTACATCAAAAAATATTGTTCTTCCATACTTTCCTTGAGTATCTTCAGCAATTATTCTAATTCCGTAAGAAGCTAAAATTTTTTTTGCTGCTTCTACATTTCTTCTTCCAATACTGAAAACGCTGTCATGAGGGATTGAAGAAAACATATGTGCTCCTCCAAATAATTTTGCTTCCAGATTATCAACAGAGGCACCTTTCTCTTTCAATTTTTCAATCATTAAAGGAATTACTGTATCTACAAATTTGGCAGGATTTGTTCTAAATTTAGCCAATTCTTGTGAAGGAAGCATAGCATGTGCTAATGCTCCCACTTTTTTCAGAGGATCATAAATTACTATCCCTACACATGAGCCTAAGCCTCGAGTAACTAAAATTGAATCGCATCCAGCAACTTTCATCTCTGCCATACCAACCTCAACTATCTTCTTCATTTTGGCTCCTTCAATTAAGCATTAATTATTCTCCTGAGACTCTTCTTATTGCTTCCACAACTCTTGAAGGCTGAAAAGGTTTGACAATAAAATCTTTCGCTCCTGCCTGAATTGCCTCTACCACTAAAGCATGCTGTCCCATTGCCGAAACCATAATAATTTTTGCTTGGGGGTCAATTTTCAAAATTTCTCTCACTGCTGCAATCCCATCAATCTCTTCCATCTTAGGCATTACAATATCCATAGTTACTATATCAGGTTTGAGTTCTTTGTACTTCTCAATTGCTTCTTTCCCATTCTCTGCCTCTCCACAAACTTCAAACCCCTCTTTCTTCAAAATATCAGCAAGCATCTTACGCATAAAAAGAGCATCATCAACTACCAGAATTCTGAGAGCCATTTCAAACCTCCTTCTTAATTCTTTCTAAATATTCTACATTTAATATCTATCACTTCAAACTCTTCTTTTAAAGAATTAGGAAGAATTTCCGCCTTTCCTAATACAAGATAACCTTTATTTTTTAAACACTTACATATATTAAATAAAATACTATCCTGTCTCTCTTTATCAAAATAAATTTTAACATTTCTGAAAAAAATAACATCCATTTTTCTCAAAGGTTTATCTATAAGAAAATTATGTTTTTTGAAAATCACCATTTTTTTAATTTCATCAACAATCTCATATTTATCTTCATCTTTCAAATAGATGAAATATTTCTCTAAATAAGAAGGGTTAACCTTACGCAAAGATCCTTTCTCATACTTTCCCTCTTCAGCAATTTTTAAAGCTTCCTCATCAATATCTGTGCCCCATATTTTTACACTAATATTATTATTCTTTAAAAATTCTTTAAAGAGAATAGCCAAAGAGTAGGTTTCTTCACCACAAGAACAACCACAGGACCAGCAATGCACAAAAGATAATTTTTTTTCTCTTTTTTCTTTTATCATTTGAGGAATACAATTTTTATAAAAAAACTCAAACACATCCGGGTCGCGAAAGAATTCAGAAACATTTATACTTAAAACCTCTAAAAACCTACTTAACTCTTCAGAATTTTTTCTAAGAAAATTGATATATTCCTGAATAGTAGCGATTTTCAACTCCATAAGACGAATATAAACTCGCCGGCTTAAAAACTTTTTACTATACAAACTCAAATCTAAACCTCGTTCTCTTAACACAAATTTTGTAAATAAATCAATATCCTCTAAGGATATTTTTTTTACCATATTCAATGCTGAGGGTTTTTCTTTACTATTTCTATCGCCCTTGTTAACTCTCTTATTACATCTGCCTTAAGCTGTAATTCTAATTCAGCTAATTTTGCATAAACATGACCTTTTTGTGTCACTACATATTTAGAAGGAAGTCTATTTAAAGCTAACGCCATTATATCTAATCGGCACTTCTCACATTTACACATATCCTCTTTCTCCAAAAGAAGATTTAAGTTATTCAAAACTATATCCTCCATATAATTGTGAAACTCCATACACCACCTCCATTTAAACAATATTTATTACATCTAAAATTAAAGCTACTCGCCCGTTCCCTAAAATAGTTGCTCCCGCGATACCTTTCACTTTTTTAATAAAAGTCCCCAAGGGTTTTACTACTATATCCTGTTCTCCTAATACACTATCCACAACTAATCCCATACTTTTTGTTCTTCCTTCTACAATCACTACGGAGAAAGGTTGTTCTTTTTTTCGTAAAGACTTTATGCCAAATTCCTTATCTAATCTGATTATAGGAACTACTTCATCTCTTACTTTTATTACCTCAATATTTTTAATTAATTTTATCTCCTCCTCCTTCACCTTAATTGTCTCTCTTGTATTCATCAAGGGAATAGCATAAATCTCTTCTCCTAAAGAAACAAGCATTGCTTTTATAATTGCTAAAGTCAAAGGTAAAGTAAGAATAAATTTTGTGCCTTTATTCACTTCTGTCTCTAAATCCAATCTTCCTCCCAAGGTATCTAATTTATTTCTTACTACATCTAACCCTACACCTCTTCCTGAAACTTCAGTTACTTTCTTGCGGGTAGAAAAACCAGGATGAGTTAAAATGTCTAAAATTTGCCGCGAATCTAAGGAAGCGGTTTCTTGAGAAGATATAATTCCCTTCTCCACAGCAAGCCTGCTTACTTTATCAAAATCAATACCCCGACCATCATCACTAATCTCAATTACAATATGACCTTTTTCTCTTACTACTTTTATAATAATTTTACCTCGAGGTGGTTTTCCTAATTTTACTCTCTCCTCAGGCTTTTCTATCCCATGATCAATAGCATTCCTTATTAAATGAATTAAAGGATCACCAATTTCATCCAAAACCACCCGATCCAACTCTATTTCACTTCCTATAATCTCTAAATCTACCTCTTTATTCTCCTCTCGAGCAAGATCTCTTACAATACGAGGAAAATGATCCAAAATATAGGAAATAGGAAGAAGTCTCATTTTCAATATTTCATCTTGTAAAGAGGAAATCGACCTTTCAACAAAATAAACAGTTTCCTCTAAGACTGAAAAATCCTTTGTCTGTACAGCTTGAATTAATCTACTTTTACCAATAGACAATTCTCCCATAAGATTCATAATTTTATCTAATCGCTTAACAGGGATTCTCATACTTTGAATCTTTTTAATATAAAAAGGCTTTTTCTCTTTCTTCTCTTTCTGAAAAAATGAAATATCCAAAGATTCCAACTCTACTTCTTTTATCTCTGACCATTTTTTTATTTCTGAGGAAATTTTTTCTGAAGATACATCTGTGGCTAAAATAACTTCAAAAAAGTCCCCCATTCTTTCTTTTTTTAAATCCTCCTCTTCAGGATATATGCAGAGAACTTCACCTTGCATCTTTAAGTAAGTAAGAACTACATAACTCCTTGCCCCTTTCATTACACAATCAGAAGATAATATCACCTTAATTCTTAAAATTTTCTTTCCTTGGCTCTGCAGAGTTTTGAGATAATCTTCATCTATCTTCCACTCTTTAGGAGAAGGGATTTTCTCTTTTTTAGATTCTTTCTTGACTTTCTCCTCCTCAGGCAAAATGTGGGATAATTTTTCTATATAAGAGGAAATATCTAAGGAAAGAGGTTTATTTTCTTTTAACTCATCTAAAATTTTATTTAAAGCATCTACTCCAGCAAAGATACTATCCATAAAATTTGAAACTACTTCTGTCTCGCCCTTGCGAAAATAATCAAAAACATCCTCTAATTTGTGAGCTAAATCTGTTAACGCCTGATATCCCATAGTAGCAGCCATTCCTTTAAGAGTATGCATATGGCGAAAAATTAAATTTACCGCTTCTCTATCTTGAGGATTTTTTTCTAATTTCACTAAAGCATTATTTATTTCCTTTAAATATTCTCCAGCCTCTTCAAAGAATAATTCACGATAATCTTTCTCCATTCTATAAACTCTTAATTGTTTTTAAAAATACTTCCAATCCTTTAGGATTGGGAATAAGAAAGAAGTGTCCAGTAATTTTTGTCATTTTTTCTCTAAATTCAGATTTTATAAGGAGGGCAAATTTAGAAAAATTGCTTAGTTCAATTAAAATATAATCTACTAAAGCAGCAGCCATATCTTCAATTACTTCAGGAACAGTAGGAACTAAACCCCACCCTATAAATGCAGTTAATGTCTGCAGGTAGGCATTAGCTAAAATTACTCCTATTTCCTTAAGAGCAGACCGCTCCAGTTCTGTAATTACTCCTCCATTAATAGGTTTCTTATTCGTCATAAGAGAGGCTAAATTAAAAGCATCTTTTTGAGGAAAAACAAGAAGAATTACACTGGGCAAATCACCCAAAATTCTTACTACCAATCCAACAACTAATCTATCTTCGCCAACAACGGAGGGAACAGATTCTACAGGAACAAAAAAAATTTCTGGAACATCAATCTCAATTTTTTTATTTAAAAGCTGAGATAAAGCAGTAGCTGCATTTCCTGCACAGATACTGCCAATTTCTCTTAAAGCATCTTTCTGAAATTTATTTAGCTGTATTTCCTGCACTTTCTTCTCCTAAAACTTTTCTAATAACATTCAATAATCCTGCTTTAGTAAATGGCTTCACAATATAATCTTTTGCTCCATATCTTAACGCCTCCTGAACTAATCTATGCTCTCCTAAAGCAGAAATAATAACTATTTTTGCTTGAGGGTCAAAGAAAAGAATCTCTTTAATCGCTGTTATTCCATCTAATTCTTCTATTTTTGGCATAATTACATCCAATGTTACCAAATCAGGTCTCAATTCCTTATATAACTTTACACCCTCTAATGCATTGGAAGCTTCTCCACAAACCTCAAATCCTGCTTCTTCTAAAATTGACTTAATTAAATTACGCATAAAAAGGGCATCATCCACGATTAAAATACGTTTTTTTGCCATAGAGAAATTATTATAGTATTAAAAGCAAAAATGTAAATGTTTTTATGTACGATATTTACTTTTAAACAAAGTTAACTCCAAAAATGCCTGAAGGCGTCGAGAACGAGAAGGATGTCTCAATTTTTTTAAAGCTTTTGCCTCAATCTGCCGGATACGTTCTCGGGTAACTTTAAAAATATTTCCTACTTCCTCCAATGTTTTTGGTGTTCCATCCTCTAATCCAAAACGTAAACTCAATATTTTTCTTTCTCTATCTGTTAAACTCTGCATCGCCTGTTCTAACTCCTCACGTAACATCGAATAAACAGTAGCATTGGCAGGAGAAGTTGCCTTTTTATCCTCAATGAAATCCCCAAAATAAGTATCCCCATCATCTCCTATAGGAGTATGAATAGATATAGGCTGCTGGGAGACTTTAAGAATGTCTTTTACTTTAGAAAGAGGCATCTTAAGCTCTTTGGCTAATTCCTCAGGGGTAGGTTCTCTTCCTTTTTCCTGAATAAATAATCGAGATATTCTGATGATCTTATTAATTGTCTCTGTCATATGTACAGGTATTCTTATAGTTCGCGCCTGATCCGCAATCGCTCGCGTAATTGCCTGTCTTATCCACCAAGTAGCATAGGTAGAAAATTTATATCCTCGTTTATATTCAAATTTCTCTACTGCTTTTATAAGACCAATATTTCCTTCCTGAATTAAATCTAAGAAAGATAATCCTCTATTTACATACTTTTTTGCAATACTTACAACTAATCTTAAATTAGCCTCTACCAATGCTTTTTTTGCCCGATTATAAAGATTCTGTTTTTCTAATATCAATTTTAACTTCCTCTTTGCCTCCTCTTTAGAAGGTGCAAGCTTTTTTACCAGTTGAGTTTGTTCTTTTTTTATAACTCTTTTTTTATTTTTATCTTTTGTGCGAGAAATCTTTCTTTCTAATCTCTCAATTTTTCCCATAATTTCTTGCATACGCTGAATAATCATTTCTATCACCATAATAGTAAAATTAAATTTTTTTAAAATTTTTTTCTGCGTTTCCTCGTTTTTTACACACAAAAGTCTTTTGTATAATCTCTTAATTCTTTTTATCTCCTTATCTTTATTCTTCACTTCCCCTTTCACAAAATCATCAAGATTAAGCTCCTGTTCAACTAATTTTTTAGATATCTCCAAATATGCCTCCTTAGCCAACAAAGTAGAGTGCACAATATTACGCAAATTCTCTTCCTCCTCTTCTATTTCTCTTGCTAATTTTATCTCCTCCTCACGGGAAAGAAGAGGAATCTGCCCCATCTGTTTAAGATACATTTTTACGGGATCATCAATATGAACTGTCTCCTCTAAGGGTTTTCCTTCTTTTCTTTCCAGCTCTTCAACTTCTTCTGCTTCTAAAATACTTATATTCTGATTGTCTAAACGATCAAAAATCAAATCTAAATCATTAGCATTTACAATCTCTTCAGATAAAAAGTGATTAATTTCATCATAAGTCAGATAGCCTTTCTTTTTGCCTAAATCAATTAATTGCTCAATATTTCTTTCTAACAATTTCTGTTTAACCATTCTCCTCCTCCTTTATTTTTTCGTATTTCAAAATAATTTTTCTCATTTCCTCTATATTCTTATTTGCCTCAGCAATTTTTAATTTCTCTTTTAAATCCTCTCTTACTCTTTTCAGTCTTCTTTTTTTCAATTTTTCCAAACATCTCCTTAAGAGTGTCTTCTCTAAAGGCACCTCCTCCATAAGAAGCCAGCTAACAAAGCGGATCACTTCTTTATCCTCTACTATTCCTAAAAATTTCTTTAAAATATTATTTTCCTTCTCTGAACTTATATTTAATTTAGAAAGTAAATTTATTACCTTCTTAGCCAAAGGATGAGTAAAATCAGCTTCATTTAAATATTTTAAAATATTTATTTTTCCTTGAGTAAAAAGGTAGTGGAGTAAAATCTTTTCCGCTAAAGGAACAGGCTCAGCTATTATTTTTTTTCTGTCTTTCAAAAGAAACTTAGAGTCTTTTCTGCTTATTCTTCTCAACTCTAACATAAGAATTTCTTCACGTATACCTAAATAGGAAGCTAATTTTTTTACATACTCGTATTTTTCTACTTCACTTTCTAATTTATTTAAAGTAAGCAACATCTCTTCTGTTAACTTCGCTTTCCCTTCAATACTTTCTATGTCAAAATTCTTTCTTAAAACTTCCAATTTATATTCAAAAAAATCCTTTTTTTCTTTTAAAAGTTTAAGGAAATAATCCGCGCCTTTTTCTCTTATTAAAGAATCAGGATCAAAATCCTGAGGAAAAGTTACTACACTCACCTTTAACCCATTCTCTAAAAGTAAATCTAAAGCTCTTAAATTAGCCATCTCTCCTGCCACATCTGAGTCAAAGATTAAAATTACATTTTTAGTGTATCGTTTAATAAGACGAATCTGTTCCAAAGTTAATGCTGTTCCTAAGGAAGCAACAATATTTTTTATCCCCTTTACATAAGGAGTAATCATATCAAAATAGCCTTCTACAATAATAACAGCATCTTTTTTTATTATTTCCTCTTTAGAAAAATTTAATCCGTAAAGATGAAAACGTTTATTATAAAGAGGATTCTCAATGGAGTTTATATATTTGGGAGCATCCCTTTCTTCAATTAAACGCGCCCCAAAACCTATAACTTTTCCTTTAACATCAAAAATAGGAAAAACAACCCGGTCACGAAATAAATCTATATATCCTCCCTCATTTTTACTTACAATCAGAGAAGCTTTCTCAAGAATTTCTAAACTATATCCTTTACTACGCAAAGAATCCAAAAGAGAAATTTTAGAAGAGGCGAAACCTAAACGAAATTTTTTTATTGTTTCTAAATCTATATCTCTTTTCTTTAAATACTCTAAAGCTCTTTTCCCTTCTTCACGAAAAAGATTTTTATGAAAAAAATTACAGGCTTCTTCTGTCACCTCATAAAGCACACTTTTTATTCTTTCCTGAGGAGACGTTTTTTTATAAGGAACAGTTAAACCCAAACGCTTAGCTAAAATCTCTACAGCCTCAGGAAAGCTCACTTTCTCATAAAGCATCAAAAATTGAATAGGACCTCCTCCTTCACCACAACCAAAACAGTGAAAAATTTGTTTTTGAGGGCTAACAAAAAAAGAAGGAGTTTTCTCCATATGAAAAGGACATAATGCCTTAAAGTTTCTTCCTGCGCGTTTAAGGGGAAAATAAGATGATATTAATTCTACAATATCTGTTCTTGCCTGCACCTCTTCAATAAACTCTTGAGGAATCATCATTTGTGAGAAAATCTTTTAAATCCAGAAAATTCATAAATTTTAAATTTGGCTTTTTTCTCTAAATAATCAAGCATAAGATTAACCCCCAAACTATCAGAAGCAATATGGGAGGCAATAACTACATTTATCTTTGCCTCCTGACATTTCTTTAAGTGTTCTTCTGACTGATGCATACTTATTATTGTATCTATTCCAGAGGAGGCGAGTTTTTCATAAACATTTCTATGTCCTTCTGTACCCCCGGTAAATTCTACCAATATACGAGAAACTCTTGAATTCCTATCTCCGGAAAAAATCTTTGGAGGATTTCCTCTTTTAGCTGCTTCCTGATACTCAGGAATCTCCAACAAAATATCTAAAATATCCTTTAAATATTTCGGTTTCTTCCTCTGGATAAACTTATTCATGAATTGATAAGCTAAATTATCGCAAGGAGTATGCATACACATAAAGTTTATATTAAGCCATCTTGCAAAATCAACAGCACGGTAAAAATTTGCTGGATGCACTTTTCTTTCTACTTCTGCTTTTCTTTCTTTGAGTAGCTTTTCAGCAAAAGAAAGATTTATGCCTGCCTCTTTTAAAATATCAATTTGCAAATCCATAACCTCATAAAAAGTTGCATAAGCAAGACCTTGAGGATGATGAGAAATAACTAAATCGATTTTTATTCCTTTTTCCCTCAATCTATCCACCAAAAGAAGTTCCTCTCCCCCCACGTCTATACCTACAATAACCGATTTTATCTCATCTTCTGGATTTCCCCAAAGAATCCTTGTATCTGCGTAGGGATTGGAAAGAGTCTCAATATCAAAATATTTTTTTTCTTTCTTTTCTAACTTCTCATAAATCTCTTTTTTCTCTTTAAGAATTCTCTCTATTTCTTTTCCTCGCGGATCAGCTTCTTTTCCTTTTTTCACTACCTCCTCATATATCCTTTTTAACTTCATAATACCTCCTCTACTTCTTTATTAAATTTAAAAGTAGGATTTATTTTTTTAAAAAATTTAAATGTATATACATATGCATAAGGGGCCACTTTTTTAAAAAACCTTCCAGAGATACTTTCTTTATAAGGATTTTCTCCTTCGGGGAGAAAAGAAAAAGCAAAAATAAATAAACTCACCAGTAAAGAAGCTCTTGCTAATCCCACACATAAAGAGATTATTCTTTCCCAAAGAAAGATTTCTCTCTCTTTTGTCAAAGTAATAAATATTTTCACAAGAATAAAAAATACTGTACTGACTCCACAAAAAATTACAAGTATAGAGAAGAAATCAAGATAACCTGGATTTGATAATACATCTTTAAAACGACGTAGAAAAACAGGATAAAATTGTAAAGAAAAAAAAGAAGCCAAAAAAACACCTATCATCTTTATAATTTCTGCAACCAACCCACTTCTTAAAGAGGTGTAAATAATTCTTAAAAAAAGAAGAAGGGCTAAAAAATCTATACCACGGAAATTTTTTATTATTTCCATTTATAAGGATAAACTATTTTAGTATATAACATATTATAAGAAAAATGTCAAGAAAGCGCTTTCATTCATAGTGTCAAGAAATTGTAGATTAAAGTCGATCTTATTTCTTACTTTTTTGTATCAATTCTCTTATTATCTCGTAAGTCCCAAACTCTGGAGCTAAAGAATCATACCAGTTAAATCTACTATAAGAAAGCCTTTTTACTAAACCTTTTATTCCCATATCTCCTCCGTGCAAAGGATAGATAAAAATTATTCCTTTCTTTGAGAAAAATTCATCCGCTTTTCTTAAAAATTCTCTTGCCTCTTTTTTGCTCAACTCCTGGGAAAAAACGTAAAGCGGGGTTCTCCCCGACCCACCATAATCTATTCTTGCAAATATAGGAATTCCGTATTCCTTCTTAATTTTTTCTACCAACTCATCCCAAAGCTCTTCATTAAAGTTCCCTATCCTGCCTGTAAATTTGTCTTTAATTTCATTCGAAGAAGGAGAAACCATCGCTGCATTAACATTAACGTATTCTTTTGGAACACTGATAATAGAGTCTTTTCCTTTAACTGCAACCCAAGTTATAACATAGATATATTTTCCTTTCTTTTTTCCGTATTCATGTATTTTATTGACAATTTCTCTTGCAGCTTCATAGCTTTCTTTCACCGCCGCATGCTTCAGATTTTTCGTCAACTCTGTCATTAAACGAGCCTGCACATAAAGCATATCAATCCAAATTGCATCAACTCCAGCATCTATTTGTTTGTAAATCCTTTCAAGGAAAGTTTTTTGAAACTCTGGATTTGTTAAATCCGGGAAAAACTTTCTCATTCTTTGCTTCAGCTCTTTTTCACTTGGACATTGTTCATTTTTCCCAACATCCCCCCATCTTTTCGCCCAGTAACATTGAAAATCTCTTTTACTAACATTAACTCCCCATTTTTCAGGGTTTAAGGCCATCTCCCATGCTTTGTCTCTATCTTCTGGCTCTAAAATTAAGCAAGACTCGCCAGCTTCTTCCGGATAAAGATATTCAGCTTGAGTTCCACCACAAAAGAGGAGATCAGGTAACTCTTTTTTTATCTTTAAAATTGCTTCCCTTAAATGCTTATAGCTTTTTCCAAGAAGTTGGCATTTTTCTCTTTCTTTCTCCGGCAAATCAGAACATTTATCAGGGCAGGGCTTTTGGGTCATCCATCCTTGAAAGATAAAATCTGCTTTTGTTTCTTTTAAAATTCTTATTACATCATCTAAGCTTCTTTCTATAACTTTTCCATCTGT